>Ga0194131_10004432_pt1 | contig 21191 bp, 17 predicted proteins | sample TA2KigO120mmetaG_FD_148631 | JGI IMG/M metagenome (GOLD analysis project Ga0194131, IMG submission 148631) | Freshwater microbial communities from Lake Tanganyika, Tanzania - TA2015053 Kigoma Offshore 120m | ecosystem: Environmental > Aquatic > Freshwater > Lake | place: Tanzania: Lake... | reverse complement strand
TGGTGATTTTCTCGCGTCGCGATACGACTGTCCGACGTGGCTGATGAATAGACACTGTCGAGCACTGAGCAGTGCTTCGAGAAAGAGGTATCGGTCATCGTCGCGTACCGAGCGGTCGCCCTTGGCAGGATCCATCGCAATGAAATCGAAAGTCCGTCGGATCTCTTGCCGCGGGAAATCGGTGTCGTTCATGCCGAGCAAGGCAATTACTCGCGCCGGAATCGCCCGCATGGGCTTAAGTGAGCAAAACGTCACACGGCCGTCCAGAAACCCACCAGCGGCGGGGGTTTCACGCAGACGAAAATCGAGGTACCCCGTAATCACGTCGGCAGTCACGAGTTCCGCTGAGGCAGCCGAGTGACCGGCCGCGAGCTCCGCGAGAACGTGTCGGATCGAATGTACTTCTGCGGCTGGTAGCAGATCGTCCGCCCGCAACTGCACCAGTAGTCCTCGCAAGGCATCGGCCCATGCTGGACGCGTCCGCGGTATTCGAAGGGCGTGTGCTGTTTTGCGAAGCACGTCGAAGGCCGAGAGAAATTTGGAGAGTGTCTCGAGGTGATCACCCTCGAGATCCGAGTAGGGCAGAACTCCATTTCGCAGTTTCAAGTCCTGTCCGTTCATGGCGTAGCCATCGAGTAACGTGGCCTCGAGTTTCGCCCATGAAAAATCGTCGGTCTGATCAAAGCCAAGTCGTATGCGATGCGCTGAATCGATGCCCCACACGGTTCCGCACTCTCTGATCCACATGCGTATTCGGTCGAGATCGACTGCGTCGAGCTTGAAGCAATGCCGAAAAACTGCTGTTTCGAGTACGCTTACGACCCGCGTGACTTCGAACCGCGACAGCCCGACATCGAGCACCTTCAAAAATGCATCGACAGTGCCGAACCCCGAGCGAGCCGACCGGTCGGCCAACGAGTACGGAATTTGCGAGGACTCGCTTTCGGGAGCGCCAAAAACCGCCGATATGTACGGAGCGTAAGTTTCGATGTTCGGCGCCATGACGATCACGTCACGCGTTCGAAGCGATGAGTCATCCTGAAAAAGACCGAGCAGATAATCGTGAAGTACTTCGACCTCACGCATGGGTCCGTGACAGGCATGGACCTGAATTGAGACGTCTGTATCTGCAACAGTTTCTTTTTTCTTGGCGGAACTTCGGTCTCGCAGGGCTCGTAGGTCATCTTGGACAAGACCGAGTAACGTGGATGGCATGGGAAAGTCGAACTTTTCGCTCTGCTGCTGGACCTCTCTGTCGAGCAGTTGATCGAGCAGATTGCGACCGAGCTTGCCTAAAGAATTTCCGAGAGGGTTACCGCACAGGTCTTCTTTATCAGCGCCCGCCTTCAATTGTTGTTTCTTGCTGACGAGGTCACTCCAGTACTCATCGGTTGGCGTCAGCAGATAAATATCGACCCGAATGTGTTCCGTGGCCTTTCGCAACACATCGAGGAACGCAGGCGGTATCGTATTCAGACTAAAAATAGCGAGCGAGCCAGGCAGAAGATTCGCATCGATCTCCGAGCTGTCGCGTTCGATTAGGGCGTGATAGAGATCAACGAAGGACTCTTGTCCAGAAAGATCGCGGCGTAGCGCGCGCCACAAAGCGCCTTGCCAGCCGCCTTCACGCGCGGAGGTGTCCCATCGCCGCAGCAATTGGGGTCGGTAAACCTGATACTGATCGAACAGATCGGCAATTCGTCGGGCGAGCTCAAAGCGTCGCAGAGGAGCGCCGTCGCGCAAGTAATTACGGACCGGCGCAAAATTTGCGAGCGAGATGAAATCCGGGAAACGGTCGAATAACCACCACGTCAGGGCCTCTCGACCAAAGAGCGGCGAGTGACGACGCTGTCCGCCCAGCATTCCCGTAGCTACTTCATCAACGACCCGGCGCAAGAATGGGTAACGGATTCCCATCGCGAGACCTTGGCGATCGGCGAGTTGCATCGACAGCCATCGGCTAGTCTCGGCGCTTGGTACGACAACGGTACGCAGCGACATCGGATCGCCCGCGGTGACCCGAAGATCGTCTGCGAGCTGACCCGCCAATGCCTCGAGGCGATTCGAGCGATGCAGGAAAAAATCCGGGTGATCGGGCCTAGTCATGCCGTAGGGCATGATATCCCGCGCTCGAGTGCGACGGAGCGGCGCTTAGGGGAAATCCGCTTGAGTCGTCATGTTCGCCATGATGCTGACGTTCTTGCGAATGAACTGCATGGCGGGAAGTGACGCGGGTGGCACCGTGGCGGTGGGGTCGAACTCGCTTCGTGCCGGATCGGCGTCCACGTCAAACTGACAGGTTGCAGCGACGGTGTAGTCGCCCACCTCCGGAAAATGGACCGTGTAATTGTCGGCTGCGCTGGGCAAGGCGGGGGATAGGGGCGGATAACCAAGCGGATCCGCGCCGTCCACAGGCTCGCCGTCCATATCGTCGGGGGAAAAGATCCTTTCCTCGATACAAGTACATGCCGGTGCGATAGGCCGTGGGACTCAATATTTGAGCCGCTGCTCGACCCGCGACATCCACTGTGCCAGAGAGGGCGCTAAGCTGTAGCTAGTCAACCACGCGTAGCGAGGGGCGCAGGATCCAATTTTGGCCTTGCCCGGCTGGCGCAACGATCGATTTTCGCAAGTCGAAGTCGATGAACCGGCGTGTCGTAGCGCCTTGCGCGACGACGAGTGGACGGTTGAGCTTGAGCCCGGTTTCCAGGCCATTGGGAATATAGAGCGGAAACTGCCGCCCATCGCGCAGGCGAATTCTAGAGCCATCCTAAATGTTTTGTTCTGCGCGTACCTTGGGGCGTATCCACTCGTCGTGATCAGGCAGTACTTGCGCACCGCCCACGAGGTTGGTGGTTCTGCCATCGCGGAATGGCAGCAGATCGATGGAGCGCGGCGTGTCGTAGTCGATATCGATCGAGCTTGCGGGGCCTCGCTACAGCTCGATTCCGGTAAGAACCACGATGACTTCGGCTGCATCATCGACCGGTGCCTCGGTGAGCGCGAGAGTCAGAAAACCGCCATTGAGCGCAATCGACGTTGGCTAAGTGTAATTGCCGCCGTTGTAAGCAGCCAAGACGAGTAGCTAAAAGTGACGACGAATAGATTCCGAAAACGCGCTGTCCGACTCATGTTGAAAATGGTAGAGGGCCGTAAACGAATTTGCGGTGCGTTGTGACACAATCCCATCTCATGTACCCGAATCTGCTTGCGCCGCTCAATCTCGGTTTCACCACCTTGCCGAATCGTGTGCTCATGGGCTCCATGCACACCGGCCTGGAAGATCGCAACGAGTATTTCCCAAGGCTCGCCGAATACTTTGCAGTACGTGCGCGCGGGGGTGTGGGTCTCATCGTTACGGGTGGATACGCCCCCAATATCGAGGGGTGGGTCGCACCTTTTGCCTCACGGCTGACCACTCGGCGGGCCGCGGCGCGACACCGCCTCGTTACTGGTGCCGTTCATGCCGAGGGTGGGCGCATTGCTTTGCAGATTCTTCACGCGGGGCGCTATGGCTATCACCCGCTGACAGTTGCGCCCTCGCGTATCAAGTCGCCCATCACGCCGTTCATGCCTCGGGCCTTGAGCACCTCCGGCGTCGAGCGTCAGATTCGCGCCTATGTGCGCTGCGCCGTACTTGCGCGCGAGGCAGGCTATGACGGCGTCGAGGTGATGGGCTCCGAGGGTTATTTCATCAATCAATTTCTTGTTTGTGCGACCAATCGTCGTGACGACAAATGGGGTGGCGATTACACGAACCGCATGCAGCTACCCATTGAAATCGTACGGCGTATTCGTGAAGCCGTTGGACCTGATTTCATTCTCATCTATCGTTTATCGCTCATCGATCTGATCCCGGACGGTCAGAGCTGGGATGAGGTGGTGATGCTCGCCATAGAGATAGAGAAGGCGGGGGCGACATTGATAAACTCCGGTATCGGCTGGCACGAAGCTCGAATCCCGACCATCGCTACTTCAGTGCCACGCGGTGCGTTCACGTGGCTCGCAAAAAAACTGAAGTCGGCGATTTCGATTCCTGTCTGTACGAGCAACCGCATTAACGATCCTCAGACTGCCGAGCAGATTCTCGCGCAAGGCGATGCCGATCTGGTATCGATGGCGCGGCCGTTACTTGCAGATCCCGACTTCGTGCGCAAAGCAACCCAAGGCCGCGCCTCCAGCATCAATACGTGCATTGCCTGTAATCAGGCCTGCCTCGATCACACATTCTCAAAACAAATCGCAAGCTGCCTCGTCAATCCGCGCGCCGGCTACGAAACGGAAATCGTCATCAAACCAACAAGAGCCGCCAAGCGTATTGCGGTAGTCGGCGCGGGACCCGCGGGGTTGGCAGTAGCGACTACGCTTGCCGAGAGGGGGCATCACGTTACGCTGTTCGAAGCGGATACGGAGATTGGCGGTCAGTTCAATTTGGCCAAGCGTGTACCCGGGAAAGAAGAGTTCGAGCAAACGCTGCGCTACTTTAGCGAGCGACTTCATGAGACTGGCGTCGAGCTGAAGCTCGGTCATGCCGTATCTGCCGCTGAAATCATTACCGGGAAATTTGCCGAAGTGATCATCGCAACGGGTGTCGTACCGCGCGACCCCGGAATTGCTGGACAATCGCATTCTTCAGTTATGAGTTACCTCGATGTGCTGACTGGGCGTCGCGAGGTCGGTCGTCGAGTGGCAATTCTTGGTGCAGGTGGAATTGGGTTCGATGTGGCCACATTCCTGACTCATGAGGGAGCCCCTGCAGTGCTCGATCGCGATCTTTGGATGAAGGAATGGGGTGTGACAGATCCGGCGCTTGCCCGCGGTGGACTTGCTCCTCCGTCGCCTGCGCGACCGGCTCGCGAGGTCTATTTGTTGCAACGTAAAACGAGCAAGCCTGGCGCGGGTCTTGGCAAGACGACAGGTTGGATCCACCGATCGGCGCTCAAGATGAAGCGCGTTCAAATGATTTCGGGTGTGCAGTATTCGGGTGTCGATGACCGTGGGCTGCACATTCTCGAGGGTGGACAGCCCCGCACCCTCGACGTGCATAGTGTCGTGTTGTGCACAGGCCAAAAGCCCCGTCGGGAGCTCGAGGCGCCCGTCCGGGCGGCTGGGATCTCGGTTCATTTGATCGGTGGCGCGGATGTGGCTGCGGAGCTCGACGCCAAGCGGGCGATCCGGCAGGCCACCCTGCTGGCCGTCACCTTATAAAACGACTCTTTCGAGTATCATTCCGCACGCCGGGGCGCATTCTGCCCCGCAGTCATTTTTGATGAGGTAGTCATGCCCCTGACCATAGGCGTTCCGCGGGAGACTTTCGCAGGCGAGAAAAGGTTCGCTGCTGCCCCAGAGGTAGTGGAGAAACTCATCAAGCTTGGATTTTCGGTACGTATCGAGTCCGGTGCTGGGGCTACTGAAAATTTCAGTGACGCCGCTTTTTCGGCAGCTGGCGCGACCATCGCCTCGAGTGCTGCTGATCTGTTCGCCACCTCGGATATCATCTTCAAGGTCCGTACGCCCTCTAACGACGAAGTCGCAGCCATGCGCCCGGGTACGACGCTCATCAGTTTTATTTGGCCTGCCCAAAACGCTGAGCTCATGAAGCAGATGGCTGAGCGACGTCTCACCGTGCTCGCCATGGATAGCGTTCCGCGCATCTCGCGCGCTCAAAAGATGGACGCGCTCTCGTCCATGGCTAATATCGCAGGGTACCGAGCAGTCATCGAGGCGGCGTATCACTTCGGGCGATTCTTCAGCGGCCAGATCACAGCCGCTGGTAAGGTGCCGCCGGCTAAAGTTTTCGTCATCGGTGCCGGTGTCGCCGGTCTTGCGGCGCTCGGTGCGGCAGTGAGTCTTGGTGCCATCGTGCGTGCCAACGATACGCGTCCGGAAGTCGGCGATCAGGTGAAGTCGATGGGCGCCGAGTTCGTGCCCGTCAATTATCAGGAAGAAGGCACGGGTGTCGGTGGTTACGCCAAGGTGATGAGCGAAGGCTTTCAAAAAGCCCAGCGCGAGGTCTTTGCCAATCAGGCGAAAGACGTCGATATCATCATCACGACCGCGCTCATTCCGGGGAAGCCCGCACCGAAGCTCATCACGGCCGATATGGTTCGCTCGATGCGCCCGGGCAGTGTCATCGTCGATCTTGCGGCGGAGCAGGGCGGAAATTGCGAGTTCACGGTTCCTGGCGAAGTGGTGGTGCGCGAAGGCGTCACCATCATCGGTTACACCGATTTACCGAGCCGGCTTTCGAAGCAGGCGTCAACGCTCTACGCCACCAATCTGCTGCGACTGACCGAAGAGCTCTGCAAGACGAAAGACGGTCTCATCAACGTCAACTTTGAAGACGAAGCCATTCGTGGTGCGACGGTCATTAAGGAAGGCGAGATCACCTGGCCACCGCCGCCCCCGCGGTTGTCTGCTGCACCGGCGCAGGTGAAGCCGGCTGCCGCCGCGACGCCTGCGGTACCAAAGAAATCGTCGCACGGACACGGAGGTGGCGGAGAGCCGATGTCGGCCAAGACGCTGACGATCATGTTCGCTGTTGCCGCAGCACTCTTCTGGTTGATCGGCGCTTACGCACCGCCGTCATTCCTCGGGCACTTCACGGTGTTCGTGCTCGCCTGCTTCATCGGTTACATGGTGGTTTGGAATGTCACGCCATCGTTACATACGCCCCTCATGAGTGTGACTAATGCGATCTCGAGCATCATCGCCGTCGGTGCCATCGTGCAGGTGGCGCCGCCGCTTGCGGAGTCTGCGACCGATCGTCCCGATACCTTGATCCTCGGCTTGGCCGTTGCCGCGCTAGCGTTGACCGCCATCAACATGTTCGGCGGTTTTGCCGTTACCCGTCGCATGCTCTCGATGTTCCGTAAATAAGAGGGCGCCGACATGTCAGCCAATATCGCGACCATTGCCTATCTCGGTGCCGCCATTCTCTTCATTACGAGTCTCGGTGGGTTGTCGAACCCTGAGACGTCCCGCCGTGGAAACTTCTTCGGCATGGTGGGTATGACCATCGCCGTACTTGCGACCGTCCTCGGGCCGCGAGTCGATCTCGTCATCGGCTTGCCGTGGATCATCGGTGCACTTGCCGTCGGTGGCGGCGTGGGTTTGTACGCTGCCCGCAAAGTTCAGATGACCCAGATGCCCGAGCTCGTTGCGCTCATGCACAGCTTGGTCGGTCTAGCGGCATGCTTCGTAGGCTTCGCGAGCTATGTCGACACCTCGGTTGTGCACACGGGCGCTGAGAAGGCGATCCATGAAGTCGAGATCTATATCGGTATCCTAATCGGTGCCGTCACGTTCTCGGGTTCCGTGATCGCGTTCGGCAAGCTGTCTGGAAAGATCGGTGGCAAGCCGCTGTTGTTACCTGCGCGTCATTGGCTCAACCTGCTTGCGTTGATCGTGATCATCTGGTTCGGCGTACGATTCGCGGCGGCCCCCGATGTGAATGCGGGGATGATCCCGCTGGCGATCATGACGATCATTGCTTTGTTGTTCGGCATGCATATGGTGATGGCGATCGGCGGTGCCGATATGCCCGTTGTCGTGTCGATGCTCAATAGCTATTCAGGTTGGGCAGCTGCCGCCACCGGCTTCATGCTGACGAACGACCTTCTGATCGTGACGGGCGCACTGGTCGGATCCTCGGGCGCCATCCTGTCGTACATCATGTGTCGTGCGATGAACCGTAATTTCATTAGCGTGATTGCGGGTGGATTTGGTACAGCCGGTGGCGCAGCGCCAGCCGCTACGGGTGAACAGCCGGCGGGTGAAGTCGTTGCGGTGACTGCAACTGAAACTGCCGAGATATTGCGCTCCGCGAAGAGCGTGGTGATCATTCCTGGATACGGTATGGCCGTCGCTCAAGCCCAGCATACCGTCTATGAAATCACCAAGCTTCTGCGCGAGAAGGGCGTGAACGTTCGGTTTGCGATCCATCCGGTAGCGGGGCGTATGCCTGGACACATGAACGTTCTATTGGCGGAGGCCAAGGTGCCCTACGACATCGTGCTCGAGATGGACGAGATCAACGACGATTTTCCGAATACCGACGTCTCGATCGTCATCGGAGCCAACGACATCGTGAATCCGGCAGCCGAGGATGATCCGACGAGTCCCATCGCTGGAATGCCTGTGCTGCAAGTTTGGAAATCGAAGACCTCGATCGTGATGAAGCGTTCGATGGCGTCCGGTTACGCGGGTGTCGATAATCCGCTCTTCTTTAAAGAGAAAAATCGCATGTTGTTCGGGGATGCGAAGAAAATGCTCGACGAAGTTTTTGTTGCGCTGAAAAGTTGATTATACAGCTCAAGCGTTTTTCGCACGACGTCGCGCGAACTGCGTGATACGTTCGTGAGGCACTGCGTCCCGTCGAGATCACGAGCGTTCCGCCCCTTAGGGACAATCGCGAATCGCATCGCCCGAGGCGGAGGGCGGTACTCGTCCACTATCCTGATGGGGAGGGATCACCAGAGCTAGTACTAGAAACACGGGCTTCGGGCTTCTCTTTACTCTCTCAGTCGTAGATCAACGCGCGCTGGCGAGCCATCGTAAACTCGGTATTCCCTTCGCGCCATGACTCGATGATTGCCTCCGCACTCATCCCAGTTTCAATTTGCTCTCTAAGGGTCGTGTTGCCCCAGTGAATTCCGACAGGTCGCTCTTCTTTGAAAAAAAGCTTGTCTGGGTACATCGCCTGAAGGATTGTGAGAATGGAGATCGACGTGCGGATCGGACGATAGGCTCTGGGATCGGTGAGCCTCAGCCGAATACCTCGCAGCGGCTTATCCTTGAAAGATCCGTAGAACGGTTTGTAGTAAATCACCTGAAAACGCACGCCGGGTAGATTCAACGCGTGTAGAGCTCGTTCGAGTTTCGGTGCGTCGATGAATTCGGCGCCGACTACTTCAAAGGGCATGGTGGAGCCGACACCGTCGCTAACTCCCTGAAACGTCGCGGAGACCATTCCGGTCGTCGCGTAAAGATAAGCTTGGGTGACCGATGGAATATGCGGCGAGGTGATGGTCCAGCCGAGACCTGTGTCGTCCCAAACCATTGAGCGTTTCCAGCCACGCATCGGCACGACATGTAGGGCGCAATCAATGTCGAGTTGATCTTTAAAAAACCGTGCCGCTTCGCCGATCGTCATGCCGTGGATGACCGGCATGGGACCCCAGCCAATGAAGCTTCGAAATCGATCCTCGATCATGGGCCCTTCGAAATACATGCCGCTCAGAGGATTGGGGCGATCGAGCACGATGAGAGGTGTCTTCGTCTCGGCGCAGGCACGCATGGCTTCGCCCAGTGTGGAGATGTAGGTGTAGGTTCGCGAGCCAATGTCCTGAATGTCGAACATCAAAACATCGACGCCTTCGAGTGCTTCTTTGGAGGGCTTACGATCTTTACCGTAGAGACTCACAATCCGCACACCGGTTTGCGCATCGCGATCGTCGGCCACCTGTTCTCCGGCGGGCACTTCGCCGCGAATGCCATGCTCCGGTCCAAAGAGTCGGACTAGCGAGATACGAGGGTCGCTGGCAAGTCGGTCGACCGTCGGGACCAGCGCGCCATCGACACCCGACTGATTAGTGATGAGACCGACCCGCTTACCCTCAACGACAGCGAGGTGTGCACTATCGCGTTCCAGAAGAACGTCGATACCTAGTGTGACGGCGGACGCGGCTGTCACGAACTGAAATCCGAGTAGCGAGATAAGTAGGAGCGGAAGAGTTTTCATACCTTGATGTACCAGCTTCGATGTTGCATCCATGCGGCGATCCCCCAATACACGAGGAGGGTAGTGATTGCGTAAAGAAAAGATCCCAGCCGTGGGTCATTGGCGAGAGGTGCAAAGAACTCGCGATGGATCAACGGCAGCAGAGTGATCGATGCCTGCGTCCCGTCCTCGTTGAGAACGTCTTCAAACCGGATCAGTGACAGTATTCGCAGGACGAGTCCGCTCAAAGCAAAGATGAACAGCGCATTTCTCCCAAAAGCCTCGCAGGCTCGCCAACCTGTTTCGAGTGGTCGGAAAGACCATCGCCGACGCTCGATGAGTTCGACCAGCAGCGCTAGCATGGCCAGAGCAAGTCCCGTCGTCAGCAGTACGTAACTCGACGTCCAGATTTTCTTGTTGATCGGCATGACTGAATCGAGGAGTAGGCCAGCGGTTACCAAAAAGAAGGCGCCGCCGAGCAATGTCATCATGAGTCGGGCACGACGTTGGTTATCAACCAGCCATTGTCCCGCGATGTATCCGAGTAGTACCTGCGCGATCGCAGGCAGCGTACTGGCGATGCCTTCGGGATCGAACGGCATACCTTCACCTCTATACAAATGAGCGGCTCCCAGGAGGTGTCGATCTAATGTGGTACCGAAAAAACCTTCGAGCGAGTACGGATTAGATCCGTTTGCAAAGACGATACAGGCGATCCAGTAGCTCAACAACAGCGCTGCACTCGCGAACCACGATGCTCGGACTCCGCCGGCGCGGATAATCAGTGCGGCAATCGCCCAACACAGCGCGATCCGCTGCAAAACGCCCATGATGCGCAGCGTTTCGAAGTGCTGGACCTCTATTGTTCCTGAAGGCGACCAAGTCACGAACGGCGCGGCGTTCAGCAGAAGACCAATTCCGAAAATGATCGATGTTCGTCGCAGTAACTTGGGCCAAAACGACTTCGTAGCGGGCTTCGCATCGCGAGGCATCGTCAACGCCAGCGCATTGCCTACCGCAAAAAGAAAAAACGGGAAGACCAGATCGGTCAGGGTCCAGCCATGCCAGGGGGCATGGGCGAGAGGGCCGTAGAGATGGCTCCAGCTACCCGGATTATTGACGAGAATCATCAGTGCCACGGTGGCGCCGCGGAACACATCGAGCGAACGATCGCGGTGGGGAATCAAGCACAACTCGCGTAGGCTACTGAGCGGATATTGGCAGCATCCCGGTCGCCCGTCGACCTTCGGATCAGCTACAGTCGCAGTCGGGGGTAAGGGTGAGAGTAGGGTCTAATTGCTGATGTTGTCGTCGGAGCAGATCCGCGAGTTCTACGAGCAAGGCTGGACGATCGTGCCAAGCCTGTTTTCGGCGGATGAGATGTTCGTCGCTCGGCGCGCCTTCGAACGCCTGTACGATAAAGCTCAGCAGCTGCGCACCACCCAAAATCATGACGGTGCTTTTTTTGTACTTGATGCGCCCGCGGTCGGGGATGTCACCGTCAAGCGCGTGGTCTGGGCCGGTGGTGCCGAGCCCGATCTTTTATCGCTGAGCGCCGATCCGCGGCTTGTCGAATCTGCTCTGCAATTACTCGGTAGCGATCAATGCGAGCAATTACTTTGCCAAGCGCATTTCAAGATGCCCAAAGATGGCGTGTCGTTCGATTGGCATCAGGACGTTCAGCACCGCGACAAAGGTCCCGGCACCTGGCGTGACCTGAATGGTCGCGGCTCGTATGTCCAGACGATCATGCTGGTCGACGACATGACCGTTTATAACGGGCCCCTCAAATTCATTCCGCGAAGTTCGGTGGGCGGGGAAGGCCAGATCCGACTCTCAAGCGACCCTTACGACTACAGCACGCCGATGAGATCTGCAGCGGCACCTGCGTTCTTCGATGAGTCGCAAGCCGTGACCGTGACGGGCACAGCTGGGTCCGTGTTGTTCTTTGGGCCTTATGCCATCCACGGGAGCACATCGAACGACTCTTTCGTGCCGAGGCGAGTACTGATCAACGGCTACGCTTATCCTGGTGCGAATGGTCGCGTTTATCCGGGGGAAGGGTCCTGCCGCACACTGACGCGTAGTGCGCATGGGTAGCCGCTACTTCCTTGCGTTCGACTGGGCGATCGTAATCGCCTATTTCGCGATCGTCACCTGGATCGGTCATCGCGTCAAAGATCTGCAAGGCAGCACGCGCGAATATTTCTTGGGATCGAGGTCGCTGCCCTGGTATGCCGTCTCGATGTCGATCGTTGCGACCGCAGTCAGTGGCGTCACCTTCGTTGGCGTCCCGTCGCTGGTGTTTGCTCAAGGGGGCGATTTCCGTTACTTGCAGTTTTGTTTGGCTGGACTCATCTCCAAAGCTATTCTCGGTCAATGGATTCTGCCGAAGCTCTACGAAAAGAATTATGCGAGTCCCTATGACTTCATCCGGGAAAAGCTTGGACCGATTTTCGGGAAACTATCGGCGTTCCTGTTTTTTGTGGGCGCTGTGCTCGGTCAGGGTGTCCGGGTCTTCGCCGTCGCGCTGGTCCTTGAGCTGCTTACGGGACTCGACTTCGTCGGTTGTGTCTTTCTGAGTGTGGGTTTGTCAGCACTGAGTACGATGCTCGGCGGGATTCGTGCCGTCGTATGGTCAGATGTCGTTCAGTTCATCATGTTCGTCGTCGCGGGATTGATCGCCATCACTTACGTCACGAACGGTTATCCCGATGGATTTTCGGGCCTATTGGCGGCGGCAGACTCTGAGGGCAAAACACGTATCGTCGATTGGAGCACCGATCCGCGGGTCAACTTCACGCTTTGGGCTGGCGCATTCGCGATGCCGTTCCAAAACCTCGCCGCCTACGGTACCGATCAGCTGAACACGCAGCGCATGCTCTGCTGCAAGTCAGTAAGAGAGGCACGTACCGCGCTTTATGTCAGCAACTTTGGCGAGCTCGTCGTCGTGCTGTTCCTGCTGGTGGGTGTATCGTTATGGGGCTTCTATCAAGTCAATCTCATCGATCCAGCCTTTGCTCCGTTGGTCGCAGAGAACGTCGACCGGATATTCCCCGCGTTCATCCTCTCCGAAATGCCGACGGGGCTCCGAGGTTTCATGGTGGCTGCGTTGTTTGCTGCGGCCATGTCGAGCCCTGTGCTGTCTGCGTTATCCGAAACGACCATCACGATGTTCCACGACGGTCACCGTCGAGGCGAGCTGTCTGAGGCGCGAGCGGTAACGCTCTCGCGTATTCTCGTGATCGCCTGGGGCATCGTATTGGGCGGGTTCGCCGTCGCGCTTTCGGGTTCTGACGAACGTCTCATTCCCCTCGCGTTTGCTATGACCGCATATACCTATGGGCCGATGCTCGGCCTGTTTCTATTGGCTTTATTCGTCCCCAAAGAGCGAATCACGAGTGCGCCGCTCGGCGTCGCGGTTGCACTGGTCGGCGTGCTACTCGTCCACAATGCACAATTCTTTGGCTTCACCGATCAGCGGGAGCTCGTGGCCTTTCCTTGGCTTTTCCCACTGGGCGCAATACTGTGCCTGACGTTCGCGGTGCTGCCGTGGAGCCGCCGCAGTCGGTTATCCTCTGCGTTATGAGCCACGCGAAGGTGACGCCGCAACTGCGGTTCTGGATCATCAAGCAGATCGAGGCTGGACAGAGTTCGGACTCGGTGCTTCAAGCGCTGGTGGTCAAAGGATGGCCTGAAGGCGCGGCCATCGATGTGATGCAACGCACTTTACGAGCGAGGGTCGCGCAGATCAAAGCTGCGGAGAACGCCGAACAAGCACGGACAAAGAACTCGTTAGGGAACGACCCAGCCGAGTGAGCGCTCGACGGCTCTAGCCCACTCGTGCATTCGGGCGGCGGCGTCGTCGCGAGACATTACAGGCTCGAATCGACGATCTACGCGCCACCGCGCCGAAATCTCGTCCGTCGATTCCCAGAACCCAACGGCGATGCCTGCGAGATAGGCGGCACCCAGTGCCGTAGTTTCCGTGACCGCAGGTCGAATGACGGGGACGCCCAATAAATCCGACTGAAATTGCATCAAGGAATTGTTTCGTGACGCGCCGCCGTCCACTCGCAGCTCTCGAAGGAGTGCGGCGGCGTCTTGCTGCATGGCCTTCAGGAGTTCGGCACTCTGAAAGGCGATCGACTCCAGCGCGGCTCGCGCAATATGCCCGCGGGTAGTACCACGTGTGATACCGACGATCGAGCCGCGCGCGAACGGATCCCAGTGTGGACTGCCAAGGCCCGTGAAGGCAGGCACCACGTAGACACCGCCGTGATCTGGTACAGATGCAGCGAGCGCTTCGATTTCTTCGGTGCGGGATACAAAGCCGAGTCCGTCTCTCAACCACTGCACCACAGCTCCCCCGACGAATACGCTGCCCTCGAGCGCATAGTTGAGCATCGAGCGAGCGTGCGGCGCCGACGTGGAGCAGGCAATGGTGGTGAGCAAGCGATGCTTTGACGCCAGTGGTTGAGTGCCGGTATTCATCAGCATGAAACATCCGGTGCCGTACGTATTCTTTGCCATACCCGGCTGTAAACACGCTTGACCAAATAGTGCGGATTGCTGGTCGCCGGCGAGTCCAGTGAGAGGTACGTCGTCCCGACCGAGTTTTACCCGGATGCCGACGTCAAAAGAAGAGGGCAGCACTTGAGGCAGCACGGCTTTTGGAATGCGAAGTAGATCGAGCATCCACTCGTCCCATTTGCTTGAGAGATTGAGCAAGAGCGTTCGGCTCGCGTTGGTGACATCGGTGACGTGATGCCGACCACCCGACAACTTCCAAGCGAGCCAGGTATCGATGGTGCCGAAACACAGCTCACCCCGTGTGGCGCGATCGCGCGCACCGGGGACGTGCTCGAGCAGCCAGGCTAGCTTGGTTCCAGAGAAATAGGGATCGAGCAGTAAGCCCGTTCGGCGCGTGACGTCCTGCTCATGACCCGCTGCGCGTAGCGTCGCGCAAAGCTCGGCAGTTCTACGGTCCTGCCAAACGATGGCTGGTGCGACGGGCTCTCCCGTTTTGCGATCCCACAACACCGTGGTCTCACGCTGATTGGTGATACCGACTGCGGCAATATCCCCCGATTTCGCATCGGCTTTGGCGAGCACTTCGTCGATCGTTGCCGCTTGTGTGCTCCAGATTTCATTCGCATCATGCTCGACCCAGCCTGTCTGCGGGAAAAATTGGGGGAATTCGCGCTGCGCACTTTGTACGATATTACCATCGTGATCGAAGAGTATGGATCGTGAACTGGTTGTGCCCTGATCGAGGGCCAGAATCCATCGGCTCATTGCGATCTCCCGTGAGTCGTCAGCCAGTCGGCCACGTTCTGCGCCGACTGCGCATTGAGGTGCAACCCAAGTTTAGTTCGTCGCCACAATATATCTTCTACCGATCGGGCCCACTCAGTTTGGCACAGGTATCGTAGTTCGGCCTCGTAAACCCCAGGCGCAACCTCCGCTCCGAGCAACTGCGACGCAGCGAATATCTTTGGAGCGCGAGATCCGTACGCGCTTGCCCAACGTCGTAGTGTGTACTGTTGAATCGTCGGGTGAAGGGCGTGCAGCTGCTCTTCGATCGATTCAAGTCCGGATTGGAGCTCTCCGCCGGGCAGCGGACTAGAGCTCGTCCAACCACGATGCCGCTCACCGAGTGCCGACGTGATACGATCAACCGCCTCTTCGGCGAGTACGCGATAACTTGTAATCTTTCCGCCGAACACACTAAGGAGCGGTGCCGATGATTGCCGTAACTCGAGCGCGTAGTCGCGCGTGACGGTTCGAGCATCCGCCGACTCATCTTCGAGTAGCGGGCGTACTCCGGCCCAAGTTGATAACACGTCTGACGGAGTGAGATTCACACGGAAGTAACGATTCGCTTGTTTGCAAAGATACTCCGTCTCTTCGGAGTCGATCGTCACGACCCTCAGATCGCCGTGATACTCGATATCCGTTGTGCCAATCATGGTGAACTTGTGTTCGTAGGGAATGGCGAATACGACCCGTCGATCGGTGGCTTGTAAAATATAGGCGTAGGGGTGATCGAACAGCTTTTTAACGACGATATGGCTGCCTTTAATCAGTCGAAGCCCATGCTTAGACTGCAATGAAATCGCGGCATCGTGAAAGCCCGCCGCCCAAGGTCCCGTGGCGTTGACGACTGCACGGGCGGTAACGGTACGTTCTTTCCCAGTGTCATCGACTAGCGTTGCTGACCAAAGCGGGGCTCCGTCGTCACGAGCCCTTGTAGCGGGCGTCACGCCAAGGCAGTGCGTCCGCGTACAAATCGTCGCGCCATGCTCGGCTGCATCAAGCGCGTTGAGTACGACGAGTCGCGCGTCATCCACCCAGCCGCCCGAGTATTCGAAACCACGCACGTAGCCTTCGCGCAGCGGGGCTCCAGCGGGGTGTCGCCGAAGATCGATTCCGCGCGACGACTCGAGCTTCCGACGTCGGGCGAGATGATCGTAAAGAAAGAGTCCGATCCGAATCATCCAGGCGGGTCGCAGCGAGGGTTCGTGAGGCATCACGAAGCGCAGAGGACTGATGATATGCGGAGCAATATTGAGCAGTACTTCACGTTCGATCAATGATTTCCGAACGAGCCCGAACTCCATGAACTCGAGATAGCGGAGGCCGCCGTGGATGAGTTTGGTGCTTGCGGAGGAGGTATGCGAAGCAAGATCATCTCGCTCAACCAACATGACGCGAAGTCCCCGACCGGCGGCATCGCGCGCAATGCCGGCGCCATTGATGCCGCCGCCGACGACGAGCAAATCGAAAGTGTTTGGAGAGGCTTCGTCGGTCATCGGCCGCCGCTGCGGGTCATGTGGGAGAGTACTGTTCTCGCCGTGACCTCACTCACTCGGATGTTGGACTCTTCGGTGACGCCCGCGATATGCGGCGTCAGCAATAAATTGGGTGTATCCGCAAAGCGAGCGCCCGCCGCGGCATCGAGCGGCTCATTTTCGAAAACATCGAGTGCCGCGCCGCCGAGATGATCGGAGCGCAGCGCGTCCACGAGCGCTCTCTCGTCGACGATCCCACCGCGTGCGGCGTTGATGATAAGACTGCCTTTTTTCATGGCTGCAATCTGCGAAGGTCCAATCATCCGCTTTGTGGAGGCAGTGAGTGGAATATGCAGGCTGAGGATATCGCAGCGGGTGATGAGTTCATCAAAGCTCGCATGACGTACGAGTTGCCATGCTGCGTGGTCCTTGGGCAGCAGGCGATCGAATGCTAACACGTTCATACCCAAAGTACGGGCGCGAGTCGCAGTTTCGCGAGCGATACCGCCAAGACCCACTAGCTCAAGTGTCTTACCATGCACTTCACGACCGATGGTCGACATGCGCGGCCACTTTCCCGCGATGACGTCATCGCTCGCAAACCACGCTCTGCGCAGTAGCACTAGCATGGCGGTGATCACGTACTTGGCGACCGAGACATCATTTGTGATCGGGAAGTACCCGGTTGGTGACCCCGATAGAGGAGGGCGTTCGAGCGCTTCTCTCAACGTGTCAAGGCTATTAACCCCTAAAATAGAACATCGTCCGAGGGGTGACGGGGCGGATCACCGATATAAGTCTTCCGGTAAATCGCGAAGACGGTTACCAATTCTCCCGTAACATCCCCCAGCGATCCCGCTGATTCTTCCGCCCATCAGGCCGGAGTAATGTCTAGTAGGTTATTCTCCACCCGTTTAACGGCGGGGGGAGGATATGTTGATGAGTTCAGGGTCGTCGCAAAGTGGATTGCATCCGGCGATTGAGAAAATTCTCGGCCGTAGCTCGACCAAGAAGTTTGCTGATACGCCGGTCACCCGAGCTCAGTTGGAGCTCCTGCTCACCGCGGCGGTTCGTGCGCCGGATCACGGGCTTCTCGCTCCTTGGCGGTTTACGGTGCTGGAAGGAGATCGCCGCACGCTTTTAGGTGACGCCATGTCTGCGGCGCTACGCGAAAAATCACCGGATGCGGACCGTGAGCTGCTTGACCGAGAGGCCTCAAAAGCTATGAGGTCGCCCACTTTGGTGGTGGTGTCTGCGGTGTCGCAGGCACACCCGAAAGTTCCGGAGATCGAGCAGTGGGTTGCGGTGGGTGCGGCTATCCAAAATCTGTGGATTGCGGCGGAGTCTCTAGGTTTAGGGGTAGCTTGGAAAACGGGCTCCCATGCTTATAGCCCGTCGGTAAAAAAAACTCTTGGACTCGCCCCGTGCGAATGCATCATCGGGTTCATCCACTTGGGCACGCCTGTAACGAAAGGGCCTTTGCGCACGGCGGACATTGAGAGCCGAACCCGATGGCTCTAGCGCATCACTTAATCGATAGGCGCCTCACTTAAAATCACGCCGTTTTCATCCGCGTAGAGCCAGTCACCGGGGGAGATCGTGACGCCGGCGAATGACACAATGACATCTCGTTCGCCCGTACCCTCTTTGCGAGGAGCCATAGGACATACCGCGAGTGCGCGAACTGCCAAGGGCATGGTCTTGAGAAACTCGACGTCTCTGACGGCCCCGTTGATCAGAACTCCAGCCCAACCATTTTTGATGAGGATGGAACCGAGGACGTCTCCAAACAGCGCGCGCTCAAGTGAACCGCCGCCATCCACGACTATGACTCGACCACCGCCCGGAGTACTCAGGGTGGCTTTTAGGAGAGCGTTGTCCTCTCGACAGCGGATTGTGGTGACCTGCCCATGAAACTTGGTGATCGTTCCAAAGTCTCGTAATACAGGCTGCAAGACTCGGATCTGGCTGGCGTGGTCGTCCGCGAGATCACAAGTGCTTCGGGGCATACTTGTTACCGTGAGTTTATGAGCGTTGACTCCTGACATTATGCCCGATAGGAACCATCTTCAGTTGTCATCGACTGGTAGTGCCAACAATCATGACGCCGATATGGGGCTCGTGCTTCGTGCCGCGCGATTTGCTGCATGGAAGCACCGTGATCAACGGCGTAAGGGACGTGGCGCAGTGCCCTACATCAACCATCCTCTCGACCTCGCACATGTGCTTTGGTTTGAGGGTGGGGTTGCTGATCCGGTCATTCTGGCAGCTGCGCTACTGCACGACTCATTAGAAGATACTCAAACGATGTTACAGGAACCTCAAGGGGAGTTTGGAGAGCAGGTGGCTTCGATTGTCATGGGGGTCACTCGTGAGCCCACCCGCAACTGGCGCGCCCGAAAAAAACTTCAAATCTCAAGAGCGCGCCTCGCTTCGGTTGAAGCAAAACAAGTGAAGCTCGCAAATAAAATTTGTAACGTGCGAAGCATGGCGTCGAGCCCGCCTAATAATGGCTGGCCTGTTGAGCGTCAGCGAGCTTACTTTGATTGGTCGAAAGAAGTGGTGAATCAGATCCGAGGCGTTAACCCCGAGCTCGAGCAACGCTTCGACTAGATATGGAAACGCAAGCCCTAAGGCCGGCGTTTGTCGGGAGAGGAAACTCCTGAGTTGGCTAGGCTGCGTAACGCTTGGCCATATCCTCGAGCGGCACAATCTTGATTTTTGAAGCTTTTCCAGCGCATCCGAAAGCCTCGTACCGAGCAATACAGATTTCTCGGGCGGCGAGCATGGCTTCTTTCATGTACTTGCGCGGATCGAACTCGGCAGGGTCTTTATTCATCGCGCGTCGAATCGCGCCGGTCATTGCCAAGCGGATATCCGTGTCGATATTGATTTTTCGAACGCCGTGTTTGATGCCTTCGAGAATTTCTTCGACGGGCACGCCGTAAGTCTCGCGGAGTTTTCCGCCGTTCTCTCGGATGATTTGTAGCCACTCTTGCGGCACGGATGATGAGCCATGCATCACGAGATGAGTGTTCGGGATTTTGGCGTTGATTTCGCGGATGCGCTGAATAGCCAGAATATCACCCGTCGGTTTACGCGAAAACTTATAGGCGCCGTGCGAGGTACCAATGGCAATGGCCAATGCGTCAACGCCGGTTTTTGCGACAAAGTCTGCAGCCTGATTGGGGTCGGTCAGGAGTTGGTCATGGGAGAGTTGTCCCTCTGCGCCATGTCCGTCTTCCTCGCCGGCATGCCCGGACTCGAGAGAGCCGAGGCAGCCGAGCTCACCTTCAACTGAGACCCCTACGGCGTGCGCAATACGCGCGACATGACGCGTGACATCGATGTTGTAGTCGTACGGAGCCGGAGTTTTACCATCTTCCTTGAGCGACCCGTCCATCATGACGCTCGAAAAGCCCGAGCGAATGGACTGCACACAGACGGTTGGGCTGGCCCCGTGGTCCTGGTGCATCACGATCGGAATATGGGGATAGCTCTCAACGGCCGCTCCGATGAGAAGCCGGAGAAACGGCTCACCTGCGTACTTCCGGGCTCCGGCCGATGCTTGCATGATCACAGGACTGTCGGTTTTGTCGGCAGCCTGCATGATGGCCTGAACCTGTTCGAGGTTATTGACGTTGAAAGCCGGGATGCCGTAACCGTGTTCGGCGGCGTGGTCGAGCAACTGTCGCATCGAGATCAGGGCCATGAAGCGATCCTCATTATCGAATTTATTGATGTTCGTATTCTATCGAAAAGCGTCGTTGACCAAAGTATGCGGGAGCTCAGTCCTCGATTAGAAAGCTCCGCAGCTGCTCTGACCGACTGGGGTGTCGTAGCTTGCGAAGCGCCTTAGCCTCGATCTGGCGAATGCGCTCACGTGTGACATCGAACTGTTTGCCGACCTCTTCAAGTGTATGGTCGGTATTGAGGTCGATTCCGAAGCGCATACGCAGCACCTTGGCCTCGCGGGGAGTGAGTTGCGAGAGCACGGCATGAGTGGTCTCGCGCAAGGACTCGGCCGTCGCCTGATCGATGGGTAAAGCAACCGAGGTATCTTCAATAAAATCGCCAAGATGTGAATCTTCATCGTCGCCAATCGGCGTCTCCATGGAGATCGGCTCTTTGGCGATCTTGAGCACCTTGCGAACCTTATCTTCAGGCATCTCCATGCGCGCGGCGAGTTCCTCGGGCGTGGGCTCGCGACCCATCTCTTGGAGCATTTGCCGCGAAATCCGGTTGAGCTTGTTGATGGTCTCGATCATGTGAACTGGAATGCGGATGGTTCGTGCCTGGTCGGCGATCGAGCGCGTGATGGCCTGACGTATCCACCAGGTCGCATAAGTCGAGAACTTGTACCCACGACGGTATTCGAATTTGTCTACCGCCTTCATGAGGCCGATGTTGCCTTCCTGAATGAGATCGAGGAACTGAAGTCCGCGGTTCGTGTATTTCTTTGCGATTGAGATCACGAGTCGGAGGTTGGCCTCGACCATCTCTTTCTTGGCCCGACGAGCCTTGGCTTCGCCGATCGAAACTTCGCGGTTGATTTCCTTGATTTCGATGATCGAAAGATGGCGAATCTTTCCGATTTCGCGCAGCACAGCTTGCTTGGCACGGATGTCGTCGGCAAAGCGTCCGAGTGGCACCGACCACTTCTTACCGGCTTTGAC
>Ga0194131_10004431_pt1 | contig 21192 bp, 15 predicted proteins | sample TA2KigO120mmetaG_FD_148631 | JGI IMG/M metagenome (GOLD analysis project Ga0194131, IMG submission 148631) | Freshwater microbial communities from Lake Tanganyika, Tanzania - TA2015053 Kigoma Offshore 120m | ecosystem: Environmental > Aquatic > Freshwater > Lake | place: Tanzania: Lake... | reverse complement strand
GAGCTGGGAAGCCTATGATGAACACCTGCGTCAACGCACCCTTCGCCACCTCAAACGGACCGCCGCCCGGTTGGGGTTCACGCTCCTCCCCCAGCCCGTCTCGGCCTGAGAGTGTGTTTCTGAGCAGTGAAGCGCGGAATCCCTCTGCGAGACCCTTCCCTTCGTTCAGAGTGACAATTCCGATATGTCAGTCTCATTGCGTTTGCATGAGGAGTTGTCCAAGGAGACTAGAGAGTATGCTCAACCTCACCCCAACAGAACTGGAGCGGCTGACGATCTTTAACGTCGCCGAAATGGCTCGCCGTCGTAAATCACGCGGAGTGAAGCTGAATTACGTGGAAGCGATGGCGTACATTGTTGATGAACTGCTTGAAGGGGCACGTGACGGTCGTTCAGTAGCGGAATTGGTGGACTGGGGAGGAACCTTACTTACCACTGATGATGTGATGCCAGGCGTGGCTGACCTGGTGTCACGCATTATGGTCGATGCATTGTTTCCTGACGGCATTAAACTCGTAACCGTGTATGGTCCAATTCGCCCTGGCAAGCTGCCGATTGCTGATCCACCATACGGCAAGCCTGGTGAGATTATTACTCCAGATGGTGAGATCGAGCTGAACGCAGGACGTGAGAAAGTTACACTGGAGGTGATCAACACCGGCGACCGGGCGATTCAGGTCGCCAGTCATTTTCATTTCTTCGAGGCCAACAAGGCATTGCAATTCGATCGTGCTCAGGCTTTTGGCATGCGGCTTGATGTCCTCGCTGGTGGGTCGGTTCGGTTTGAGCCGGGGATGAAGAAAGAAGTCACCTTGGTCAAAATTGGTGGTACTGGTGAAGTGACTGGCCTGAATAACCTCACCAATGGTTCGATCCATTCTGAAGAGGTCAAGCAAGCTGCCCTACAACGGGCACGGGATACGGGTTTTAAGGGCGCATAAGGGAGAGGCGCATGGCACGCATGAGTCGAGCTGCGTACGCGGCGATGTTCGGACCAACAAAAGGTGACATGGTGCGCCTTGGTGACACCTCATTGCTAGCTGAAGTCGAACACGACTACGCCGTGTATGGCGAAGAGTGTATGACTGGAGCAGGGAAAGTCATGCGCGATGGCATGGGCTTTCTGACTTCGACGACCACGGCTTCTGGTGGGCTTGATATGCTCGTGCACAATGCGACGATCATCGATCCGGTACTTGGTATCGTGAAGGGTGATATTGGCATTCGGGACGGCAAGATCGTTGGTGTGGGCAAAGGCGGCAACCCAGCGATTCAAGCGGGAGTTGATCCTCAGTTGTCCTGTGGGCCATGTACGACTATCGTCAATGGTGAAGGGCTGATTGTCACTCCTGGTGGGATTGAAACACATGCCCATTTTTTAGCTCCGCAGCAATGCGAACATGCGCTAGCTTCAGGGTTGACGACGATCATCGGTGGCACGATGGGGCCACATTTCGATGTCAGCTGCGCCGGGCCAAATAATCTCGCCATCATGCTGAAAGCTTGTGAACAGTATCCGATGAACTTTGGTTTCTTAGGGCGTGGCAGTGCGCATGACCCGAAGGCGATTGAAGAGAGCGTTGCTGGCGGAGCGATTGGGGTAAAAGTGCACGAGGATTTTGGTGCGATGCCAGCGACGATCGATTGCGCGCTGACGGTGGCGGATACGTACGACTTTCAAGTGCAACTACACACTGACACGATCAATGAAGCTGGTTATTGCGAAGAGACGATTGCGGCTATCGCCGGGCGCACGATTCATATGTACCACGTCGAGGGCGCTGGGGGTGGTCATGCCCCAGATATTATCCGCGTTTCAGGAATTGCCAATTGCTTACCGTCGTCGACCAATCCGACCAACCCCTACACTCGCAATGCCCTTGATGAAGCGCTACCGATGACGATGGACGCGCACATGCTCGATTGGCGTCTGCCGGAAGATGTAGCCTTTGCTGAAAGTCGCATTCGTCCGCAAACGATGGCGGCTGAGGATATTTTGCATGATCTCGGGGCAATTTCCGTTTTTGCTGCGGATACGCAGGGGATGGGGCGAGTGACAGAGACAATCACAAATTGTTGGCGTCTCGCGAGTAAAATGAAAGAGCAACGTGGCCGCTTAGCAGGCGAGAACACCGCTCGCGCCGATAACGAGCGTATTAAACGCTATGTCGCCAAGTACACCATCAATGCTGCGCGGGTGATGGGTATTGACCCCTATGTCGGTTCGATCGAGCCAGGAAAAATGGCGGACCTGGTGCTCTGGATGCCTGCATTCTTTGGTGCGAAACCCTTGATGGTGATTAAAAGTGGCTTTGTGACATGGTCGGCGATGGGTGATGCTGCGGGGTGTGTCTTTCCTACTGAGCCGATCATTCAACGGCCAATGTGGGGCGCGGTGGGTAGTGCACCGTCAGCACTCAGCGCGATCTTTGCTAGCTCCTTGGCCCTTAATGCTGATATTCCACGCAAACTGCAACTGCAAAAACCGATGCTGCAGATTCGTAGTACCCGAGCACTGACAAAACATGACATGGTGCACAACGACGCATGCCCACACATCGAGGTCAATCCTCAGACGCATGATGTCTACGCTGATGGTGAGTTGTTGACGTGCGAACCGGCGGAGGTTGTTCCTCTGGCGCAAAGGTATTTCTTGCGATGACAAAACGACGAACTTCTTCATCCGCGAATGTTGCGCGCGTTGGCGTCGGTGGTCCGGTCGGCTCTGGTAAAACGGCTCTGGTTGAGCGTTTGATTCCAGCCTTTGCTCAACGAGGAATAGAACTGGCGGTGATTACCAATGATCTTGTTACGCAAGAGGATGCAGAGCGGATTCGTCGCTCACAGTTGATTGCTCCTGAACGCGTGCTAGGAGTCGAAGCTGGCGCTTGCCCACATACCGTTATTCGTGAAGATCCGACCCTCAATATCGAAGCAGCGATTGAGCTTGAAGAACGCTTTCCCAGCCTCGAATTGATTCTGCTGGAAAGTGGTGGTGACAATTTAGCTTCAACCTTTTCCCTCGATCTCGTCGATTACTGGCTATTTGTGATCGATGTTGCGGGTGGTGGTGATATTCCCCGCAAACGCGGGCCAGGGGTTCTTCAGTGTGATGTGCTGGTGATCAACAAAAGTGACCTTGCTCCATATGTCGGTGTTGATCTCCCGCGTATGGTGACTGAAGCGCATGAGATCCGTCACGGTCGTCCTGTGGTTGTCACCAATTGTAAGACTGGTGAAGGGATCGATGAGGTCGTCTTGTATATCGCACGGGATGTGCTATTTTTGTGAGTAAGCAAGTCAACTTACACTTCGAGTGCTCACCAGCAGGAGAAACCTTCCTGGCGCGGCGGTTCGTAACGTATCCATTCTTCTTTACCGCCCCGTTTCGTTTGGACCGAGTCCCGGCTGGAATGCTGACAGCGATCCTGCAATCAGTTTCCGGCGGAATCTATAACCGAGAACAGCTCGCCCTCTCTTTTACTGCCGGACAAAACGCGCACGTCCATTGCACAACGCAAAGTGCGACAGTGGTGCACTCCATGGCTAATGGGGAAGAAGCCAGTCAATTAGTGACTATCCATGCGGCAAGGGGTTCGTTCGTTGAATATCTGCCAGATGCACTCATCCTCTTTCCTGAGGCGTGTCTGCGGACCACCCTCCACGTTGTCATTGAAGAAGGGGCAACCGTCATTCTCAGTGATGCATTCCTCACGCATGATCCGAAAGCTCAAGGCCGATCGTTTCGCTCACTTTCTAGTGAAACTGTGGTACAGAACGTCAACGGACAGCGGTTGTGCATCGATCGTTTTGTGATTACTGGAGAAGAATTACGGCTGGCTTCCGTAGGATATTGTGCGCAAGGAACGATGTGGATACTCAACGTGCAGCAGAGTGGAGATTTGTTGCCAGCCCTGCGCAAGAGATTAGAACCCGTTCTTGGGATCTATGCTGGTGTGTCAACTTTGCCACACAACGCTGGCGTGTGGGTGCGAATACTGGCGATTGACGGTGTTGCTCTGCATAAGGGGCTCCATGCTGCATGGGCAGCCGCCCGCTCTGTCCTTACTGGTGAAGAGCCGCAAAGCCGACGAAAGACCGGGTGGACCTGAGGGGCGTATGGCCATACGCCCCTACGAAAATGAAACGAAACTCTTCTCTTGATTACCCTGCGGCAGACCCTTGCAGCGCGTTCTCTTCTCGGGCCTGGCGAATCTCGGCTAGACTCACACCTGCAATCGGTAGCGCTAACAAGCCTTGAGCGACGAGTGTAAGAAATTGCACCGCGTTGAGAACCAAACCATAGGCAAGGGCGTCGACCTCACTCACACCGAAAAGGCCCAGTGCAAGCTGGCACGCGTACTGATAGGGACCGATCATGCCCGGCAAGTTGGGTAACGCCGTGCCAAAGCCAATGAAAATAAAGACCACGAGCGCCGCACCAAATGGCACCTGAAAATCAAAAGCACGAATCATAATGTAACTGGAGAGAATGGGCAGAAACCATAACGTGAGTGACACCAGGAAGACGGAAAGAAGTAACATCGGGTTAGGAATGATCTTCATACCGTCGGCCATCGATGCCAGCACGTTCTTGAGCTTTCCACCAAAGCCTTGGGGCAAACGATGCAACAGCCAGCGATCAACAAATGCCTCGCCACGCCACCAGAAAAGAACAACTAAAGAGACAAGTATCGCGGCGGCAACTGCTGGAACCATCGCTCCACGTCGGACCCACACCGGCAGATTCTCTACGGTGATCAAACCCAGCAGAATGTAAAAGACGATAATGAGTGAATCCATCGTCTTTTCGAACACGACATTGCCGATCACGCTGGAAAATGCCACTCCCGACCGGCGTGACAGCAACCACGGGCGCACGATTTCACCAATCCGTACCGGCAACAAATTAATGGCCATATAGGCAACCGAGATAATAACCCACAGACGACCAAACGGTACGTGTTCCAAGGGGCGCAGTTCCAACTGCCAACGCCAGGCGCGAAAAACCATAATCAGCAAACTCACGACAATAGCGACGAGGAGCCAGCTCAGGTTAATCCGCTGGAGTGCTGCACCGAGTTCATCCAGCTTGACGTTGCGAAAGGCAAGGTACAGGAATCCGATACTCACGAGCAGTGCGATGACGAGGTGAGGTAAACGGCTCTTTGGTGCGTCATTTGTATGCGAAGCGCTTTGATTGTCGCCGGTTTCAGCCATAGGCCCTCCTGCCGTGTCGTACTCTCGCTACTCTGACGGAACGGCGAAACCTCTGCAAGGAGACCTGCGAGGTGGTGACATGAAGACTGCCACTTCCACCTTGACAACCCTTCGGTGAGAAGAGGAGAATCTGAGCCACATCCTGGCAGGAGGCAATCGTATGACCGAAGGAAAAATTCTCGCTGGCTTTCTGGCGCCGCATCCGCCGCATCTTGTCTATGGCGAAAATCCTGAACGCAACGAACCGCGTTCAACCGGTGGATGGGAGATGTTACGGTGGGCCTATGAGTCTTGCCGGGAAAAAATCAAGGCGTGGAAACCGGATGTGATCCTCGTTCATAGTCCGCATTGGATGACGATTGTTGGACATCACTTCCTGCGTGTTCCGCACCTCCAAGGGCTTTCGGTTGATCCCATTTTTCCTCATATCTTTCGTTATCGTTATGAGATGAAGGTCGATGTCGACTTGGCTGATGTTTGTTACGAAGAGGCGCAGAAAGAAGGGCTTGTCGCCAAGAAGATGACTAACCCGAACTTCCGGGTCGATTACGGCACGATTGTCTCTCTCCACATGCTGAATCCGGACTGGGATATTCCGATCCTTGGTATCTCTGCGAACAATTCGCCTTATTTTTATTCAACGGAGATTGGCCAGGAACAAATGATCAAACTGGGGCGTGCAACAGCGCGAGCGATTGCCAAGACTGGGCGCCGGGTGGTGCTGGCCGCGAGCAACACCCTCTCGCATTTGCACTATGATCGTGAGCCTGAGCTGGTCGAGGACATGAACAAGGAAGTGATCTTCAATAACAACCAGTATCAGTGGGACATGCGCGTCCTTGAACTCATGCGAAAAGGCAAGACCGATAAGCTGATGACGATTCTCCCTGAGTTTATGGAGAAGACTGCGGCAGAGGTAAAGTCTGGCGGACTAACCTGGATGCTCTCGGCGATGGGATTTCCGCAAATTCCGGCGCAGGTGCATGGCTATTGGACAGTGATCGGCACAGGGAATGCGGTCGTTGAATGGGATTTGACGCAGCGGCATTAGATTAAACACGAGAAGATTGGTCTATCAACGTTGTCACCCTGAGTGAAACGAAGGGTTTCTCAGAGAGAAACTTTGCCGTGCTCAGCATGATACGGCTATCGGGCGAGACCGTAAGAAAGCTATTACTTATGCCTAAAGGTACGATTCAGCGTGCATATATTCTTCCCGGGCTGCCTCATTTGGCTTCGCAAATTCCTGCCGCGAGTTGGGAAACACTCCGGCGTGGCTTTCGTCAGGCGGCAGAGCACATTCAGCAGGTGAAGCCCGAGGTGTTGGTCATCTACAGCACGCAGTGGATTTCTGTGTTGGGGCATTCGTTTCAAACCAATCCTAATCCGAAGGGTCTGCACGTCGATGAAAATTGGTATGAATATGGAGATTTTCCCTTCGATCTGCGAGTAGATGTCGATCTCACAACTCGCGCAGCGGCGATTGCTTCATCACTAGGCTTGGCGACTAAAACGGTTAACTACAACGGATTTCCCGTTGATACTGGAGTGCTGGTTGCCCAACGGTTTGTGAATCCGCAGCATACCATTCCGCTTGTGATCGTTTCTTGTAACATTTACGCTGGGCAGGAAGATTCACTCACGCTCGGGCGTGCGATGCGACAAGCGATTGAGGAGAGCGGAAAACGTACGGTTGTGATTGCGTGTACCGGACTGTCGGGTCGCTTTTTTACTGAAGCGATTGATCCCTTACAGGACCGTTTCTCACGCGCTGAAGACGATACGTGGAACCGACGTGTTCTTGAGCGTATTGCTCAGGGAAAGAATTCGGAAGTGCTCTTAGGGAGTGAGGAATATGCGAAGACCGCGGTTCCAGATATGGGATTTAAAGCCTTTGCCTGGTTGATGGGGGTACTGGGAACCCCGGCAACTCCAGGGCAAACCTTGGCATATGGGCCGGTCTGGGGAACCGGGGCGGCGGTCGTGGAGTATGTGTTGGCATAATACGTAACACGTAAGGCGGAAAACGTAACGAATAAAGAAGACAGGGGAGAGAAGGTAGGAGGTAGAATACAGACGGCTAAAGATAGAGAAAGCGAAAAATATTTTTCTCCATTCTGTCTCCTATCTTCTTCATTCTATATTCCTTTTTGGTGCCATCATGATCAGAACAACCGTTGTTGGTAGCTGGCCGTTGCCGGAAATGTATCGTGAGCGTTTGCAGCAATATCATCGTGGCACCTTGCCTGAGATGTTGGTGAAACCAACGCTCGTGGGCGCTGCGGAGATTGCCATTCGTGAGCAGAAAGCCACTGGTGTGACTCAGTTCATGGGTGGGGAGTTTTTTGCGGAAGCATTTATTCAGCACCTTCCGCGAAAACTGACGGGAGTGACACTCGTCAAACCTCAAGCAACGGAGTTGCACGATTATTCTGATCTCGCTGAGTACGAACTGACTGGAGATATCGCTGCACCGCATGGGTTAGGATACGCTGAAGCGTTTCGACGCGAGTCGCAGATTGACCATGCCTTGGAAAAGCTCTCGGTTCCTGGACCACTGGAAGTGCTGGCGCATTTACGGCCCATGGAGAAAGCGCAAGCGCAGTTGCTACGCGCCATCGAGATTGTGAACCACGAGATTCAAGCACTTGCTACCGCTGGGGCACGAGAAGTGCAACTCGATATCCCGTACATTACGGTACAGTCAGTTCTTGAACAGATTTCTCCGACGCAGGCAGTCGATCTTATTGCCCAAAGTTTTGCCGGTGTCTCTGTGACGAAAACGATTCACTGCTGCCTGGGTGATTTAGGGTCAAAGCCGGTGATTTCTGTCCATAACCTGCATGCGCTGATGCCATTTGTGAAACAACTCGCTGGGATCGTCGATAAAGTTCACCTGGAGTGCTCTCATCCTGGGCAATGGGCTGATCGTGCCTGTCTGCGTGATATCCCTAAAGAACTGGAAGTGATTGCTGGTATCGTTGACGTGAAGACTCCAGTTGAGACCAGCGACGAGATTGCTGACCACATTCATGAAGTGACGCGCCTCATTGAACCTGAACGGCTATGGATCGCGCCGTCCTGTGGATTTGGCCGCCGACGAACGACAGATATTGCTGTGGGAAAACTTTCGCGCATGGTTGAGGCGGCGAGGCGGTTCTAAAACGTAATCCGTAAAACGTAAAGAGGAGGTTGGGTGGTTACGGATTACCGATTATGTTTTACGTGTTACGCGGACCGTAGTTGTTCTTTTTTACGTTTTACGCTTTACGTTTTACGCATTTATTTTGCTTGTCTACGAGGAATAAACACATGAGTCGTGACCAAAACCTAGCCGTTGCACAATCAACGGATTTGCAACCGATTGAGGAAATTGCCGCTCGTCTTTCTCTTCCTCCGCAGTATCTTGAGCCGTATGGGCGAGTAAAAGCGAAGATCGCATTGGAGGCGTTCACTACTGCTGCGAGTCGACCAACCGGCAAGCTCATTCTCGTGTCGGCGATCAATCCGACTCCAGCAGGAGAAGGGAAGACGACGACGACGATCGGTTTGGGCCAGGCTTTGGCGCGACTGGGAAAAAAGGCGACAGTTGCGGTGCGTGAACCTTCGATGGGGCCGGTGTTTGGTGTCAAAGGGGGTGGCTGCGGTGGTGGCCGTTCACAAGTCTTGCCCATGGAAGACATCAACTTGCATTTCACTGGTGATATTCATGCGGTGACCTCGGCACATAATCTGCTCTCGGCAATGATGGATAACGCGTTGTTCCACGGTCAAGTTGACCTTGATGTGCGACGTATTCGCTGGCGCCGCGTCATGGACATGAACGACCGTGCCCTGCGGCAGATGACGATCGGTCTCGGCGGGGCACTCATGGGGGTACCACGTGAAGATGGGTTCGACATCACTGCCGCATCTGAAGTCATGGCAATCCTGTGCTTGACCAATGGTCCAGCCGATCTGATTGAGCGGCTCTCACGCATTGTGATTGGTTTTTCGGGCAAAATGAATGCCGTCACTGCTCGTGATGTGCAGGCACCGGACTCGATGGCCATCATTCTCAAAGATGCTCTCAAACCGAACCTGGTGCAGACGGTTGAAGGCGTGCCGGCATTCGTTCATGGCGGTCCGTTTGGTAACATCGCCCACGGGTGTAACAGTATCATCGCCACCCGTCTGGCATTGAGCTATGCCGATTATGTTGTCACCGAAGCTGGCTTTGGCTTTGACCTTGGTGGCGAGAAGTTCTTCGATATCAAATGTCGCGCGGCGGGTTTATGGCCGTCGGCGGTTGTGCTCGTAGCAACTGTCAAAGCGCTTAAGATGCATGGTGGAACGCCGGTTAGCGACGTGAACAAGCCAGATTTGAAGACTCTCAAGCTCGGCATGAGTAATCTTGCCAAACATGCGGAAAGTATCCGCGAGTTTGGCGTGCAACCGATTGTCGCGATCAACCGCTTTGCTTCAGACACAGAAGACGAATTGAAACTCGTTGTTGAAGAATGTCAGGCACTTGGGCTCGAAGCATGTGTGATCGATGTCTTTGGTCATGGTGGCGAGGGTGGCCTGCCGTTAGCAGAGACGGTAGTCAATGTTTGCCAGAGTGCGACACCGACGCCGAAGTTCTTGTATCCGCTCGAAGCCTCGATTGAAGAGAAGATTCGTACCATCGCCCAGAAAATTTACGGCGCTGCGGATATCGCTCTTCTTCCACGGGCCAAAACCGACCTCGATCGGATTAACGCGTTAGGTTACAGCAACGTCCCAATTTGCATGGCCAAGACGCAGATGTCATTGTCCGATGATCCGAAGCTGTACGGTCGCCCACGTGACTTTACTCTCACTGTTCGTGAAGTTCGCCTGTCTGCTGGCGCAGGGTTCTGTGTCCCATTGACTGGTGAAATGCTGACGATGCCGGGGCTTGCTGCCAAACCGGCAGCATTCGGTATGAAGATGGATGCGGATGGGAAGATTTCGGGAATGTTTTGAAGAAAGGCTATAGTAAATGTTCACCCCTCAGACTTGAGGGAAAGTGAGAGATGAGATAGAGAGAGCGGCGTGACGCAGAAGCGCCCTGCCATTGTGCCCGTCGAGGTCTGGGAGCAAGCTCCCGAACCTGTCCAAGTCGTGATGCATGCGATGGTGGAGTACTATGAGCAGCGCATTACGCAATTGGAAGCCGAAGTGCGAGAAGTCACGGCGCGACTCAATCAGAATTCGCAGAACTCCTCCAAGCCACCCTCGAGTGATGGGCCGCACGTCAAGCGTAAGCCGCCGAAACCGGCGTCGGGACGGAAAGCAGGCGGCCAGCTTGGGCATGCCCCGCATCAGCGGGCACTCGTGCCCCTCGAGAAAGTGGATACAGTGGTGACCTGCAAACCCGAGCAGTGTCGGCGCTGTGGGGGACACTTAACGGGCAGTGATCCCGCGCCGATCCGGCACCAAGTGGTGGACCTGCCGCCCGTGCAACCGCAGCTCACCGAATATCAACTCCATCGATTACGGTGTGCGGGGTGTGGGATCACGACGTGCGGGGAATTGCCCGCCGGCGTGTTAGCAACCTGCTATGGCCCGCGCTTGGCGAGTATCGTCGCGCTCTGTACGGGCGGCTCTCGGATGAGCAAGCGCATGGTCGTGAGTTTTTGTCGCGACGTGTTAGGAATCGAGTTGTCGGTGGGCGAGATTTGTCAGATCGAACAGACGGTGACGAAGGCCGTGGCGCCGGCGGTAGAAGAAGCGGCGGTGTATGTCCAGAGTTGTGATCTCAATATTGATGAGACGAGTTGGAAGGAACGCTGGAAGCGGCGCACGTTGTGGACGCTGGTGACGACGCAGCTCAGTGTCTTCACAGTGGCGAGCGGACGAGGCGCGGCGGAGCTACAGAAATTAGTCGGCGACTGGTATAGCGGGACGATTACCAGCGATCGCGCCAAAGCCTATGACAGCCAGCCGTTGCGCCGACGCCAGCTGTGTTGGGCACATGTAGTGAGAGATTTCCAAGCCATGATTGATCGCGGAGGGCCGGGGCAAGTGGTCGGGCTTGCGCTGCTTGAACATGCCCACGTGTTGTTTGCCTGGTGGCATTGGGCCCGTGATGGCACGTGGAAACGCTCGACCTTGCAATCTTATGTGGGCACGTTACGGGCCTCCTTCAAGATGGAGTTAGAATGGGGCACCCAGAACGCCTGTCCCAAGACGGCCGCCACGTGTAAAGAATTACTGGCGCGCGAGGCTGCGTTGTGGACGTTCGTGCGGGTGGAAGGAATCGACCCCACAAATAATGCCGCCGAAAGAAGTCTCCGCGGCGCCGTCTTGTGGCGCAAAGTGAGTTTTGGCACGCAGAGTGAAAGGGGCAGTCGCTTTGTGGCCTCGATGTTGACGGTGTTGATGAGTTGTCAACAACAACACCGCAATGCCTTGAGCTATCTCACCGCCTGTTGTCAGGCGTTCTATACCCAGCGTCCAGTGCCCTCGCTCGTCCCGTAAACTTGAGGTGAGCTCGCACTGGAACAGCAGTCCAGCCCCTGAACTTTTACGGCTATAGGCCGTAGGCTATAGGGAGGGCAAAAGACCAAGGACAAGGAAGACAGTTGGAACAGAGAACTGTTTCCACTGTTGACTTTTCGCCCTGCAGCCTTCAGCCTACGGCCTTTCTCTCAGCTTCTCTCCGTATCAACTCCGCATAGCAATAAATCAACGCCAATCCACGATACGGTTTCCACCGTTCAGCAAATGCGCGCATCTCGGCTTCTGTCGCTTTCTCGGCTTTACCGAGCAATCCTTGAGCAACATATTTTACTACGCCTAAGTCCCCTCCAGGAAAGGCGTCGAATCGGGCTAAGCCGCGCATCAGGGCGATGTCAGCGCTCCAGCGACCGATACCTTTGATGTGCGTCAGTTGAGTAATGATCTCTTCGTCCGAACGTTGTCTTAGGTCAGTGTCCTGCACGGAACCCGAGGCAAATGCTTGTCCAAGACGAACCAGCGTACCTGCTTTGGCACGACTCAAACGAAAATGCAGCAGGTCTTCTTCTTTCTGTTCAGCAAAACGCTCCGGGGCAGGGAAGGCATGATGTATCTCACCATTGGTTCGCCATTTTTCGCCAAAGGTCTCGACAAGTTCCTTTTTGATCGAATATGCGAATGTGAGATTCACTTGTTGTGCCAAAACAGCTCCCACGAGTGCTTCAAACACGGTCGGACTTTGCACGAGTTTGAGGCCGCGAAACCGTGGGGCGATCGTCGTAAGAACCTCGTCGATCTTTGCCAGGCGATAGAATGGTTTGAGGTCGAGATCCGTACAGAGAATGTGGCGAAGTTGGGCCACGATTTCTGGGCGCTCGAGACCAACCCTGCCTTTACTTTGTAATTCAATGCCGAGCTGTGGTTTTGCTGGGGTGCCTTCGTCCGTCACCGTTGCGAGGATCAGGTTTCCATCAACTGACAGTAAGCGCTGATACTGGCGAGGAGTAACCCTGTCTACAATCTCGTCTTTGAAGCGGAGAAAGCGGTGAACGGTGAGGTCGAAATTATAAGGGGGAACAGGTGTCAGTGTGAAACGTTGAGTCGACATAAGGTGCTGGGTGTGAGGTGTTGGGTGCTGGGCTAAAAGGGGTTGGGAAAAAACTCTTTGGTTTGTGTTCTTTTCTAATCCCTAACCCCTAGCCCCCAACCCCTAACACCTAAATGACTTCTTTCTCCCGCAACTCACCAACCTCTTCCCACGAGTAGCCGAGCAACTCGGTGAGGATCATCTCGGTGTGTTCGCCAAACTCTGGGGCTGCGCCACGCGGGTCGGCAGGCGTTTCGCTGAGCCGCAGCGGGAACCCGACGAGTTTGGTTTTGCCAATGCGTGGATGATCGTAGTCAACGATATAGTCGTTCTGGATCATCTGCTCGTCGCGCATGAGATCATCGATCGAGTTCACAACCGTATAGATGAAATCGCCGCCCTCTTTGAGCGCTTTCATCCAGTAGTCTCGCGGCTTGGAGGCAAACGCTTTGTCGAGAATGGGGATTAAGTCTTTGGCATTCTCTGCGCGTTTCGCCATCGTTTCAAAGCGTGCATCCTTCAGCGCCTGTTCAATGCCAAGCACTTTACAGAACGATGGCCAGTAGCGATCTTGTTGCGCCATAGCTAAGCAAATCCATTTGCCGTCGCTACACAGATAGTGATTCCAGAGCGGACTCGGAGCTGCCGCCCGTGGCATACGTTTGAACTCTTTGCCGAGGATGGCCTTACACGAGACATTGAGACCTTGTAGGGCCGTCATGCTACCAAGGTGCGAACAGTCGACCTGTTGTCCAACACCGTATTTATCGCGAGCAATAAGCGCGGCCAATATGCCATATGACATCATGATTGCGCCCATTTGGTCGGCAATACCACCAGTGATCGCGAGCGGGTCCATATCGGGTTCGCCAGCGGCAGTCATAATGCCCGAGCGTGCTAAGCCCATGTAGTCGAATGAGGGCTCGGCTGAGTCTGGTCCAAACGGTCCGTAGCCAGTGGCGCTGGCGTAAATCAGTTTGGGGTTATGTTTCTTTAAGGCTTCGTAACCGATACCGAGTTTATCGGCGACGCCTTTGCGGAAGTTCTGTACAAATACATCTGATTTTGCCGCGAGTTTGTAGATAATCTCTAAAGCCTCTGGCTTTTTCAGGTCAACGGTGAGACTCTTCTTGTGGCGATTATTGGCCTCGAAGTAAAAATTCGGTCCGCTGGTGGCACCGACCATGGCTCCAGCAATGCTGAGGACTCCGCGTCCTGGGTCGCCACCGACCCGCTCTTCAACTTTGATCACTTCAGCGCCAAGGTCCGCGAGCATCATGGTTGATACCGGCCCTTGCTGCCAGATTGTCCAATCGATGATGCGTACTCCGTCTAATGGTTTGTGTGACATATGTTGCCCTCCTTATATCAGTAATGAGCAATGAGGGCTGAGTAATGAGTGCTGAAGACAGAGTGAACCTTCTTTGTCTTGACTAGCCCCCAGCCCCTAGCCCCCAACCCCTAAATGACTTCTTTCTCCTTCATCCGTCCTACGTCTTCCCACGAATAGCCGAGCATATCAACGAGAATCTGTTCGGTATGTTCGCCGAACTCTGGAGCCGCACCGCGTGGGTCACCAGGAGTTTTGCTCAATCGTACCGGAACCCCGACGATATTGACGTTTCCCCAGGTCGGATGGTCGTACGGAACCACATAATCATTCGCTAGCATTTGTGGGTCTTCAGGGAGGTCGTTAATGGTGTTGACGCGGGTGTAGATGAAGTCACCGCCATGTTTGAGGATCGACATCCATTCATCACGTGACTTAGACGCAAAGCGTTGATCGAGGACGGCGATCAACGCTTCGGCGTTCTTCGTGCGAATTGCCATATTGGCGAAGCGTTCGTCTTTTTCTAACTCTTTGATACCCAACGCCTTACAGAAATCTGGCCAGTAGCGGTCAGCCTGAATCATCGCCAGGCAGACCCATTGTCCATCGCTACACTTATAGTGATTCCACAATGGATTTGGCGCCTTGGTACGATACGCACGACGGAATTCTTTGCCGAGGATCAGACGTGAAGACAAGTTGAGTCCTTGCAGCATCATCATGCTACCAAGATGTGAGGTATCGACTTCCTGGCCAACGCCGAACCGCTCACGCGCAAACAATGCGGTAATGACTCCGTAGGCCAGCATGATTGCTCCCATCTGATCGGCAATGCCGCCAGCGATGTTCATCGGCTCCATATTCGGTTCGCCAATGGCATTCATAATGCCGGAGCGGGCAAGTCCCATGTAGTCGAACGAAGGCTCGCCTGAGTCAGGGCCTTCCGGGCCATAGCCAGTTGCGCTGGCGTAAATGAGTTTGGGGTTGTACTTCGAGAGGGCTTCATACCCGAGACCAAGTTTTCCAGCGACACCTTTGCGGAAGTTTTGCACAAAGACGTCAGACTTCTCGACTAGCTTATAGACGATCTCGCGCGCTTCTGGAGTTTTCAGGTTGAGCGTGAGGCTTTTCTTATGGCGATTATTGGCCTCGAAGTAGTAATTCTTTTGCCCTGCAGCGCTGGTTGACGCTCCACCGATGCTCATGACCCCGCGACCGGGGTCTCCGCCAACGCGTTCTTCAAGCTTAATCACCTCAGCGCCAAGATCGCCGAGCATCATGGTAGAAACTGGCCCCTGTTGCCAAATTGTCCAATCGAGCACGCGAATTCCTTCTAACGGCTTGGGCATACGGCAGTCCTCCTTTAGCAATGGGTATGATTGAAGCGGACTGTAGCACAGGGGAGGGACTCTAGGCCAGAGATCAAAAGCAAAGTGACGTTTGACGATATTCTCTAGCGTCGCTATTTGCTAACGTGAAGTGGTAGGGGGAGAAATGCCGCGCATTTTCGACAACATTGACCTTTCGCTTCTGCCAGCCTTACGGGGAACACTTGCGCTTTCAGAGCATGCCGATTTTTGTGTCGGCTACTTTAACCTCCGTGGCTGGAAGGCCATAGATGAACACATTGACCGTTGGGCAGGAGGCGAGGGCAGTTGCTGCCGTCTGTTGGTGGGAATGCAGCGACTGCCACAGAAAGATCTGAGTGCCGCCTTTGGTAGCCAAGGGGATGATGGAGGCATCGATAATCAGACCGCAATTCGTGAGAAAAAGAAATTGGCCGAAGAATTCCGCAATCAACTCATGATCGGTATTCCGACCAATGAAGATGAAGTAGGACTCCGGCGTCTCGCTACACAGATTCGGGCCAAGAAGGTGGTTGTCAAGCTGTTCCTGCGCCATCCTTTGCATGCGAAGCTGTACTTACTTTTTCGTCCTGATCCTATCAGCCCAACAATTGGTTACCTTGGGAGTAGCAATCTGACCTTTGCTGGTCTTGCGCAGCAAGGCGAGCTGAATATCGACGTGCTTGACCATGATGCATGCCAGAAACTTGCTCAGTGGTTTGAGGATCGCTGGCATGATCGCTGGTGCGTCGATATCTCGAAAGAGTTGATCGACATGATTGAAGAAAGCTGGGCGCGAGAGGAGACGCTGCCTCCATATCACGTCTATCTGAAGATGGCGTATCACCTCTCACAAGAAGCGCGTGCCGGACTCTCAGAGTTTAGGGTGCCACGCGACTTCGATAAATACCTTTTCGATTTTCAGATTGCGGCAGTAAAAATTGCCGCGCACCACTTAAACAAACGTGGAGGGGTACTGATTGGCGATGTTGTGGGTCTTGGTAAGACGTTAATGGCAACCGCAGTTGCCCGTATTCTTGAAGAAGACCAGTATCTAGAAACGCTCATCATCTGCCCTAAAAATCTCGTGCCAATGTGGGAAGATTACCGCATGCGGTATAGGTTGCGTGCTAAAGTGCTTTCTATCAGTCGGGCTCTCACTGAGTTATCTGACCTTCCTCGCCATCGGCTTGTTCTCATTGATGAAAGTCACAACTTGCGAAATCGGGAAGGAAAACGTTACAGAGTAATTCAGGAATACATTCGTAAGAATGAGAGTAAGGTAATCCTTCTCTCCGCTACTCCGTACAATAAAACGTACATCGACTTATCGAATCAACTGCGCTTGTTCATTCCTGAAGACGCAGACGTTGGGATTCGTCCAGAAAACCTCTTACGTGACATTGGCGAGACTGAGTTCATTCGTCGTCATCAGTGTGCCGTTCGTTCACTTGCTGCCTTTGAAAAAAGTCAGCACGCTGATGACTGGCGAGAACTCATGCGACTCTATCTGGTGCGTCGCACTCGCAGTTTTATTCAAGACAACTATGCGGAAACTGATCCTCGCTCTGGTCGCAAATATCTGACCTTTGCGGATGGCTCTCGGTCATATTGCCCCGTGCGCCAGCCGCTTACGGTGAAGTTTACGATTGACGAAAAAGATCCACGCGATCAGTACGCACGTCTCTATTCAACCGCCATCGTCGACACCATCAATAAGCTCACGTTACCTCGTTATGGATTGGGTAATTATATTAATGAGCGCCCGCACGATCCGCCAACTGCTGCAGAGACCAGAATCATTGCTGACCTATCCCGTGCCGGAAAACGGCTGATGGGGTTCTGTCGCACCAATCTCTTCAAACGCTTGGAGAGCAGCGGGCAGGCATTTTTGCTGTCGATTGAGCGTCACATTCTGCGTAACTACGTTTATGTGTACGCACTAGAAAACAATGAAGCCATTCCGATTGGTACACAGGACGCGAGTCTGCTTGATGCTCGTTTCGACGATACCGATAACGACCTCTTTACAACGGAAGAGGAAGAAACCGGCCAGGCGACCCACAACTCTAACGGTCACCTTCGTACAGACAAAGATTTTTATCAGCGAGCCGTGGAAATCTACCGGACCTATGCTGGGCCACTGAAAAAACGGTTCCGTTGGTTACGGGCAGATCGGTTTCAAGCGCAACTGATCAAGGACTTAAAGGCTGACATCAAGGCCTTGTTAGGCATACTGGAAAAATGTGGCGACTGGCAGCCAGAGCGTGATGCCAAGTTAACAAAACTGTGCGAACTGCTGATGCAGAAGCACCCGCATGAGAAGGTGCTCATCTTTACGCAGTTTGCTGACACTGTTCTGTATCTCACCGAACAATTACAGGCTCGCGGTATTCAACGCGTGATGGCAGTCATGGGTGATACCGAAAACCCCACAAAAGTTGCCTGGCGCTTCAGTCCTGAAAGTAATCAGAAACGCAGTCAAGTTCCGCCTACTGAGGAACTTGACCGACTCGTTGCCACCGACGTGTTGAGTGAAGGACAAAACCTGCAAGATGCGGCCATCATCGTGAACTACGACTTGCCCTGGGCCATTATTCGCTTGATCCAACGAGCCGGACGTGTGGACCGTATCGGGCAAAAGGCCGAGGAAATACGCTGCTACACGTTTCTACCTGCCGATGGAGTTGAACGCATTATTCGATTGCGTGCTCGCGTACGTCAACGGTTGCGCGAAAATGCAGAGGTCGTTGGAACCGATGAGATGTTCTTTGAGGACGACCAGAATGAGCAGGCCATTCGGGACCTTTTTACTGAGAAATCTGGCATTCTGGATGGTGACGCTGACACTGAGGTTGATCTAGGTTCCTACGCCTATCAGATTTGGAAAAATGCGATCGACCGCGATCCAGCCTTGCAAAAGATCATTCCTGATCTGCCTAATGTTGTGTACTCGACCAAGCCGCATGTGGCTACCTCAGGACAACCCGAAGGGGTGCTCGCGTACGTTCTTACTGCCGAAGGAAATAATGCACTGGCTTGGCTCGATAAAGGTGGCACGCCAGTCACAGAGTCACAGTTTGCTATCCTGAAAGCATCTGCGTGTGAACCTGATACTCCAGCACTCCCTCGGCAAGAGAATCATCACGATTTGGTCAAGAACGCCGTTGACATTATTGCGACCGAAGAAAAGACATTAGGCGGGCAACTGGGACGGCCCTCCGGGGCACGTTTCCGGACTTATGAACGGTTGAAGCGATATGCCGAAGAGGTGAAAGGGACGTTGTTCGATAGCCAACAACTCCATCGAGCGATTGAAGATATTTATAACTATCCGTTGCGCCAGGTTGCGGTTGACTCACTCAATCGTCAGCTTCGCAGTGGCATTAGCGATACAGAACTCGCTCGGCGTGTGATTGAGCTACGTGAAGAAGACCGCCTGTGCATTGTCCATGAGGAGGAAGAGTCGAAGGAGCCACGCATTATTTGTTCGCTTGGTCTCTCCAGCTCTGTTGAGGAAGGTGAGGCATGACGCTCAGTGTGCCACGGGTTCGGCACTATCTGAAGAACTGTGAGCTAGAAAAACTTTTCATTGAAGAATTAGGCTGGGATCGATACTCCACAAACCTCGACGTGCAAATCGACGGGAAAACGTATCCGCTACGTGCCTTCGCAGAGAAGCGCGGAGTGCAGATTTTTATCTGTCAGTCGCATGGCGATGACAAGATTCCCAACTACGCCACACGCCGTAAAATCGACAAGCACGTGGCCAAGTCTGCCTACGAGCACGTGATCATATTTGTCGATAGCAACAAGAAAACGCAAATCTGGCAATGGGTAGCGCGACAGCCAGGGCAACCTGCAGCATACCGTGAACATTCGTATGACTCCCAGCATCATTCCGGTGACGCGCTCATCCAAAAGCTCAACGCTATTACCATCCCTCTCGACCAAGAAGAAGCGCTTGATCTTACTGGTACTGTTCCCAAACTCCGCGATGCCTTCGATCGTGACCGAGTCACAAAGAAATTTTACGACCAGTTCAAGAGAGAACATGCGGCATTTCTCAAGTTCATTACTGGGATTACTGAACAGGGGGATAAGGACTGGTACGCGTCGTTGATGCTCAATCGGCTGATGTTCGTGTACTTCATCCAAAAGAAAGGTTTCTTAGCTGGTGATACGAACTATCTACGGAATCGCCTTGAGGCCGTGCAACAACGCAAAGGTAAGGGTAAGTTTCACACCTTCTATCGTTACTTTTTGTTGACGCTTTTTCATGAAGGCTCTGCCAAGCAGCCGAAAGATCGAAAGTTGGATGCCGATTTAGTACAGCTGCTCGGCGACGTGCCGTATCTCAATGGTGGTCTCTTTGAGGTACACCAACTGGAAGAGACCTATCCTAAGATCGATGTTCCTGACGACGCATTTAACAACTTGTTTGCTTTCTTTGACCAATACGAATGGACATTAGATACGCGCCCGTTGCGCAACGACAAGGAAATCAATCCTGATGTCCTGGGCTACATCTTCGAGAAATACATCAACCAGAAGGAGATGGGAGCGTATTACACCAAAGAGGACATCACCGAGTACATCAGCAAAAATACAATCCTTCCGCATTTATTCGATGCAGCCGAGAAAAAGTGTGCCATAGCGTTTCAACCGAACTCCGCTCTCTGGCGATTGTTACGGGATGATCCCGACCGTTACATCTATCCGGCGGTTCGCCAAGGTGTGATTGACGAGCATGGTGAAGTGATTCCGGAGTCAGCGCTCCCTGAGTTTGTCCAGACTGGCATGCACGACCCCAAGGCACGCATGTTTCACAAACAGTATAACCTTGGCTCAGCGTCTATTCCCGACAAGACCGGAAACAACTTGGCGCTACCCACTGAAACCTGGCGCGAGTATATTGCCCGGCGACAACGTTGCTTGGAACTACGGAAGAAGCTTACAGGTGGCGCCATTCAGCAGATCAACGACTTGATTTCCTACAATCTCAACATCCGCCAATTTGCTGAAGATGTAATCGCCGGATGCGAAGGGCCAGAGCTGCTGAGAGCTTTCTTTCAAGCGATTTCCAGCGTTACCGTCCTTGATCCGACTTGTGGTTCCGGTGCGTTTCTTTTTGCTGCGCTCAATATCTTGAAGCCGCTATACGAAGCCTGCTTGGAACGGATGCAAGCATTTGTCGAAGATTTAGACCGTTCAAGTGAACGCCATTCCTCCAAGAAGTTTGAAGACTTTCGTAAAGTTTTGGCTGAGGTTGAGCGTCACCCCAACCGCGCGTACTTCATCTTGAAGTCGATCATCGTCAATAATCTGTACGGTGTGGGCATCATGGAAGAGGCGGTGGAGATCTGTAAACTCCGGCTCTTTCTCAAACTGGTGGCTCAGGTCGACAAGGTGAAGCACCTGGAGCCGTTACCAGACGTCGATTTCAACATCCGGGCAGGCAACACGCTCGTGGGGTTTGTTTCACTAGCTGAGATTCGTCGGGCAGCGGAGCAGGAAACGTCCGGGCAAGGTCGGCTTCTTTTTGGTGAGACCGATAAGGCGATTCGCCGTATTGAGGAGGATGCTGAAATCGTTGAGCGAGCCTTCCAAAAGTTCCATGAGATGCAAACTGAGCATGGAATGGATGCACAGGACTTACGCTTTGGACCTTAACAAGCCGTGACATGAGGGTTTTGTAGTTCAGCGCGGAGGTAATGACTAAACAAACTCTCCCGCACGGCATACAG
>Ga0194131_10004429_pt1 | contig 21200 bp, 15 predicted proteins | sample TA2KigO120mmetaG_FD_148631 | JGI IMG/M metagenome (GOLD analysis project Ga0194131, IMG submission 148631) | Freshwater microbial communities from Lake Tanganyika, Tanzania - TA2015053 Kigoma Offshore 120m | ecosystem: Environmental > Aquatic > Freshwater > Lake | place: Tanzania: Lake... | reverse complement strand
AACTGAGCTACGCCCACCACGACACGACCCCAAGTCTGCCGCTTCACACCTGTGTGCATACCTCGTGGTGGCGGAGATGGGATTTGAACCCATGACCTCCGGGTTATGAGCCCGACGAGCTACCAGACTGCTCTACTCCGCGTCGTTCTGTGTACTGTGCCGTGTTCCGGTGTACAGGCAAGGTGTATGGCTGCCCTTGGGCGCTCGAATGTGGCCGCAACCGTACATAGGGTCCTTGCCCGTCTTAAATTAAGATGGCCGTTGTCTCGCAAACCGCTATGTCTGCTGAGCCACTCGGGCGGCAGCCGCCGCGTTATGTGCCTAGTGCACGGACCTGAAGGGCGGCCACATTTGCATGTGGCCGCCCTTCTGATGTATACGGTGAGGTTTCTTGCCGATCCGTGGTCGACCACGACAATGATGTGGCATGTTGCGCAAGTTGATGTTTTTGTCCGTCTCTGCCGCTTTTTTCCTGGCATCCTGTTCCTCTTCGGAGATGTCCTCCGGCTCTTCCGTGAACTCGTCGCCGTCTACCATGAAAGAGGATGCCTCGTCGACTTCGGACGACCACGAGGATGACGGCCACGATCACGAGTCTGCCCGCTCCGGGTTGGCCGCTTCCGGGGAAGGTTTGGGTTTGGTTTTCGAGGACACTAAGTGGGAGGCGTCCCCGGTCGAGTTGAGGTTCTCCATCGTGGATGTCGAGGATGGGGACGTTTTCGGCGAGTTGAACGACTATCTCGAGGTCCACACCAAGACTATGCATGTCGCCGTGGTCAAGCACGATCTCTCCGAGTACTATCACGTCCATCCGGTACTCTCCGACGGTGTCTGGGTGTCAGAGCCGTTGGCTCTGTCCGAGGGTTTTTACAGGGTTGTCGCGGATTTCAAGGTCAAGGATCGCACCCAGGTGGCCTTGGGGGTCGACGTGACCGTGGGCAAGTCCCCGAGGATGGTCATGGCTGATCTTTCCCGGGAGGTTCGCGTCAGTTCGGTTGATGGTTATTCGGTGTCAGTCGTCGGGTCGACCCAGCACGAATCCGATCAGGTGTTGTCTTTCACTATCAGCAAAGACGGCGTTCCTGTGTCCTCCGTTGAGCCGTATCTCGGGTCTAACGGCCATCTGGTCTCCTATGATTCTTCCAGTTTGCTGTACACGCACATGCACCCCAATTCCGGTATCATGAACGGGACTATAACTTTTAAGGCTCCTCCTACCGAGCACGGGTTTTCCAGGTATTTTCTAGAGGTGAAACTCGACGGTAAGGTGCGTCTGTTTATCTTCGTGCTGGAGAACATGTAGTATTGCAGGAAAACTCCCGGCGCCTGCGGGCATCGTGGGGTTCGCGGGGGACGGTGGCTTGCATGGTTTACGATTCAGTCGGGCTTTTTTCGCATCCGTCTTCCCAGCAGGACGATCCGTGTCCGGAGCGGGATTCTGACGGTTATTGTCATTGCAAGAAGGTGACCCATCCGCGTATAGTGCCTGTCCGTGAGCCGCGTTACCCGTCAAAGTAGTAGGTTGTCGCTCCGGGGTGTGTCCCGTACAAAAAAGAACGAACCCGACCAGCGGGAATACGATCTTTCCGCTTGTCGGGTTCGCCTAGCCTATATAGGCCTGGAGATCTTGTGTGCCTCAAAGCAAAGGCACGTGTGGATGGTGTTCGACCGTTTCGCACAAGGCGGGTGGCACCTAACATCTGACTACGTTAGAGCACCACTTTAGACTGTGAAGGCCGGTTTCGTGAATACAAGTATCTTGGCTTTGCCGGTGATTGGTTGTCGGGTCCGTGTTTAGTCTACTTTTTTTGGCCGGTCACCCGGGCCAGGGCTGCCTGGTAGGCCGGGGATATGCCGAGTATTTCCCCGGATACGCGCACCGACAATGTGCCGGCGATTTTGGTGGTCAGGGGTCCGGGCGAGGGGATGGTGCGAGGTAGCATCCGCCGCGCGTAGTGCGGCAGGGTGCCGGCCGCCCCCGTCAGCATGAGGCCGTAGAAAGGTTTCATTGCCGCCGGCAGGGGAGGGGAGGAGATGAATTCGAGTGCTTCGACGGCTTCCGCCCCCACCTGGAATCCTTTCCCGTAGTCGGCCAGCATGACGGATAGTTGCTTTTGGTCGGTTGGGAGGTCCAGCGATTCGAAACCGAGTAGGGGCGCTACGGCGTTCCATTCGGCCACGAAGCGGTCGGCGTCCTCGTCGGTCAGGGGCCTGGCGGCGAAGTTCTGGTAGGAGGACAGGAAGCTGTCGATCAGGGCGATGTGCACGAAACGTAGTTGCGCCGGGTCGGATGCGGAGTATTGTCGACCGTCGGGGGTGGTGCCTTTGACGCGTTCGTGCAGGCCACGGATCGTCGCGCATTCCCGTTCGATCTGGTTGGTGGTACCGAAAGCGGCTATGGTGACGAACCGCGCGGTCATTTGTAGTCTGCCGATGGGTTCGCTGCGGAATCGCGAGTGACGCGCCACCCCGGTGACCGTGAGCGGGTCCAGCGACTGGAGTATCAGTGAACGGATGCCGGCCATGAGGGTGGCCGTGCTGGAGAGGACCGTCCATGTGACGGATTGCGGACCGAAGAGTCCGGCGTCCCCGGGGGCGGTCATTTCGCGGACGTAATCGGTGAGCCCGTCCTCGCTGCCCGATAGCAGTCGTCGTACTGCCGCGGCTGCTGATTTCTTTACCATCGTATCTATTGTGCCTTCTCCTCTGCGGGCGTCATTTTAGCGCCGTTCGGTTATTGTGTTCGGGTGCTGCGGGCGTTTCTCTGCCGTGTGGCCTGGCGGCCCGGGAAGCGAGGTCCTACCGGAAACGCGGAAGGCACCACCCATCAGGGGTGGTGCCTTCTCGACTCTGTTCTCAGAGGTTTGCTGCGGTGATGATCGCCGTTTTCTGGCTCCGGTAGGGGCCCGGGTCGTCCTTGCCGTTGTTGAAGGATTCGTCCCATAGTAGCAGTGCGGTCTCCCACTGGAGTTGGTCCAGGCCGGGGCTGTTGCAGATCGGTATGACCGCTCCGCCGGGCGGCGCGTGCATGGATTTCTGTTTGCGCTCCGTGTCCTGTCGGCTGAACCATTCGCAGACGATCTGCGGGTATTCTCCGAGTCCGGTTGAACGATCATTGCGCTTGGCACGAATGCCGTTCCAGACGATGACCGGCCTGATGCCTTCGTCGACCTCGAAAACTTTCGTTTCCGGTCCTCCGAGGTGGCACGCCACCATGGTGTCCCGCCCGAACATTGCGCGCGCGTCCTCCTGGAGTTCGTCCAGGAGTTTCATACGGAAACGGCTTCCCGTCAGCGGATGGCATGCGTGTTTACGCAGCGTATCCCCGCGTTCGGAGAAGTACTCCTCTAGCAGCGTTCCGCCAAGCGGCCGGCTCAACCACTGCCAGACGATGTCCTGCAGTGCGTTCATCAACGGGAGTTGCAGTCCGGCGGTCTTCTCTAGGACGGTTCTGCTCATCAGGTATCGTACGGCGTACCGGACGATTTCCTCGTTGAGTAGTGCCCGATTGAGAGGGTTTACCGTGATGGCCGCATCCCATTCGCGGGCGAGGTGTTCACCGACCTGTCTGAGGGCGGGCGGTGTCGTGTGGCACGTGCCGTCGAGGATTCCGCGGCTCAGGTAGCCGTTCTCCGCGTACCAGCGATGGTGATGTACGGTGAGGGTCCGCAGTTGCGGGAATGCGCCGTTTAGCCGGTATGGATCCTGGTGCACCGAGCGTTGGAACATGCTCTCTAGGTGCATCAGCGGACCCAACTGGCGGAGGAACTCCTTCTCGGTGGTTCCCTGTAGGGAGTCTCTGAAGAGGCATCCGCAGATGCTCGGCGTTCCTTCGGGGCCCGGTCTACGATCGACATAGACTATGTATTCGCAATGCTTCGCATCGTCTTGGTAGTGGCACCCGTTTGGGTGGTGCAGTACGCCCTCTCCTTGCGCAGAGGTTTGGTGGCGAGGTTCCGCGGGAAGACCCGGGAGACCGCGCCTCTGCAGCCACTTGAAGAGTGACTCGTGGGTTTGTTCGGTATCCAAGGGGTTTCTCCTTCCCGGGATGTGTATGTGTCGTGGATCTACTGTTACTGCGGGAGGTCGTGCGCACACCCTTACCGCCCCGGTCGCCCGCCGGTCACCCCGGTAGATCCGCGGTCAATACTTTAACAACGATGGTCGAATATGGGCGGTTTGTTTCTTGCCCCGACCCCCTGGTTTAGGTACGGTGTAAGGGTGTATGACTAAAAAAGGTTTCTCCCTTCTCGAACTCGTAGTCGTTTTGGCGGTCATGGGCACTCTTGCGGCCGTCGCCGTTCCCGTGTTCAGTTCGGTTACCGACAACTCCGCTGTCGGCGCCCTGGTTTCCTCCGCCGACGGTATAGCCAAGTCGGCCAACTCTCGGGCCCAGTCCGATCCCCTCAACCCGGGTAGGGGGACCACCATCAACGACATTGTTCTCGCCGCCAGCGATGTGCAGGATGTGGAGCTTCTCGCCGGCGACGGGGCCACCAGCGGTGTGCGCATATACGGCCAAAAGGATCTGTGTATCAACGTGTCGATCACCGGTAACGCTTCCGGTAGTGTGGCGGGCAGCGGCGACCCGTACGAGTGTATTTCTGGCAACCCGGCAACTACCCCTACCACCGCTCCGCCGTCTAGCAACTCGCCGACTACTCCCACCACCGTCGTCGCCCAGCTCGTTCCTCTGGCGCCGAGCATAACCGGGGTCGTTACCGGTAATCTTTCGCTCACCGTCAACTTTACCGCAGAGTCCTCGTCGTCCCGTCCCGTGTCCAGTATTTCTGCCAGGATATCCGCGGACTCCTATGCACCGGCGCCCGTCACGTTGGGTGCGTCCGCTTCGTCCGCCTCCTTCACCGGTCTGCAGGAGGGGGTTCTTTACACGATCTATGTGTCGTCGGTAAATTCCGCCGGGGAGAGCACGTCCTCGACCACGGGCACCGCCGTGGTTGTGCCTGACCAGGTTTCTGGGGTTGCCGTGAATCTGACTGGTCCGACTACCGCCACCGTGTCCTGGAGCGCCCTGCCCAGCACCCCAGCCGTGCCCGTGGAAGGTTACCACGTATGGGTCGCCCCGTCCGGAGGTACCCCGGCTCTGGTCGGTACTTCTTCTTCTACGTCGTTCGCCCTCACTGGCCTGACTCCGGGCGCATCTTACTCGTATTACGTGACCGCTTACAATTCTAGTACGGAGGGCGCCCCGAGTTCTTCGGCTTCCCTGGTCGTGTTTACCGCTCCTGCCGCTCCCGCGGTCAGTGTTTCCTCCCTGGGTAACGGGTCCGTGACTCTGGGTTTCTCCGCTCCTTCGGCAACGGACGCGGCCCCTGTTACCTTCTATCGCGTTTTCCTGGAAGGTCAACAGGTCACCTCGCTTCCGTCTTCGTCCTCGTCGTATACTTTCACCGGTCTCACTCCCGGCCAGACCTACAGCATGTCGGTTTCCGCGGGTAACGTTTCCGGGGTGTCGTCGCCCACCACCGTAAGTCAGGTGGTGTACGACACGCCGCTGGTTGTTACGGGTCTTTCCGCTTTGTTCGACGCTTCGTCTAGTTCCACGGCGAACCTTGCGTGGTCCTCCCTGCCGGACGTATCCGGTTATATGGTTTACAAGCTTGGTTCTTCCGGTATTTACGTTCTCGATGGTACCACCGGATCGGCCACCACTTACGCCGCCACCGGTCTCACTCCCGGGACCAGTTATTCGTTCAAGGTGGCCGCTTTCAACTCGAGTATGATCGGTCCGCTGTCCGCGGCCGTCACCGTCACCCCTGGCGTGTTTGCTCCGACTTTGGTTTCGGCCTCCGCCCAGGTGGAGTCCGTCGTTCTGGTGTGGAGTCACGCCGACCGTCCTTCGTTGGACGGTTACAGGGTTTTCCATGCCGCGACCAACGTAAGTGTGGGAGGCGACGTTTCCCCGTCTCCGCAGGGCGACGGGTCGTTTTCCACGACGATTTCCGGTCTTACCATGGGTACTTCCTACCAGTTCTACATGAAGGCTTTCGCGGACACCAGGGTTTCGTCGGCGTCCAACACCGTTTCTTTCACCACGACTTTTACCGCACCTCCGGCCCCTGTGATCTACTGGGCCGGTGTGAGTCCGGCGTCCAAGTCTGCTTCCCTGGTCGTGGTGGACGGGATGGTCACCTCGCCTCTTGTCAGCGAGGACGACGACGAGGTGGAGGATCCGCGGGTATGTTGGGCTCCCCACTCCAGGGCGGTCAGGTATCAGGTGTTTACCCAGAATATTTCCGCCAACGGCGTTTACCAGTTGAGTCATGTGGTGGAGAAACCTTCTTCAGGTTGGGGTAGTGAGGCGTGTAGCGATTCTCTGGTGTTCGCGGAGTTGAGCGAGCACGGGGTTAAGGTTACGGCCGTCGACTCGGGTGCCCGCGAGTCGGTGTTCTCCAACCAGCGTGAGGTCACCAAGGGCAGGAAGGCTTTGCGTGGGGAGATTTCCCCCGCGGTTCCCGCCCAGGAGGCGGTCGCTGCGGTTGCCGAGGTGCCGTACCAGGCCGCTCAGGCAGCCATCTACAGGTATCATGCGGCTGAGACAGCGTTTAGTCACTACTCTTGCGCTACCGGTTCTCTTTCCGGTTCGACGTGCAGTTGGACCTCCGTAAGTGGGTCCGCGACTCCGACGTTCCGATCGCAAGTCAGTACGTCCTCCGCGACTGCGACTGCCGTCTATGGTACGGCCACCGGGTCCGAATCGCAATCCGCCACTGCCACCTACAGTACGAGCACCGGGTCCGAATCGCAATCCGCCACTCCCGTCTACGGTACGGGCACCGGGTCCGAATCGCAATCCGCCACTCCCGTCTACGGTACGGGCACCGGGTCCGAATCCATGTCCGCGTACGCAAACGTACGCTTCCACGACGGTTATTCGTGCCCCAGCGGCTGGACCCTGGATGGTTCCCAGTGTAGGAGGACTTACACTTTCCCCGTACTCACCGGTTATTCGTGCCCCGGCGGCTGGTCCGTGGATGGTGACCAGTGTAGGAGGACTTACACTTTCCCCGTACTCACCGGTTATTCGTGCCCCGGCGGCTGGTCCCTGGATGGTTCCCAGTGTAGGAGGACTTACACTGTCTCCGTACACACCGGTTATTCGTGCCCCGGCGGCTGGTCCGTGGATGGTTCCCAGTGTAGGAGGACTTACACTTACACCGTACAGACCGGTACCTCTTACTCGTGCCCCAATGGCGGGTCTTTGAGCGGCACCCAGTGTAATTCCACGACCACTGTGCAAGACGGTTGGTCGTGTCCCGGCGGCACAAGTGTGTCCGGATCTCAATGTCTGTCGTCCAATTCCGCCGCCGCCACCGCGAACTATACGACGGTGAGGGATGCTTACAATGAGTTGCTGGCCGCCGCCATCCCCGAACAGGCCTATGTGGCGCCCCAGGCCGCCATACCGTATCGAGCGTTCCAGGCCGCGGTCATAGGCGTCATCCGCGCCAAGATAAGCAACCAGTACAGGTAATCCCTTTCCGGGGCTTTTTGCGGGGTTGTCGCGCGCCTTGCCGCCTCCATCGCCGCCCCAAGGGTTTAGGTTGAATCAACATAGAAGTTTCCTGAAAGGAGGAACTTATGGGCGTGAATTTTCACGTAGAGATTCTACGTAACGCGGTCGTGTACCACACGATCAAGAATCACGAGACCGACGTCGTCGTGACGCACGAGTCGTACGACGAAGCCTGTGCGGCCTGGGCCGCACTCGCACCTGCCGACCATGACGTCTGCACTATGAGCGCGGTCTTCCCGGGATATCCGGACGACCTAGACGTGCAGATGAGCAACACCAACGCCATGGCTGTCATCGCCTCGATATACGGTTTGGGCGTCTCGGAAGTTTCGCCTCACCTGTATACGTGCGGCGTGATGGCTTCCGAGGACCTAGCCGAACGGTGTCTCTTGGCGCGGGCGTTTTGCCCAGACGAGGAGATTAGCGGGTCGACTAGTAAGATGCCTGGAGGTCCTACAGTCGTTGACTTGGGCCGTCCTCAAGGTTATCTTGCTGACAAGCTTGGTGCTGTAGAGGATCTGGCTCTCGCCAACCCCGGTCGAAGGATCGTGTGGGGCTAGAGATGTCGGAGGATTTCGACACCGCGTCGATCCCGCCACAAGAGGTTCGCCTCTTTCTGGCCGCGATCGCCGTCTCCATGGCAGCCTTGTGTCTGGGGGTGGCTTCGGCCACTTCCAGCATATCAGCCCAAACCGGGGTTTTTACCGCGGTTTTGTGGGTGGCATCGTGGTACCTTGCGCCAAAAGCGTTAGGATCTCTCGGTAGTCCCCGCTTTGGCAAGTGGGGTATGCGGCTGGCCTCCCGGTCACTCCTGGTATTTTTGGGCGTGATCAACGGGATGACGGTCTACCAGGTTTCGCTGGTGGCAGCCGCCACTCTGCTCACCTGGTCGGCACGTCGCCGCATGCAGGCGATTTTGTAAAACTAGAAGCAGGGCTAAAGCCCTGCTTTTGGTGTTTCTAGGACTGCTCTCCGGTCACTCGCGCCGCCGGCGCGGGTATGTAGAGTTGGTTGTCCGCGCAACCGCAAGGGGCACGGTACCAACAGGGCCTGCTTGTGCGGGTTTACGGGAGATGTTTTCTGTGTACGGCAACTATGTGTACGTCCAAGGTTTGAGGTTCCGTCCCCACCATGTCCGGGTGGTCTGGGAGGATTCGTGTGGTAATGAGTTCCTGGTTCCGTTTTACGCCGCCCGCAAAGAACCGGTGTTCGGTCCCCGCGGCGTACCCTTGTTTTTGACGGCCGGGCGCTTGGGCCGAGTGGCGCGTGCCGATGGCACGGTTGAGGCGATGGTTCGGGTCATGAACGGTGACGCGGATTCCCCCTATGAATCGTCTTTGCCGTTTCCCGCCGCCCTCGCAGGGCAGGTTCGCCTGCGTTTGGATCCCCGCCGCTTTTGCGGGCGCAAAGGACGCGGGACTTTCGACCCTGATAGTTTGTACGTTTTGCCGCAATCGTCCTTGCGTACGTTGGCCCTCGAACAGGTGAGGACCGCACCTTACGTGAAAGGCGGTTGCCACGGGGATGTTCGGCGCCTGTTGTGGGCCGTCGAGGTGCTCGACGATAGTGACGTTGCGATGATGTTGGAGGGGACGCGTACCGCCCCGGCCGTGGGGTTGGACGGTGCGCCCAAGCCCGGGTTCGCTCTGGGGTGGAAGAATGTTGATCTCGCCGGTCTCCTTTTCTCGGATATCCGGTTCGTCGCCGCTCTCGTGCGCACCGGCAAGAACCTCAGTCTTCGTAAGGGCGGGGAACTTGCCGGGTTTGCGTGGGGGGTTCGTCGCTGAATTCTCCATCCCGTTTGTGGTCAACGGGACCATCACGGCCGGGGCGGTCGCGCCAAGGGTTCTTACTATGTCCTCCAAGTGTTCCGGCTCCTTTTATGACGCGCTCGGGGGCAAGCACGCCTCAGGGCAACTATTTGCGGTCGTGGTCCCGGAATCCGAGGAACACGGACCGACAAAAAACTACACTATCGTCAGCGGGGTACCGGCCGGCGAGAACGAAATAAGTGTCGAGGACCTCGCCGGACTCTGTTCCGACGAACGCTTCAAGGTCTCTGTCCACTCCCATGGATGGGAGGGCGCACCTATACCTTTCGATCCGGAGAACTACCAGGGTCGCCTAGCCCGCAAGTCATTCGACGCCGAGAAGGCACGAATCTCCCTGGGGAACTCGTATGCTCCGTGGCTGGAAGAATGCGCCCGAAACCTCCCGACCGCGCCTGAGGACAGCCTGGACTACTCGCGGAAGGTCGCCACGGCGTTCCTCGCGAACCTGTCCGGGACCGGGCTGGTTAGCGACCTGACAAACGCACCCGGGGTGCTGGCGGCAGGACCCCAGGCCCTTCTCGCACGCTTTTGGGGGAACTCGGGTATGGTCGACGTCGCGGCCAGGGTCTTCGTAGACCGGCTCACGCCGCCGATCACCGCGCAAGAAGCCGCGCTGCTCCACGAGTACCTCGGACACGCCACATTCGATGAGCGCAACGATCTATGTCTGAAAGTTCTCGAGCGGCTCGGCCTCTGGGATTCGTCCATCCCCATCTCGGCGCCCCCTCTCACTGGCGACGAAGAGGTTGACGAAGATCCGCCGTCCGATCTGATGGATAAACTGCGTGCCCGTACGTGGATGCTCGCTATCGAACTCGGGGTACCGGAACTCGCGGAGATGCTCGGATGTTCGACCGATCCGAAGGATTCTCTGTACCGGCTGAACATCTACGACCTCGCGGAAGCCGCCGGTAAGCGTCGTCCCGGGTATGTTGCCGCGCGGGAGAGCGTGGATCGTCGTGCCGCCGATGTGGCGCTCAGCGTCGCCCAGCGCCACAAGATGGTCACCTACTCCGTGGATGTCGGATTGTTGACCCAGGACGGGACGCAGCCGCACCCGGGGCAGCCGCTCCTGTTGGATGGTGAGGTTCAGGGAAGTATGCGGCTTGTCGGCGTTACTGCCGGCGGGGAAGTTCTCACCTTTCAAGACGCCGACAGCCTTGAGCCGGCGCGACGCTTCTCGGCCGCCGAGAAAGGTCTGGTATCCCGGTATCCGAGCATCGAAGACGCCATACGCGGCTCAAAAGGTACCATCCTCCACTACGCCGAACGGGACGCGAATGAACGCTCGACCATTGATAAGGAAAGCGGCGGCATGTTCGAGCAGGCGCTGCACAACCACTACATGGAGTTCATCGCCAACAGCGGGGAATACGAGGGGGAACGCGACGACCGGGCGCGTCTACTTGCGCGTCTCGAGTTTCGCGGCGCGCCGGAACCCGGCATCGACGGAAACGCCGCAACCGGGCAACAGGATGCCACGAGATCCCCCGCGACGCCAGCAGAAAATCAGCACACGGGCAGCGGGAAAGACCCCGAACGACTTGATCCCCGCTATTCAGAGGAAGCGACCGAACTCACCGACGAGCAAGTCCGCGACGCCTTCGATAGCGAATTCGGTTGGGGCCAGTACGGTGGAGCCGTATTGTGGCATAAAGCGTCTAACTTATGCGAAAAAGAAGGTGGCGATCCCGCCAAGATGGAACGACTCCTGCGGTTCATGCTCGCCCATCCAATGGAGTTCCCGGGGCATACGTTCAGGAAGGTGGCGCTCACCTCCTGTCCTGTGGATGCTATCGAATCCGCCATTCGTACTTTGGAGAGCCGCGTCGATGTCGTCGGAGCCGTACACGGCCTAAGGTACGGTCTGGAGGAGCGTGCCGAGAAAGACGAGGAGGCACGTAATGCCGCCGCCGAGCAAAAAGATGAACTCAAAAAACGCCGAGAATCCAGGGCAACCTCCGCCCCGCCGGTCGCCGATCTGCGTAGCATGGACCTGCGCGGATACGATCTGTCCTACCTCGATCTCTCCGGCCTGCACCTCTCCGGCCTGGACATGACCGCCGCAAACCTCACTGGTGCCGACCTCGCCGGCACCGATCTCAGCGGAACCGACCTCAGCGGCGCAAACCTCAGCGGCGTTGATTTGCGCAAGACCATCCTAAATGGCACCATCCTAAATGACGCCGATCTCACTGGCGCCGATCTCCGCGGCATAGACGTGAAGAACATGCAACTGAAGGGCGCGAACTTCTCTGGCGCGAACCTGGCTGGCGCGGACTTCTCTAGTGACGACTCCATTGACGACTCCATTGACGACTCCATTGACGACTCCGTAGAAGAATTCCGCGATTTCCTCGACGGCGTCGATCCCGACGACTTCCGCGACGAGTAGACGAGACCGCCGCCCGGTACGGTACTTTACGTAGCGAGGCAGGGGTCTGGCTTGTTTGGAGGGCATTTGGCGAATCTGCCAGCCACACCTTCTACGGTCTGCCGGCCGCCCGCCCAAAATGGGTGCTCGCTTTCCGGTCGGGCGTCTCGCCACCAGGAAAGGATTCGACCGGTCTGATCGCGTCATACGGAAGCCGGGGTCGATGGTCGCCGCCGCGAACTTGACGCATCCGCTGTCGCGGGTGGTTTCTTCCTGGTGTCCGGGGACCCTCCTACAGCAGAAGGGAGGCTATCTGGTCGCGCACTGTATCTTCCTGGGCGCGTTCTAGGGGGCGGTTGCTCGGCCCTTTTATTTCTCCGACGCTCCACACCGGTGCCGCTACGGGTGTATCGTACAGAGGATCCCAGAACAGTTCGACGTTTATCTCGGTGCGCTCCCCCCGGCCTACGGCGAGTATGAGGCTCCTGCCTTTCCTTATGTCCGATGCGTAGCCATCGGTACAGTTGCCCATGCAGTTGGCTGAAGCGTTGGCCATCAGGCTCTCCATGCTTTTCAAAACCCGCACGTTGTATCTTTCGCCTCCCAGAGTGATGGTTTTTCCGTCAAGGGCCCTGTGTTTTTCCGGTAGCACCCACGGCACGTAGTCGACCGTGGGTAGGTCCTTCCATTTTTTGGGTTTTTCGGGCCACGTTATGCCGTCTATGCCGCCCACCATGCTGCTTGTCTGTATTTCCTGGGATGTCTCGTCTCTGCGCCCGGATATTTGCACCAGGTCGCATTTTCCCGTTGCCAGCCACCCGATGTACGTTACGTCCATGTCGCCCAGTTCGCGGATCAGCCATTCACGTTGGGCTTCCGTGGTGGTTTGCGCGTATCGTTCCAACGCGGCGTGGGCCGGGTTGTCGTACCTGTTGACCGTTTTCGGATCTATCACTATTCTGCCTGTGGCGGCGTCGCGCACTTCGTCCATCGTGTCGCAGGTCTGCTGTCGAGCGGTCTGGTCGATGTGCTCGTTGGTCATCATCAGGTCCCTGAGCGTGGCGTATTCCATGTCGCTCATCGGGCGGTGGGCTGCGTTTATGAAGTACATTTGGCAGGTCGCGCTGTACCACTTGTTTTCCCCGAGGATTTTCTCCGGGTCGGGGGCGTAAGGTCGCCCTCTGCTTGACACCATCCGTGTGTGACCTGATGGTTCCGCCTCGGCGGCGTGTTCCGGAAGGTCGTTGCCGCCGGCCAGCATGTCCGTCCATGTTTTTAGGGCCGCCTGCGTGTCCCCCACCAGGTCGGTGCTGTCTTCGAGGATTTTATGCCAAGGTGCGAGCATGCCGTCGTTGCCGCGCAAGGGTGTGATGTCTTTGTAGTGTATGTGGGTGCGGCAAATTTCACGTATGCCTTCCGGTGCGTCTGTCTGCGCTTCTAGTACCCTCAGCAGTTGGGTGCTGACTCCTTCTTGGCCGGGAGCCCCCAGTTTCGGCGGGGTCTGGTCGCCCGGCGTGGGTGTGGCTTTGCGCATCAGGTCGGTCTGGATTCGGTACAGTTTTTCTACGGTCAAGGGGCTCAGTTTGAAGGTGCGTCCTTTTAGGGCCTCGTCGACCTCCGCGAGGGGCCACCGCTCGGTTGCCTCGTTGGTTTTGGACCATGCGGAGTAGGCTCGTACGAGCAGATCTTGCGCGCCCGGGTCAGCTTCGCATATTGCCGCGGCTATGCTCAGCATGTTGTGGCATTTGGTCGCCGAATGGGTTTGTTCTATGCTTTTCGTGTTCTCCAGCTCTTCGCGCAGGGCTTTGGCGGTGTTCGGGTGTAGACGCTCGTAGTCGAACAGGGGCACGCTTTTGGTTTCCAGGAATTTGCGGTCCTTTACGATCCTCAGCGCGTCGGCGGGGTCGTCGTTGTCCGGGTGGAACGCGCAGATGTGACGCGTTTTTCCGCGCATCTTCAGCAGGTCCCGGACTTTCCTGCTGTACAGGAGACTGGCGCCTTTGTTCCATAGGGGTTCGATGGTCTGGATCCTGGCGACGGCCTCGCTGTGGTTTTCGGCCAGGTTCGTCAGGAACGCCTTGGATTTTTCCCGTATGTCCCCGCCGCGCTCCATGGTCTCCAGGGCCAGTCTTATGCATGTCTTCGCGGCTTCCAGTTCCTGTTCCTGCCACAGGTCAAGTAGCAGGGTCACCCGACGCTGCGGGGGGTAGCGCTTCAAAAACTCCAGGTTGTGTGCGGTGGACAAACTGAGGTTGGCGACCGGGACCGGCAGGTAGGACTTCGTTATTTGCGCCGCCAGGCTCTCTAGGCTGCCGGGATCCAGTACGTCTTCCGCCATCTTCAGCAACCGTATCGCCAGGGCCTGCCGGGTGGGTTCTATCTTGCCGGTTTTGATCCAGCGGGCCACCAGTTTTCCGACGTTTCCTTGACCCAGTATGGCGCCCACCGCCTCCTCGACTCCTCCCGCCCGCGCGGCCCCTTTGCGGGATATGGCGCTAAGGCCGTGTTCCGGTCCGCTTCTCTTGCCGTTTATCAGTTTTTTGTCCAGTTTCCAGAGTTCTATGTCGCGAGGGTCGTCTTTTATGCGGACGTCCATGGGTACGTGGTTGCCGTCCGCGTCTCTGTGCGCTTTTCCCCAGGAAACGTAGCATATCTTGTCCCAAGAGGGGTTCTCGCTCAGACGTTCCACGTCCTTTCGGTGGGTTATCCGCACCCAGTCTCCGGCGACTTTGGTGTACACGTCCCAGTCCGCGAATTTGCGGTGGTCTCCGGGGGTCAGGTAGAAGCTCTCGGCTCGGCAGCGGGTCACGTTTCTCACCGTTGCCGCTTCTCAGGCCGGGTGTACTTAAAATTACCGGCCCCGCGCCGAATGTAGATGTTAGTGCGGTATCACTGACGACCGGTATGAACCCCGGCCCTCGGTGTAGGGCTGTGGAATTCATACCACCGTAACTAAGCTTCTATAGGACCGTATTGAGGTCTTCTAGAGGTCAGCCACGCGGGTACCAAGTATCCGTGTAGTTGCCAAGGCAGCAGTCGCCAGGCAACCCAGCAGGGGGACATCCCCCTGCTGGGTTGCCTTGCCTTCGTCGTTTGTTTCGATATCCGTGCTTTGTTTGCCCCTGCCGTGACCATACTATGGCATGTTTCATCTTTTTCTTGAGGTACCACTGTGATGTCGCGCCGGGGGGTCACCAGGATTCGGGTCGTCCTGGTCGTGTCGCTTGCCCTGGTTGTCGTTTCCCTGGTCGCGTCTTTCTTGTTTCCGAGTTTCCGTGGATCTTCGGGGTCCGAGATCGTAACCGATTCGTCTACTACCGGTATCGTGGACGTCGTGGAAGAGTTCACCGGCGGCGTCTTCTACGTCTCCGAGACTCCGTTTCCCTGCGGGCCTGCTCTGCAGGATATGTGCACCACTTTGGAGGTCGCCCCTTTGGGGTTTTTGGGGTTTGTTTGCCCGGAACTCGACTACTATTCGTACTGCTACACGTCCCAGATGGCCTGGGCCGCCAAGGATGGCGGCGGGAACGTACCCGTGGCCACGGGCACGGCCATAGGGACTGGTTACAAAAACACCTTGGCCATACTTGCCGCGGGCGGTTCCCAGTCTTCCGGTTTGGTCGCGGCTTATGCCGACGAGTACGTCTTCGGGGACAAGGATGACTGGTACCTGCCGTCCAGGGACGAGCTCAACGAGTTGTGCAAAGCGGTATCCGACGCCGACATCGACCGGTCGCCCACGGGCGGGTGTCCCGGTATTTCCGGTATTTCCAAGCATTTCGACGCAGGTTACTACTGGAGTTCCTCCCAGTCTTCTCCTTCGGACAGCAAGGAAATGTGCGAAAATTTCAATACCGACGAAGCATACTCATGCGCATGGTACCAGAATTTTATCGACGGCACTCAAGGCGCTCAAAGCAAGTATCTTACGGCTTACGTACGCCTCATCAGGGCCTTCTAGTCCTGCGCTTGCCGTAAGTTGTTTTACGGGTACATTGCCAAAAGAGCGCACCTAGTAACCGTATTACCTTATGGCACGAATGTTCGCGAATTTGACCCATGCTGGCAGGATGTCCGTGATCTTTCCCAGACTCGCCGCTCTCGTCGCGTTGTCGGCGTCGCTTCTCGCCGGTTGCGGCGACGCGAAAGTTGCCAACACCTACGTGGGCACTTCGGATATAGGTGTGTTCACCAAGGTGCCGCCGGAGTGGAGTAGCGGTCAGGTGGACGAGATCATCGAGGAGGACTCGCTCGGTCAATCCGTTCTGGCCGGCGCCGTGCAGGGCTTCGCGGCCCCGGGCGGGAGCCTGGAGCTGAGGAATTTTTCGGTCGCCAATTCCGTGCCTATGGGCATCGTGCTTCGTCGCGTTTCCTTGGAGGACGGTACGAGCCTTCTCGAGATTTCCCGTAACATCTGGTTTCCGCTCGACGACGCCGATGAGCAGGGCGTGCTGTTTTACGCCGAGGGCCCCCAGGACCTTGAGATGTTCGATCTTCCCGGGGAGAAGATGGTGTTTGACGCCCACGGCGTACGGGTACCTGGTAGCAGCGAATTGGGCGTGATGCGCGTACTGCAGATAACCGTGTTCGACGCGTCGGCCGACGAAGTTTACGGCATACTGGTGGGCTGCTCGGTGGAGTGCTTCGATAAAAACCGGGCGATCATCGACGATATAGTGAAGCATCTCAGGGTGAGGCCGTGACGAGCACAGTTCCGTCACCCCCGCGGAGGCCTCGACGCCGTCGCGCCGTAAAGAAGACCAAGCCCGGGTGTCGCCGTCCGCTGATGATCTACGATCGGGTTAAAGTATCCGCGCTGCTTTTAGGTATATTCTACCTGCTGGTTTTCTTCAAAATGGCGGACAACCCCCTGGTTGGCTACGTGGACGCCACCCGGATCGTATTCAATTCCTACGGTTGGGTGCTCACCCTGGTATCCCTGGACATTATCCGCCAGTTGCATTACTTCGTCGCGGAACGTTCGGCCCGGTACTGGAAGGTCGTTGGTCGCGTCGAGACCTTGGTCAAGGTTCCCTGGAACCGTCTAGCATCCTTCACGCAGTACAGGCTGCTGCGTCTTTTCCGTTTCGTCGTCGTCGCGGTGGCCGGCGCCTTCGTTTTTGCGGCGGCGTTCGACACCGAGCCCATACGCGCATGGATGGAAGCACTCGTGGCGTTCTGGCAGGCATTGCCGACCATCCTGCAGTTCGTCGCGTACCTCCTTCTGGCCATCCTGCAGTTCGTCGCCATCTTCTGGTTCCTTTCTAAGGGCGGCGTCGAGGTGTTGATGCCCGAGGATATCAAGACGTCGTTTGACGATGTGTGGGGACAAGACCAGGTTGTCGCCCGCGTGAAAGAAACGCTCAGCTTGCTGGAAGATCCCGATCTCATCGAGGCCAAGGGCGGGTACGTGCCGGGCGGAATCCTGCTCTACGGCCCGCCGGGCACCGGTAAGACGCTGATCGCCGAGGCGCTCGCCGGCGAGACAGGCAAGCCGTTCGTGCTCATCGAACCGGGAGCATTTCAGGCGATGTTCCTGGGCGTAAACATTTTGAAGGTCAAGTCGCTTTACCGCAGGTTGCGCAAGCTCGCCTTGCGTTACGGTGGCGTTGTGGCCTTTTTCGACGAAGCGGACGTCCTGGGGCGCCGTTCCGCGTCCACCGGCCCCAATCGGGGTTTGGGTGCGCAGTCCGTCGTCCTCCCCCCCTCGTTCAACTCGGATTCCTTGGATTCTCTCGCGTATCTCAGCCCCCTGGGCCAGGCGGTGGTGCTGGGGCAGACGGGTGCGGGCGGAAAGGTTGAGAGGATCATCGTGCCGGGCACGGGCGGCGACCTGGGTACCTTGAACGCCATCCTCGCCTCCATGCAGGGCTTAAAGAAGCCGCGCGGTCTTATCAACCGCGTAAAGCGCGCCCTCGGCATGAAGCCGTCCAATCCGCCGAAGTACCGTATCCTCCATGTCATGGCCACCAACCTGCCTGATTCCTTGGACCAGGCGCTCCTGCGTCCGGGTCGCATCGACCGCAAGTTCCGGGTCGGCTATCCGTCGCGTGAGGGCCGCATCCGCACCTACCGGGGATACCTGGACAAGGTGAAGAACACGCTCACCGAGGCGGACGTAGAGCGTCTGGCTACTTCCAGTCCGTACTCGTCCGGCGCGGTCATCAAGGACATCGTCAACGAAGGCCTGATGGCCGCGCTACGGGACGGCCGGGAGGTCATCGAGTGGCGGGACATCGTGGCCGCAAAGCTGTTGAAGGAGCATGGTGTCACCGACGGTTTCGAGTATGTGGACCGCGAGCGTCACGCGGTGGCGATCCACGAGGCGTGCCACGCCATCGCGGCCTACCGTTTGAAGGCGGAATTCCGGATCGACGTCGCTACCATAGAGCGTCGCGGCGACGTGGGCGGTTTCGTTTCGCGCGTGCCGGTCGTCGAGCGGATGTTCGAGTGGAAAACGGAACTAGAGAACGACATCCAAATATCTATCGCCAGTCTCGTCGGCGAGCGCATGTTTTTCGAGGGTGACAGTACCAACGGTGTTGACGGGGACCTCGAGAACGCCACTCGGTTGGCCCTGGTTATGGAGTCTCGTTGGGGTATGGGTGAGAACATAGCGTCCCACGCCGTGCTCGTGGCCGGTTCGGCCGGCGGCGCGGGTAACGCCAACTCCGCGGATGACGCGTTGAAGGCGTCCTCCGTCCTGGGTGAAAGGGTGGAGAAGCGTCTGCGTGGGATCTGCGAACAGACCCGCGCCCTCCTGGAATCCAATCGCTACGAGATATTGTGCCTGGCCCACGCTCTCGAGTGCCACCGCACGCTGAACGGTGCGGATGTGGAGGCCGTCATAAATCGTGTCCCCGGTCCTATAGTTGACGGGAGCGTGTACTCTGCGGACTCCGCGCCCGCCGCGCTCGAGGCCTACCATGCGGACTCCGTGCATTTTCACCGCACCGGGCAAGGCCAGCCCCGTTTACCCGCCATAGCCGAACTTGCCGTTCCGCCCACTCCCGAGGCTTAAAACTAGCTATGGTGCGACGGGTTTCCCCTATCAGGGTGCTCGTCCCACTCGTTTTCGCGGCGTCCGCGGTGGCCGTGTGGGCGCTTGTTCAAGGACGGGACGATCCTGCCGCTTCGTCTTCCACTGTCTCACCCGATTCCGTTTCCCCTGCCACCGTTCCTGCCCCTTCCCTTGCCCCAACCACCATCCCGGGGAGTGTCCCCCCTGCGCCGGAGAGTTTCTCGGGTGTCTTCTACGTCTCCGAGACTCCTTTCCCCTGCGGGCCCGCTTTGCAGGATATGTGCACCACTTTGGAGGCCGCCCCGCCTTCCTCGGAGACGAGTTTGCCCTGGATCACCAACGTGAACAACAAGGAGGTCGTCGGCGCGGAGTCCACTAGTATAGGTGCCGGTTACGTCAACACCCTTGTCCTGCTTGGCGACGGTGACGGCAGCCCGTCTACGTCCGCCGCGGCTTACGCGTACGCGTACGTTTTCGACGGCAAGGACGACTGGTATCTGCCGTCCAAGGACGAACTCAACGAGTTGTGCAAGAAGTTCACCAACCCCAATCCGGGTCAGGAACCCGTCCTCACGTCCGAGGGGGGTTGCACGGGTAGTCTTAACCCCTCCGGCGGGTTCGCCGCCGACTACTACTGGAGTTCTTCACGCTATATAAACCAGTACTATACCGGGTACCTTGCGGCATGGACCCAGCATTTCGCCGCCGGGAGCCAGACCAGTTACACCACCAAGAACTACCAAAACTGGGGTGACTACGCCCCCCGCGTTCGACCCGTGAGGGCATTTTGAGTCGTTTTCTCCTGTCTCGCCTGGCGCTCGCCGCTTTTATCTTGGCCTCGTGCGGAGGGGTTTCCGGGTCGTCCGGGTCGTCCGACGAGAGTTTCTCGGGTGTCTTCTACGTCTCCGAGACTCCTTTCCCCTGCGGGCCTGCTCTGCAGGATATGTGCACCACTTTGGAGGTCGCCCCGCCTTCCAGTCAAACCGGCCTGATATGGTCGCCGGACTGGAACGGTATAACGGGGGCCGACGGTGTCGGTATCGGCACAGGATGGCAGAACACCTTGGACATACTCGCCTCCATTAAGGGAAATCCTGTTTTGTCCGCCGCCGCCTACGCCGACGCGTACGTTTTCGACGGCAAAGACGACTGGTATCTGCCGTCCAAGGACGAACTCAACGAGTTGTGCAAGAAGTTCTCCAGTGACCGAACCGATGTGGCGCCGGAGATCTCAAAGTGTCGCGGCAGTCGTGCGCCCGCGTACGGTTTCTCCACCGCCAACTACTGGAGTTCCACCCAGGTCGCCGGCAACAACGCCTGGAGTCAGCATTTCACCTCCGGTGATCAGTATGCCTACTATAAACTTAACGCGGGTTATGTACGTCCCGTGCGGTCTTTTTGACGAACACGCTCCCTCCGCCTTCAGGGAACCCGGTCCCTAACTTCCCCGCTCTCCTCGTTGGTGAGCACCGCTTGATGTTGTTTCCGGCCCTGTGTATGCTTCCCGTCGTGACAGGTGTGGTTTTCGTGACGTTTTTCAACATCTCGGCGGTAATTCTGGCTTTATTGGGTATTGAACTCCGCACTGGACGGTGTTGTCTACGCTGGTTATATTAGCCTGGGCTTTGCCGCCGTCGAGAACCTAACGTATTATGGCGCTAGCGGCAGCATCGGTAGTTTACTGGGCGTTTTCTTCCTGAGGGGTCTACTTACGCCGTTTGCTCATCCGTTTTTCACCATGTGGGCCGGTCTATTTATAGGCAAGGCGTACCAGGAGCATATGCGCGCCCTCAAGCGGGCATCCGCCCAAAGTCCTTCCGGTGTTCAACCCGGGCTGGAAGAAGCCGTAAAGTTGAGCGTCATCCGGCCGGCCGCTCTCAAGGGATTGTCTTTGGGTGTAACGGGTCACGCCTTGTGGAACGGGACCGCTGTCCTCAGTCCGATTTACATTCTGCCGTTGACCGCCTTCAATGTTGCCCTGTTCGTGGTCATGGTTCGCAAGTTGCTGGGGATCCGCAGGCGTGAGACAGAGACGATTCGCGCTAACGCCAACTTTTTTGCCCTATCTATGGATATAAATCCGTTCGAGTTGTCCGTATACGGCGATCCGAAACTCGTGAGGAAATACCGCAAATCTTTGAGATTGGATCAACGCCGCGCGTTTGACGACAGGTACGCGTACATGGTTTCGTTGTTGCAGGACGCCTCTCCTCTGCCCGCGCGATAGTTTCGCGGTATCTGACCGGTTCTACGGCTGCGTTGTCGGCGGACCCTGTAGTACACCGCCCGGTACGTCCGTGATGGGGGCGCCGACCGACGGCGGCAAAGGAGCGCTCACTCCGGCCGGGGCGAACACCAGGGCTACCGCCGCGCCATCCTCGATCAGCGTTATGTCTTTGAGGTTCTCGGTGTAGACCGTGTACTTTTGGGCGTCGG
>Ga0194131_10004428_pt1 | contig 21200 bp, 17 predicted proteins | sample TA2KigO120mmetaG_FD_148631 | JGI IMG/M metagenome (GOLD analysis project Ga0194131, IMG submission 148631) | Freshwater microbial communities from Lake Tanganyika, Tanzania - TA2015053 Kigoma Offshore 120m | ecosystem: Environmental > Aquatic > Freshwater > Lake | place: Tanzania: Lake... | reverse complement strand
AAGAAGGATGGCGGTGGATTGCTCCACCGAATCGGCGTGCCATCTTTCTCCGTGCGGTTCACGAGGAAGGTAACGAATCTACCGTCTTCGGTGAAGAGGGTAATCTCGGCGCTTGACCACCACGCTGTCTTGGAGATGGCGATTTCGTTAGGAATTGCTACATCCCCACCCTTCAAGGCGAGGGTTATTGCTGGCAGTTCACACGAATTCCCATCCTCTTGAATTCTCTCTCTTGTTGAGAAGCGAGAAATGCGACTCCCGTTGTATAGGTTTACCTCTAGGTCGGTGACGTCCGGGATGTAGTAACCTACTCCCCAGCCGAACTGAAACTTCACCTTTCCGAAGACTTCCTCGGGGACTTCGCCGTTCAAGAGAGAAAAGTTTATTTCCTTTCCAACTTGCGGTGCCATGGCGATTGTTGTCGATTCAGCGCTACCAGCATAGTCTGGAAGAAGACCACCAACCCCTTCGGTAAGCGCGTCAATCTCGCACCAATACTGGATGTGTGGTTTGAGTTGCACTGCCGCCTCGCGTAATTTTTGCGAAGCGAAAGTTTCCAGAGTGCCATCTTGTGGAAAGCGGTATTGGTACAGCTCTCCAAAGACTAGCGCTCCTAAACCGTCTTGTCCAATGCGGATACGAATGGCGCTCACATACCCGCCAAGATTGTGCCCGATGGGTAGTGATGTAAATTTCTGCTGCGCCTCCACGGACGCCACAGAAAGAATGGCGCAAAGCGCCACTATTTTGAGTTTCATTTTTCCTTTCCGCCGCGTCTTACGGCAAACGTTGTTTGACGACAAAAAACATATTCTGTCAATATATTATCATACCACGCAATAAAATGCAAGCCCCATGCCTTTTTACGCAAACAATTTAAACATTTGTTTTACCTTTGTTTTATCAACCTCTCCACACCATATTCCACAGTTTTCCACAGTTTGCGCTTGACTTCGCGGAGACACACAACAATCGGGAACTCGTTTTCTTTGAATAACTTTTTAAGCAAATTACACTTTAATTACAAATTCCACTACCATATCTTTTCCTGGTTTTGAAAATTTTTTGATATTCATAGTATGTAGTATTATGTTTATATGAATTTTAGCAAAGAACAATACAAAACTATACTCGAAACTATTATTCGCGAAATAAATAAAGTAATTGCGCTAGTTATGGATGAAAGCGATGGAAGGGAAAAAGAAGCGCGCGAATTGTTTAATAAAGAATTGTATAAAAAATTTCACACGCTATTTTTTGGACAAGATTCTCCATTTGAACCATTGCTTTTTTTGTATGATTCTATTGATAAGTATCTTAATAACGAAGGCGCACGCATTCTTGGTGGGGCAAGCAAGAAACGCATATTAGAAGAGTACTCTGAATTTGAAGAAAATATTGAAAAAGTTCGCGAGAAAATTGACGCCGTACTAAATAAAAGAACTGCCTAGGTAACTTGTAAAGCTAGGTAGTCTGCAGAATGTGTCTGCTACTTGTTGTACGAACGGTCGGATGATTTTTCTCCGCTGCCGTATTCTTTGTATTGACCGGAAGATCGGTCAACATCGTATGATTGATGCACATGCTCGCCGGTGCTTTTGTCAGTAACAGTGAATTTGTCACCACGCACATGGTCGCCATGTTCTCTCACCGACTCCCTGATCCGCTCTCCACTGTCGGAAGATCCATCAAAACTGAACAAACTACTCCAAAAACCCATAACACAATCCTTTCAGAAATGTTTGTGTTTAGAAGAACTGTTCCAGCACTCACCGGCAGCTCTAAAATACCATAATATACCCGACAGCGTATAAGTCAACCAAAAACTCCAACTCATCAGGAGTTGGGGGTGTTCTTTTGGCATTTTACTTACAAATTTCTACAAAAGCGTTTAATTTGTAGGCAACTCTACAAAGAAAGTCGTGCCTTTGCCGGCGCCTTCCGACTCCGCCCAGATGCGTCCGTTGTGCGCCTTCACGAATTCTGCGGCAAGATACAACCCGAGTCCGTTTGACGCGACATTCACTTTCGCCGCGCCGTTGGCGTGGCTGAATTTTTTGAACAATTTCGACATCTCTTCTTTCGGAATACCAACTCCGCTGTCTCGCACAGATAATGTGATTTTTCCGCCCTGTTTTTTTAGCGCAACCGAAATATTTCCAGTCGCTGTGTATTTAATCGCGTTATCAACGAGGTTCAAAATAACCTGCTTTAATTTCAACGCGTCGCCTTTTATGAAAAACTCTCCACCGCTTTCCTCGGCAGAAAATGAAAGCGCCAACCCTTTCTCGTCCGCCGCGAATTTCTCCTCGCGCGCAACTTCTTCCGCGACTTTTCTCAAATCAAATTGCTCCATTTGATATTTCATTCCGCCATCTTGCTCAAGTTTGGAAGAAATAAGGAACGCCTGTACCATCGGAACCGCATCATTTACGGCATGGAACATTCCCCGTATCACATCGCGCACTTCATCGCTCAACTGCCCGAAGTCGCCCGCCAACAGCATTGAGGACGCGCTTTTGACATCCGCGAGCGGCTTCTTCACCTGATGCGTGGCGAAAGACATAAACTCCGATTTTTCCTCAGAAAGTTTTTCTGTTTTATAAACCGCTTTAATTAACATAACTCCGCCGATTCCCATTAGAACGGCGAAGAATCCATACACAACCTTAAGTAATGTGCTTTCCGCAAGAAAAGTGATGATGACAGTGAACATAAACAGAGCGAACGCGATCAATTCCGTAGCAATAGTTCGCACATTGAACAATTTATATTTCAAAACCGAATAGCCCAACAAAAATGGGAATGCGGCGACTAGAAAATTTCCATACGGCGGTATTGGAATATTAAACCAAAGAAAAAAATTTGTGAGACCTCCTCCGAAACCAAGAACGGCACCCCAAAAGACATATAGAATTTGTCCTTTGCGAAGTGCGTCAGTTTCTTTTTTTAATTCACGATACAGTGTAATTACACTCCACAAGATAACTCCTGTGTAAAGTGTTAAAAAATAAACAGTGTATAACCATCCGGAATTTGGCCAAAAAGTAAACCATAATTTGGGTTCTATGCCCGCTATAAAATATTCTGTTAGTGCAAAGGCGCTAACAGCAACACTTCCTAAATATGTGAGCGCAACAAAATCTCGATGTTTTTTCCCAAACCGAAGCAAAATTGTAACCCAATCTAGAAAAAATACAGGGATGAAAACCGAACCAACAGCAAGCATGCGAACCCAAAAGAGCGCTGTTTCAGAATCATCGGACGAAAGCCACCGCCAATACGAGAATCCCCAAATTGCAAGAGCGGCTGTCATCAAAAAGAAAATTTGATTTTGGCGTTCACGCCAATTTTTAGAGAGCACGAGCACACCAAAAGAAACAGCTGCGAGTGCGTTTACTAATCCTGAAATAGCAAAAATCTCCATTACAATTTCCGTGCGCGCACTATAGTATGTACGCCTAACGGCTCTTCTATTGTATCACGCACGGAAAATCCGGCGCGAGATACAAGTTGTGCAAAATTTTCTGGTGTTCTGTAAAACATCGGTGGCCATCCTGTTTTCTTAACAAAAGACATTTCTGAATTTGGGATAACATTTGCGACAATAAGTGTGCCGTTCTCACGCATTACTGTTTTTATATTAGAAAGAAGTCGTGTTGTTCGTTCGTCGTCAAAATAATCTAACAACCCGACTATTTCCACTACTTCAAAATACCTATTTGGCACAAGTGAATTTATTTGGCCCGCATTTCCATTTATCCACTCGCAAGAATCTGCTAGACCGGCAGAAGTTGCAAGTCGTTCACCGGTTTGAATTGCACCTGTGTCTTTATCTACAACTACTATACGCGCTAATTTCGGCGGTTCCTCATGAGATAATTTTGAAAGTGTGTGAATGAACGCGCGCGCGGAACCGCCTGCTATGCTTAAAACCGAAATACGAGTTGCGTTATTTCTAATTTCTTCTTCCAAAAGCATCTGTACTATTTGCAACCGATTGCGCAACGCTTTCGGTTGCGAAACAAAATGATGCCAAAAAATATCAGCTATTCCTTGAAAAAAACCACGAGAAAACAATTTACGATGATAACGTGTATACATTGCTTCAAGTGCGTGGGTTGAGCCGCCTTTTGCAACCACAGTAGCGGCATCATGGCTTGTAGCACGCATCGCTTTCTTTATTAAAACAGATGGGAGCGCATTCAATATTGGAGTAGTGAGAACGCGCACACATTTCTCAAAAAAATTATGCGTCTCCAACCGCACCCCCTCGTAGATTTTCATTGACGAGATTTTAACATAAAACAAGAAGTTTTACAGAAAAAAGGCCGCTCGGTTTGTCGCCGAGCGGTTTTGTTTTCTACAACCAAATCATTTCTTCATCAATGTGTTGTGAGAGGTTGTACATCCGGGAGTGCCGGACTTTGCGCTTGGGCGAACCGCACCGGTGAACGCCGAAGTAAAGTCCCAAAAAGCAAATCCCAGATCGGAAATACAACATTAAAGTTGTGCCCCATATATCGATGGTGGAGCAAATGATGTCCATTCAGCCGCCGAAACAGGAAGAAACACTCAACTCGTCGCGCTTTCGGTAAATGCATGCACCAATGGAGATATTCATAGGCTCCATAATAGGTTCCTACAACAAGCGCGCAAATAAATACCACCGACCATCTTTCAGAAAGCGCGCTTATAGAAAGCGCCGGCAGACTGGAGAGAACAATGAGCACCGGTCCGTTCCACCACGCCATCGGGATAGTGTTCGCATCTGTTTTGTGAATAAGATGATATGTATCATCTGCTTTGAATTTGTGATGATGCACGAGCGTGTGCCTTTCGAAAGGGTATCTAAACCCAGGGAGCGGTCTGTGCATAACATATCTATGAAGCATCCACTCACATAACGACGCATACACAATACTTGCGAGCGCTATTGAAAAATAGAACATAAAATCCTTTGGTTAATGAGCGTATCTGTTACAAGTATAGCATGTGGCTAATGTGGTAGATTCCAAATAGAAGAAATGTTCTTATTTGACATAAAAGAAATGATGAATTATTATATTTGTAGTAAATAGAATGAATTATGAAAACAAAAAACAAAAAGATAGCGCAAAAAACACCGGAAAAGTCAGACGAAATCGTGTTTCTTAAAGGAAAACATGTTTCGCTCCGACCGATTGAAAAAGAACACATCAAATATTTTTTGCGCTGGTTTAACGACCAGGAAGTTGCGCACTACATTACCGTTTTCTTGCCGATGACAAAAGGAGAGGAGGAAAAATGGGTTGAAGAATTGACGAACAAAAAACACACGGATATTACTTTGCTCATTGTTGCTGAAAACAATACGCCGATTGGAAATCTAGGGCTTCACAGAATTGACGCGAGAAACAGGACGGCAACTCTTGGAATCACAATCGGCGACAAAAATTATTGGGGCAGGGGATATGGAAGCGAGGCGATAGAACTTTTGCTTTCATACGCGTTCAATACGCTGAACTTGCGGAAAGTTTGTCTAAGCGTGATTGATTTCAACGAGCGCGCGATACGCTGTTATGAAAAATGCGGTTTCAGAGTTGAAGGTAGATTGAGAGAGCAACTATTTAGAAACGGCGAATACCGTGACGAAGTTATGATGGCGATTTTTGAGCGCGACTGGTGGCAACAGAAGAAATAATTCATTTTGGTTTCAACAACCCCCGACAGACGCAGCGTCTGTCGGGGTTTTTATTGACAAAATGTATATTGATGAATAATATTATAATTACAATGTTGCAAAATTATATTTTAAAATATCTAAGTAAGGCAAAGTACGAGATGATAGACAACGGCAAGCGGTTTTACGCTGAAATAAGAGAATTGCGTGGTGTATGGGCTGTAGGCAAGACGCTTGAAGAGTGTAGAGAGAATTTAACTAACACAATGGAAGGGTGGCTTATTCTTCGTTTGCGTAAAAATTTGGAAATACCAAATTTCAAAATCCCAAGTTTCCCAATATCTATAAGTCAGTATGCCTAAACTTGCGCCGATTTCGTGGGTGCAGTTTGTAAAGAAAATGCGCGCAGTAGGTTTTTCCGGTCCGTATCAAGAAGGTAAGCATCCTTACATGTTAAATGGAGAGCTTTCAATTACTATTCCAAATCCGCACGGGGAAGATATTAGCGTTGATTTGTTGCGCCGCATTCTTAAACAAGCAGGTATACCAAGAAATGAGTGGCTTAAGAAATAGGAATTTTATTTTGTGATATAATCGTCTGAATGGCTGAAGAAAAACTAAAAGAAAACGACCATAAGCGACTCGGTAAGGAGTTGGATCTTTTTACATTTTCCGACTTAGTGGGTTCCGGACTTCCACTTTGGACTCCGCGTGGAACACTAGTAGGCAACTTACTTGATGATTTTGTGTGGAGACTTCGCGCAAAGCGTGGGTATCAAAAAGTGCGTATTCCGCACATCACTAAAAAGGAACTATACGAGACGAGCGGTCACTGGGATAAATTCAAAGATGATTTATTCCGCATTACAACGCGCGAAGGGAATGAATTTGCGCTCAAGCCGATGAATTGCCCGCATCACATACAAATTTTCGCGCGCCGTCCGCATTCGTATCGTGAAATGCCGCAGAGATTTTGCGAAACAACAGCAATGTACCGCGACGAGCAGTCTGGGGAATTGAACGGACTCTCACGCGTACGCGCTATTACGATTGATGACGCGCACGTCTTCTGTCGCGAAACGCAAGTGAAAGAAGAATTCAGTGCGATATGGGATATCATCAGCGAGTTTTATGATGCCTTTGGTTTTTCTTTGCAAGTGCGGCTTTCTTTTCATGACCCGAAACATCCTGAGAAATATCTTGGCGATAAAAAACGGTGGTCTTTCGCAGAAGGGGTTCTTGCTGATATAGCAAAAGAAAAAGGAATAAAGACCATAAGCGGAATCGGCGAAGCGGCTTTCTACGGGCCTAAGCTTGATTTCATGGCAAAAGATAATTTTGGAAGAGAGTGGCAAGTCGCGACTATCCAGCTTGATATGAACATGCCTGAGCGCTTTGATCTTGTATGCATCAATGAAGGGGGAAAGCGTGAACGAATTGCAATGGTGCATTACGCGGTGATGGGCTCCATTGAGCGATTTCTTTCTGTTATCCTTGAACACCTTGAAGGTAAGTTGCCATTTTGGCTTTCTCCAGTACAAGTAAAAGTTCTTTCTGTAGGAGAAGAATTTGCGCAATACGCGAAATCAGTTTATGAAAAACTTGTTTCGGCGGACATTCGCGCGGAATTGGACGATTCAAATGAGACGCTCGGAAAAAAAGTGCGCAATGTGAAAACGGAAAAGATTCCGTGCTGGATTGTTGTCGGCGAAAAAGAAAAGAAAGAAGGAAAAGTCGCGATTGAATGGCGTGATTCAGAAAAGCCCGCCTCTTCGGCTGACAAGAAAGAAGTGTTGCCGTTGGATGCAGCGGTTTTGGAGCTGAAAAAATATGCTATGATACCGGCATGAAAACCGGCTCGGTATCAACTGAACCATACAAAGGCGTTAGGGATTTTTATCCCGAAGATATGCGCGTCCAGAATTATATTTTTTCCGTATGGAAAAAAGTTGCGGAAAAATTTGGGTATGAAGAATACGGAGCGTCAATTTTGGAATACGCGGATTTGTATAAAAGCAAAGGCAACGAAGAAATTATAAACGACCAGACATACACATTCACCGACCGAGGAGAAAGGGAAGTGACTTTGAGGCCCGAGATGACGCCTACACTGGCGCGAATGGTGGCGGCTCGCCGCAAGTCAATGAAATTTCCTTTGCGCTGGTTTTCCATTCCAAATGTTTTCAGATACGAAAGACCTCAACGCGGACGGCGGCGCGAACACTGGCAATTAAATTGCGATTTGGTCGGGCTTGCGGGAATTGAGGCGGAAGTTGAAATAATTTCTCTCGCATCAGAAATTATGAAAGCATTTGGCGCGAAAGAAAGGGATTTTGAAATTAAGGTGAATATTAAGCCGAAACTTGATAAAGAAATTTTATCAAAATGGGATAAGCAGGGCGTTCCTGATGCCGACAAGATTGAATGTCCTCCGCACATTTCTGAACTTATAAAATTGCTGAATCTTCCGAATGTGAAGTTTGACGCTAATATCGTGCGCGGTTTCGATTACTATACCGGAATGGTTTTTGAGGTTTTTGACACGAATCCTGAAAACAGACGCTCGTTGTTCGGCGGTGGTCGTTACGACAACCTACTTGAAATATTTGGAGTGGAGCCAGTGCCGTGCGTTGGCTTTGGAATGGGGGACATCACTATCCGCGACTTTTTGGAAACCCACAACTTGAGGATTTCGTAATTTATCTTTGTGTTAAAATAAACACATCGTGAAAGCGAAGTTTTTCGCACTTTATGTAATTGTCAGCGCGTTCTCCACGCTTGGCGTTTTTGCGGTTGCGCACTTTGCGCAAGCGGATTCAGCGCAAAGCGGAGTTGATATTTATGTGAGGCCAAAAGTGGAATGCTCGGTTTCACCAACTCCACCAACTCCTATATATAAAAGACAGACTGTGACTTATACAGCAATTGTGTCTCCGCCTGGGGATACGACGGTATATTCATTTCTTTGGAGCGACAGCGAATCTCTCGCGGGCAATGTCGGCGTGGCGACTAAAAGTTACACGACTACTGGGGAAAAAAGCGCAACGGTCACAGTTACCCCTAAACTTTCAGTGCCTGCCGGCGTTGATTTGTCAAACTCTGCCACTTGCACGATTAATGTTAGTGAAGCTCCCAAGCCCGACCTCACCGCATCAGCTCCAATACCAACTCTTGAAGACGCTGGCGGCGGTTCATACTACGCGAACACTTCTGCGCTCCTCACCGGAACAGTAACTAACAGCGGGAACGCGAACTCTGCAGGAAATTTCACAAGCGAGTATTCATACAGAGCGAGAATTGACGCAAATCCTCAACCTGCTCCGAACGACGATACGAAAGGAACATGGGTGTCTCTCAGCTCAAAAGGCCTTCCTGACAATTCAACTCTGATTCCAGGAGCAACACGCAATGTCTTTTCTTCAGACGCGATAGCGTTCAACCCCAGCACAGTCGAAATCCGCCTGTGCGCCGACCGACCTCCTCTGCCTAACGGAATCATTTCCGAATCAAACGAAAACAACAACTGCGCTTCTAGAATCATTACGGTGGTGGCAAAGCCAACTGCGAAAATTGATTTGAAAGTAAAGAAGACGGGAACAACATCTTCTCCTGTAGACGGCCCACTCAGTGTAAATTACCAAGACAGTGTGGAGCTTTCTTGGACAGGGAACGATGTAACTAACTGCAGCGCCACAGCGACAGATAGTTTGTGGACGGGAGCAAAAAGCGTGCCTGGAACCCAACCAAATATCGGCCCTCTTTCAAAAACTCAATACACATTCACAATTTCCTGCACAGGGACAGCACCAGCATCAAACGCGGGACAAACAGTTACTGATTCAGTTATTGTGAATGTTGGTAATCCAGAAGGAGGTGGCTTCAATCCTGTCTGCCAAGTTTCTCCCGTATTAGGCCCTTACCTGTTCTCAACTTCAGTTCAGTGGTCAGTTTCCGGAGCTCCAACCGGTTCAACATATTCATGGGGAGGAGCGGCAGCTGGCACAGGTTCGTCTTCCAATTCTCAAACATTCTCTACAATCGGAACAAAAACAGCGACTGTAACTGTAACAATGCCGGGAAGAACTCCTTCAAACCTCACATGTCCTTCAGTAAATGTAGTCGCACCCGACCTTACCGCATCAGCTCCAACACCTACTCTCGAAGACGCTGGCGGCGGTTCATACTACGCGAACACTTCTGCGGTAATTTCAGGAACAGTAACGAACAGCGGGAACGCGAACTCTGCAGGAAATTTCACAAGCGAGTATTCATACAGAGCGAGAATTGACGCAAATCCTCAACCTGCTCCGAACGACGATACGAAAGGAACATGGGTGTCTCTCAGCTCAAAAGGCCTTCCTGACAATTCAACTCTGATTCCAGGAGCAACACGCAATGTCTTTTCTTCAGACGCGACAGCGTTCAACCCCAGCACAGTCGAAATCCGCCTGTGCGCCGACCGACCTCTTCCAGGTATCATTTCCGAATCAAACGAAAACAACAACTGCGCTTCTAGGATCATTACGGTGGTGAACAAGCCGAAACTTACCGTTATCAGCAGGGTTGACACTGCTCTTGTCGCTGGCGCTGTAATTACACAAACAGGCGGCACTACTCCACTGCCAAATACTCTTGGCGGGAAGACTGCGGGTTCATTCGCTTCGTACGAGCGCGTTACAAATGCTCCGATTGTCGGCGCGGTATTGTCTCCAAACGCAAAACTGGGAACCGCATCGTTCTCTCATTGGGCTGGACACTGCTCCGGAACTTCGTGCACAGTGTCTGTTCCGAATGGAGGAAGCGTATCCGTCATTGCCGTGTATATGCCTCCGAATGTGGAAGGCGACTTTACCTTTGAAGGTCGCGTGGCGGGAAGTGGAAGCGGCTGGACATACAACAACGGCGCAAGTCCGTTGCAGGTTTCAATCGGCCAGCAGGCGGAATTGCACTGGAGCCAATCAAGAGACAGATGCATAACCAGCGCTCCAGTATCAACCTCATTCCCCTCGGGAGCTCCAGCTTCAAATTGGTCTGGAACTCGTTCTCTTACCACAAAACCTACAAACGAAATCGCAACTCCGACATTTACCAAACTTGGAGTTCACACCTTTTATATGTCTTGCGTCAATATTTTGGACACTTCTGACGTAAAAAGCAAAAGTGTCGTGTTTAATGTAGTCGCACCCGACCTTACCGCTAACGCTCCGACAATCTCTCTGGAGTCAGCAGGAGGAAACACATATTTTGAAAGTGCGGACAAACAAGCCACTCTCTCGGGAAGCGTGAACAATACAGGCTCTGCTTCTGCTCCCGGAACATTCAACAGTGAATACTTCTATCGACTAACAGGAAATGCCGATTGGATTTCAGCTGGGCAGAAAGGATTATCAAATACGGCTCGGACTTTAAACGACACCACCAGTCTTGCTCCAGGGACAACAAATCGCACCGTCTACAATTCGGACAAATTTACTCTTAACGGAAGCTTGTCTGGAGTTTCAGTGGATATTCGCTTGTGCGCTGATTCTCCAATGCCAAATGGTAGCGTGCCTGAAACGGTTGAAGGTGAATCAAGCAACTGCGCTTACCAGACAATTGTGATTAAGAAGAGGCCGACGGCGTCTCTTAGTCTGACAGCGAGAAAAGCTGGGACGGGTTCATATGGAAGCTACCTGTCTACTAATCCGCTTTCCGTTCAATACAGAGATTCTATCGGTTTGAAATGGGAAGGAAATTATGTATCTGGTTGCGTGGCGAGCGTTGATTGGACTGGAAGCAAAGCAGATCCGACTTCAACTGAAGAACCAATCGGACCCCTCACTAATGAAAAATACAAATATGTAATTGAGTGTACTATACAATTGCCTGCAGAAAATTATGGAAACAAACTCACAAGCGAAGCAAATGTATCTGTTGGTCTAAGTACGCTTTCCTGCGCCGTTTCTCCGACATCAGGGCCATATTACCGCGCGCAGACTTCTGTTCAGTGGACAGTTTCCGGAGCTCCGACTGGTGCTACATATTTGTGGAGCGGCGCGGCTTCAGGAAGCAGTGTGTCTTCCAACGCTCAAACATTTTCCACTACCGGAGCAAAAACCGCGACTGTAACTGTAAAAACAGCGGAGGGCAGACAACTCACTCCTCCTTCATGTCCGCAAATTACCGTTGTTGATGAATCAAAACCCGACCTTACGGCTTCTCTCGCTCCGCTTTCTGGACTTACCGCGGTTCCTGGAAAAACAAATACTTATTGGGCGGGCGACTTAACTACAATACAAGGCAGTGTGAAAAACGAAGGCACTGCGGCAACCGCGAACGGTTCATTTGACAGTGTTTATTATTACGGAATGGATAATCCGAACGCGCCTACCTCATGGATTCCTTCCATAAAACTTGAGAATACCGCGTTGTTGCAAAAAGATAATGTTCGCTCGGCACACAAATATCAATGGATTCCAAATCCTTCTGTTGTCGGTTCTACAGTAACTAAGTGGTATTTCAAATTCGCGGTCGACAATCCTTCCACGATTTCTGAATCAAATGACGGAAATAACGATTCCAACATAATAGGGCCATACATTTTTGAAAAGAAAGAACCGCCGGTATTAAGCGCGCCGACTCCTACTGTCGCAGGATGCACTCCACAAACCGGTTCAAACGGGCTTTCTGTGTCGTGGACATCCGTTCCTTATGCAACGACATATAAATTAATTGCGGTGAATACGCAAACACTTCAATCTCGCCAGATAACTAGACTAACGAACACGAATTACACTGATATAAGTTTAACTCCGGGATCCGCATACAGTTATACAGTTCTGGGTGTTTCAGCAAATGGTTCCGAGGGGCCTCTTTCTAATGTAGTGTCGGCGACCGTGCCTGCGTATTGTTTTGATTACTCTTTGTCTGCGAATAGCACAACAGTTGAGCAAAATAAGTCCGTAACTACGACCTCCACACTAACTCTATTGTCAGGTACCGCACGACAAGTAACTCTGTCTATCACCGGAATTAAAGCGCCCGGAAGCACTTCATTTTCATCCGGCAGTTCTGTTGGTTCTGGTTCGTCTGCGTTCAGCGTGAGTTTTTCTGGTTCAAGCACAGCAACACCGACAGCAACGAGCAACATCAAAATAGATACAAAGAGCAAAACTCCGCTTGGAACATATGAAGTATCTTTGCATGGAGTCGGGACTGATATACTCGCGGGTGGAGAAACGCAAAATATTGAACGCGATACCACATTTTTCGTAAATGTTTACGCGAAAGGGGCAGAGCCGGATGTTGTTTGCGATTTGAATGCAGCACCCGGTAGTGTCGTATCAGGTAGCTCCTCTACTCTTACATGGAGTTCTGCCGGCGCGGCAGTTTGCACAGGCACGAATTTCTCAACAAATAACAATACGAGCGGAAGCGTCTCAACGGGCGCGCTTACAACAGGAACTACATATACTCTTAATTGTCGCAACGCCGCATCCACAAAAACCTGTTCCAAAAATGTTTCTGTTTCTGTGGTAAACGCTCCACCACCTCCACCACCTCCACCACCTCCACCTGGAGAAGAAACAAAAATGCAAGTATCTTGTTTTGCAATACTAGAATCAGCGGATGATAAAAATAACGACCACATCGTAAACCCAGGCGAAAAAGTCACATGGATCGCTAGCGCATCGGGTGGAACACCTAAGTTCAACTTAAATTGGTTCGGTAGCGACGATTTGAATGGCAAAAAAACAAAAGATGACCATGACGGCTTCGATGTGCAAAAGATTTCGTACTCAACTGCAGGAATCAAAACCGGAGGAATAGAAGTAACAGACTCCGGAAACCCAAAGCGACGAGTTCCAGAAGAAATATCACAGCAATTCCAATCATGCGAGGGGACTGGGGTGAGTGTTGAAGAGCCGGGATCTATAGACTTTGCTATAAAAGCATCTCCTTCTACTATATATATAGAAAAGTTGCGTGGCAGTGGAAAAGGGCCTTCAACAAGCGCAACAATTACTATTGTTCCTCAAGGAGGTTTTTCAAACACAATATCTTTGTCTGGATCTACTGGCAGTATTTCTTCAGGAAAAAACAAAGCGAACGTTTCGTATCATTTTGGAGATGGAACGCTCACAAGTGGTGAGTTTTCTACCGGTTCATCTCTTACAGTAACTCTTGATGATGAAATGCCCGACGGGAATTACGAACTTACAATAAAAGGAGACGGTGGTGTAGTAAAAACTAAAACAACAACAGTGCTTTTGCAAGTTGTTACTATTAAACCGACTTTTGAGGAGTTTTAAAAATCAATCATGTTGTTAAACGACTCACAATTGGAGAAGTTTATACGCGACGCTGGACTTGTATCGCAGGCGGAGCTTGCCTCCGCGCGGCGCGAGGCTGAGAAGACGGGAAAAAAATTCGGGGACGCGCTGATAGCTGGCGGGAAGATTTCGGAAGATGATGTGCGCCGCGCGGAGGCATACATTCTCGGTATTCCTTTTGTTAACCTGAAAAATCTGAAAATTGATTACAATGTTTTATCATTGATACCAGAGCCGATTGCGCGCAATCATAACATTGTGGCGTTCAAAAAAGACGATCACACTCTTGAAGTCGCGATGCTTGATACGGACGACCTCGCGGCAATTGATTTTATAAAGAAAAAGACGGGGCTGAAAATAATATCGCGCCTTACGGATGATCTATCAATAAAATCGGCTCTTCTTCTTTATCAAAAATCACTGCGAGCGGAGTTCGGCGAGCTTATACAAAAAGAATCCGCCGCGCTTGCGACTGAAATGCCCGGAATGGAACCGGATGCGCGCGAATTGAAAAAAATCGCAGAGGACCTGCCGGTGGTGCGCATAATGGACACTCTATTGAAGCACGCGATTATACAAAAAGCGTCCGACATTCATATAGAACCACATGAGAACGAAGTCGCGATTCGCTACAGGATAGACGGAATCTTGCGCGACGCGATGACATTACCGCGAGCCGCCGCTCCCTCAATTTCCGCGCGAGTAAAAGTTCTAGCGAACTTGAAGCTGGACGAGAAGCGGTTGCCGCAAGACGGCAGATTTAAAGTAGTGATGGAGGGAGAGAAGGTTTCGTTGCGCGTTTCTATTTTACCTGTTTATTTCGGAGAAAAAATAGTAATGCGTCTTTTGCACGAAGGAGTTTCCGGATTTTCGTTGGAGGGGCTTGGATTTTCAGGTGAGGCGCTTGAAAAAGTCCACAAAGCTTTGCGGCAAACTACGGGAATGCTTTTGACAACTGGACCGACCGGAAGCGGAAAAACTACGACTCTCTACACAATGATTGATATTTTAAATACGCCGGAAGTGAATATTTCTACGATTGAAGATCCTATTGAATACCAGATTTCTCGCGTAAACCAAACGCAAGTTAAACCTGAAATAGGATTGTCTTTTGCGCAAGGACTGCGCACTCTTGTGCGCCAGGATCCGGATATTGTGATGGTCGGCGAAATACGCGATAACGAAACGGCATCTCTTGCTATAAATGCCGCGCTAACCGGACATTTGGTGCTTTCAACTCTGCATACAAACTCCGCGGCAGGAGCTGTCCCGCGCCTTCTGGATATGAAAGTTGAACCGTTCCTACTTGTTTCAACTGTGAATCTTATCATTGCGCAACGACTTGTTCGGAAACTTTCTGAACAAAAAGAAAGATATTTTCTTACAAAAGCCGGACTTATGGCGCTTTCAAAAAATATAGATATGAACAAAACGCTCGCGGAGATGATAGAGCATCGCATTGTTCCAAAAGGAACGCATTGGGATAAGGTTCCGTTTTGGAAGCCGTGCCGCGTAGAAGAAGTTGGAGAATATGAGGGCCGCGTCGGTATTTATGAAGTTATGAATATTTCTTCGGCGATTCGCGAACTTGTGATGCGCGGTGGCACGACCGCGACCATAAACGAACAAGCTTGCAAAGAAGGAATGCTTACGATGCTTGAAGACGGAATCATAAAATGCGTGCAAGGAATCACGACAATTGAAGAAGTGATGCGGGTGGTGTCAGAATGAAACTCGATGCGAATCTACGAATTAAATGCGAATGCCGCGAATAAAATATAAAATATGAAATTTTCTTTGGATGTATTAATCTTCGTTCCGTTGCGGGAAAAAGTCGCGTTTACTAAAAACCTTGGCGCGATGCTTTCCGCTGGATTATCGCCTTTGCGAGCGCTTGAAGTGTTAGAGCGTCAGAGCAGTAATAAAGCATTCAAAAAAATCATCTCTGGATTGGGAGAAGAAGTGCGGAAAGGACGAACATTGTCGCTGGCCTTGCAAAAGTTTCCGCGCATTTTTCCGCCAATCTTTTCTGCTCTTGTAGCGTCTGGAGAGGAAAGCGGCTCGCTTTCCGCGTCCCTTGTTTCTCTTACAGAACAACTTGAGCGTTCTTACGCATTGGGAAGAAAACTTATAGGCGCTCTTATTTATCCAGCGTTAATTTTTCTTGTGATGGTTGCGATCACAATTTTAATGCTTGTGTATGTGGTGCCAGAACTTTCATCAACATTCAAAGAGTTCGGTGTTGCGTTGCCGGTAAGCACGCAAGCGCTGATTACGACAAGCGAACTTCTTCAAAATCACTTCATTCCATTCATTTCAATAATTCTTCTCTTGGCTGCTTCTCTTGCGGCATTTTTCCGGACGCGCATAGGCGGACGCGCGCTTGATTGGTGTCTACTTCACACTCCGATTTTTAAGGTGATTGTAATTGAACTCAATTCCGCGCGCACAGCTCGCTCGCTCGGTTCTCTTTTAGGCGGTGGAGTCCCAATTATTTCTTCTCTCGGAGTAGTTTCCGATGTTGTTCAGAATTCTTTTTATAAAGATGTTTTAATTGAAGCGCGCGGACGCGTTGAAAAGGGGGCGTCTCTTTCAGAATCGCTTAACGACGGACACAAATTTTATGAACCGTATTTCATAGAAATGGTTGCCTCTGGTGAGGAAACAGGCAAGCTTTCTGAAATGCTTCTGGACGCCGCCGAGTTTTACGAGGCGGCGGTGGAGCAAAAAACAAAAAATTTCTCATCTGTTATTGAGCCTGTGTTGATGATTTCTGTCGGCATCGCCGCCGGCTTTTTTGCTTACTCAATGATTCTCCCGATGTATACTCTAATGCAAAATGTGTAAGCTCGATGCGAATCCACAAATTATATGCGAATCTACGAACTAACCAATAATAAACAAGTTTTTAATTCGCGGCATTCGCATCCGCCGAAGGCGGATTCGCTAGATTCGCATCGGGTTAAAGGATTTTCGTTAATTGAAATAATTATTTCTCTTGTCGTTCTCGCGCTAGTTGTTGGCGGAATTATTTTTTCTTTTTCGTCATATGCGGCGCGGAAGGAATTGCAGTCGGCGAACGCGCGCGTGGCGACGTTGATTGCGGAAGCAAGAAGCAAGACATTGGTTGGAGAAGGGAATGTGGCGTGGGGAGTGCATTTTGAAGAAACAAAAGCAGTATTGTTTAAGGCACCGACATACAATCCGTCTACCGTGGAAAACAAAATAGAAGCAGTACAGAAGCGTGTTTACATTTCTTCAATCAATTTTCAAAACAATCAGATAATTTTCGCGCGCCTTACCGGCGCGGCAAGCTCTGCTGGTTCTGTAATACTTTCCGTCCGTGGTAATTCTTCTCTCACAAAAACAATTTCTATAAATGCGCTTGGAACAATAGAGAGCGAATAGGTTTGCTTTTTTGTTGCGCCATGATAAACTCTTTTTCATAAGGGCTTCAGAGACAGGGGGTGTCCCGAACGAAGTTGAGGGACTTAATTTCCTCCCGAGAGGTCGAACTCTAGTGTGGCCCAATAATTAGACACCGAGTGATTTTAGACAAACACTCGGTGTCAGAAATGTGTATGGCTATAAACAAAGAAAAGAAAATAGAAATATTAAAAAAGCTGTCTGATATTTTTGCAAAAGCGAAAAGTGTTGCTTTTGTAAAGTTCGGCGGACTTTCTGTCGCGCAAGCAAATGAATTGCGAAAGACTCTTAAAGAAAAAGGTGTAGGTTACTTTGTCGCAAAAAAGACGCTGATTCATAAAGCGCTGGATTCAAAAAAACCAGAAGGAGAGACGCCGAATCTTGAAGGAGAAATCGCGCTTGCGTACTTGTCGGGCGAGAACGATAATTTGGCGCCGACGCGCGAAGTTTCGGTTTTTGCGAAAAAATTTGCGCAAGCGGTCGCGCTTGTCGGCGGAATTTTTGAAGGAAAGTTTATAGGAAAAGATGAGGCATTGTCTCTCGCGGCGATTCCTCCGCGCGAGACGCTTCTCGCGCAATTCGTCAATCTTGTAAACTCACCGATACAGAGATTGGCGGTTGTTATGAACGAGATAGCAAAAAGAAAATCTTAATAATTATCAAATCCGAAGCACGAAGCACGAAATCAGAAACAAACAAAGAAAATTTAAAATTCAAATGTTCAAAACTTTAGGATTTTGAATTTAGATATTGTTTCGAGTTTCGATATTCGAATTTCGAATTTAAAAATTTATGGCTGACGAAACAAAATTAAAATCAATAATAGATGCTGTAGAAGCATTGTCGGTTGTTGAATTGAACGCGCTTGTAAAGGCGCTTGAAGAAAAGTTTGGAGTATCTGCGGCTGCGATAGCAGCCGCCCCGACGGCTTCTGGAGGGGCTGCACCGGCTGAAGAGAAGTCTACTTTTACAGCCGAACTTACCGACGGCGGTTCAAATAAAATCGCGGTTATCAAAGTAGTTAAAGAAGCGCTTGGAATGGGATTGAAAGACGCAAAAGATCTTGTGGACGCGGCTCCGAAGGTATTGAAAGAAAATATGAAAAAGGAAGACGCGGAAAAACTCAAGAAAGACATAGAAGCGGCGGGTGGCAAGGTTGCGCTGAAGTAAATTTTGGCGTACCCTCTGGTACGACATGGAGATTTTAGGTAAACTTTTTGGCTCAGAATCGCGAGTTAAGATTTTACGCTTGTTTCTGTTTAATCCAGAACAGGCGTTTTGCGCGAGCGATATTGCCGAGAAAAGCAGAACAAATTTGTATACGGTAAAGCATGAAATAAAAACACTCCGAAAAATCGGATTCATCAATCCAAAACCGTCAAGAAAAATTAAAGAAAAAGGTTTGTTTCTAAATGTGCGTTTTCCGTATCTTTCCCAAATTAGGAACCTTCTTTTGGGTGTTGTTTTGATGAGCGATGAAGATATTTACAAGAGGTTTTCCGGAGCCGGTAAATTAAAAGTCGTGATTGCGGCGGGGGTTTTTATACAAGATATTGAAAGCCGGCTTGATTTGCTTATAGCAGGCGAGAATATAAAGAAACACGTGATTGATAACGCCGTGAAAAACCTTGAAGCAGAAATAGGGAAAGAATTGGCGTATGCCGCTTTTGAAATGTCCGAATTGAATTACCGCGTGAGTATGTATGATCGTCTTTTGCGCGATGTTATGGAAAATCCACACCGAACCTTGCTTGATAAAGCCGTTTTTGAAAGGAAGTTTCTTGATATAACGGCGAAAAAATAGCTATCCACACTCGAAATCTTTCTCGCGTGTTGGGGGGGTTATACTGGCGGTATGAAAAGATGTCTACTTATTACGCTGTGCGTCCTCGCACTTCTTTCTTCCACCTTCATTGCGTTGGCGCAACAACCCTACACACGCTACTGCCCTGACCCGAAAGACGACCTCTTTACGGGCCACATCGCCTATGAGGGCAGCAAGCCATGGATTGATGTCATTGTGGATCCGGACTGGGAAGAAAAATTCAAAGCAGAGCGAAATATCACAGGTGACCTGCCTCTCACCCCCGTCTACGACCTTGTGGTGCGAATTAAGCCGGTGTTCAATGAGTATTGCATTCCGGGGTGGGTGGATACAGGGAGGAAAATAAAAGCCGAAGATTTGCCGCAGACGGTTCCAATCCAAGCGTCAATCATCGTTAAGGATGACGCTGTTATCATGCCGGCTATCGCGTCAACAAGAATTTTCTCGCGGACGGACAAGACAGATATATATGGTAGGTTCATTTATGAATGGAATCTCAAGGGCTGGAACAAAGGTATTGCGCCTGATAAAATGACTCTTTTAACGAGCGTAATAGGAGAAAAACCGATTAGTGTTTTGTTACTAGTTTCTCAACCAGACGGAAGTAGTGTGAAAATCGAATCACCCATTCCTTTTGAGGCCTGTACGCCAATATGGGGAAGTGGCAAGTACAAGATTATTGGAACATATAGCACTGAAAGCGTCGCGGCAAGTGAGCGTATAGATCATTTTGACAAAATACGCTACGAAGGTTTCGCCAGTATTCAGCCACTTGCAAGTAATCAATCATTTTTTTCATACTTTGTTGATTTAAAAACTAGAACCGCGCCAACATATGATAACGCGTTTGAGCAGGCGAGAAAAAATAATACATCAAAGGCAGTTAGGACAATAAAAAATTCCGCGGTGGCTGGAATGATAGGAAGTTCAACATGTGGGAATGACGGGACACTCCTGCTGACTAAGGCCAAAGAAGCCATCGAGAGTGTTGGCGAGAATGTTGACCTACTTGGTGTTGCGGTGTTGCCGCGACACAAAGGTGTGACAGGTGCAGTGTTGTTCGGTGATGCGATACCACCAAGTGTATATGTGCATGAGTTTGGACACGCATTTGCAAAACTGAATGATGAATATAAATACCAAATGGATTACAAACTAGGTATTGGGATTAACATGATTCTAACCAACTGTTCACTCAATCCAGCGCAGGATTACCTATACCAAAATGTCTTGTATGGCAAGACGAACCTGCTTGGATGTTCATTTTCCTATGTCAACCCCGCTGATTATGGTTTACAGGAAGGAACGATAAGGTTTTTTTATAGACCATCTGAAGTAAGCATTATGAACCGTTTGCATAAAAGTAGCAATTTCAATGTCGTCTCGTGCGGCTGGATTCTCGCGGCAATCAGAGGCGGGGATGCAGAATCATATTTCCCCGAGTGCGCGAAGATGGACGGGGTGGTAAAGGACGGAGTGCAAGCAAGCGCATTCTACCAATTATTTTCTGCATTAGGTAATTTGTTTAACATGTCACCACGTTCTCAAACTACGGCAGTTGGAACAAGTGATGCGTCTAGCGAAAAAGAGTATCTTATTGTTGAAAGTTTTGACCCTAATAATCAATGGGGTAGGATTGTTGAAGTGGTTCCAGACACAAACAGTCCATCAACGTCCACAACAGTTCCTTCTCCAACACCAGTGCCACCAACGTCAAACGACTTCGTGCAAACCGAAAACATCTTCGACACCGTATCTCTTGATGTAAAGGTGAACGGAAGCGATGGACCAGTTTCAATACAGAAAGGCGGCAGGATAGTGGTAAGCTGGATTTCAGAAGGAGCGAGCAGATGTCGAGCTATGTGGAGCAAAAACGATATTGCGAAAAGCGGGACGATAGCAGGGAGATTGTCCAAAACCGGCTCTTTCTCCATCCGTGCCGCCTGCGTTGACGCTGAAGGAAACCGCGCTGACG
>Ga0194131_10004425_pt1 | contig 21203 bp, 19 predicted proteins | sample TA2KigO120mmetaG_FD_148631 | JGI IMG/M metagenome (GOLD analysis project Ga0194131, IMG submission 148631) | Freshwater microbial communities from Lake Tanganyika, Tanzania - TA2015053 Kigoma Offshore 120m | ecosystem: Environmental > Aquatic > Freshwater > Lake | place: Tanzania: Lake... | reverse complement strand
GGACCGTGCACCAGCAGCGCGGGGTGGCCGAGCCCGGCGAGGGCCGCGTGATCGTCCGCGGCTGGCGCGGAAAGACGACCGCGGTGTCGGCATCGGCCACGGCGCAAGGCCTCGAGGCAGGGGCGGGCTATGGCCCGCCCGTAGACGATCTTCGCGGCGCGCTTGCCACCCTGACGCGCGCGCAATACGGCCGCGACGCGGCGCTCGAGGGCAGCGCGCTGGATGAGGCGCTTGCCCGCGCCATGTCCGCGGCGCGGCATCTCCGCGCGACGCATGCCGGGCCCAAGGCCTACCTGCGGCGCTGGATGCCGCAGGTGCAGGCGGAGCAGCGCGCGTGACCGTGCGACCGCTGGCGGAGCTGATGGCCGATGCGCGCGCGTTCCTCGAGCGGACGCTCGAGGACTGGCAGACGCTGCGCGTCGCGGACCTGCTCTACACCTACCGCGAGGTGCGGCTGCTGCTGCTCGTCGCGGCCGGCCTGCTCCTGACACTCCTCATCGCGCGCTGGGCGCTGTCGGCACGGCCGGGCCCCCGGCAGGTGGTGCTGCCCGCGCTGCCCAGGTCGATCGCGCCCGCGCGCCTGTCGTGGCTGGCGCACCTGCCGCTGCTGTGCTACCTGGCGGGGCTGCTGTCGTTCGCGCTGGCGCTGGCCGACCCGCACACGCAGTTCATCACGCGCGAGGAGACCTTTCCCGGGCGCCGCATCGCCGTCGTCGTGGACGCGTCGAGCAGCATGCGGCGCGGGTTCATCGACGCCAGCATGCGCGCGCAGCCGGTCTTCTATACGACCGTCGAGGCCGCGCAGCGGTTCGTCGAGCGGCGCGTCGCGGGGAAGTACCGGGACCTGATGGCGCTCATCGAGTTCGGCAACGAGGCGTACGTCATCACCCCGTTCACGCACGACTACGACAACATCCTGCTGAGCATTTCGCTCATCGGCGATCCGGCGGAGTTCACCGCGTTCCCGGACGCCGGCAACACGGTGATTGCCGCCGCCGTGCAGCAGAGCGTGGGCCTCTTCCGCGCGTTCGACTTCCTCGACGCCTCCGGCAACCTGCTCGTCATCTTCACCGACGGCGAGGACACGCACGCGGTGGTCAACGGCGTCACGCTCGACACGATCATGCGCGAGGCCGTCCAGGCGAGGATCCCCGTGTACTTCGTGCGCGCGAACTGGGGCCGCGAGGCCGGGCAGCTGATCTCCGACAAGATGTGGATCGACGCCGTCGCGCGCACCGGCGGGCGGTTCTACGCGGCCAGCGACGAAGCCAGCCTCAGCCAGGCGGTGGCCGACATCGATCGCGCGGGCACCGGGACGGTGGCCGTGCGGCAGTACGTCAACCAGCAGCCGCGCTTCGCGATGTTCGCGCAGGCAGCGCTCGCCCTGTGGGTGCTGGCCGCCGCGCTGCAGTTGTCCGTGCCGTTCTTTCAGAGGTTTCCATGAAAATCATCGCGGGAGCGCTGCTCCTGGCCGTGGTGCTCGCCGGCGCCGGCGTGTACGCCCTGCGCGAGTCGCAGCGGGTGACCGGGCTGGCAGACGACGAACAGCGGCTGGCGACGCTGCAGTACGTGGACACCGAGGCGTCGAGCGAGGTGCAGCGGGCCGCCTTCGACTACTGGCGCGCGCGCTACGAGCGGCTGACGCCGCTGACCGGCGCCACCGGCGACGCTCCGGCCGAGGATCCCGCCGTGCTGCTCATCGCCGCCAACGCGATGTTCCGCGCCAGCGCGCCCGATCCCGCCAATACGCGCGCCTCCGTCGAACGGCTGGATCGCGTGCTGGAGGCGTACGGCGACGTGCTGCGCGCGGACCCCGCCAACATGGAGGCGGCCTACAACTACGAATACGTGTCGCGCCTGCGCGAGACGGTCGCGCGCGGCCGCTACGTGGCCCGCAAGCCGCCGGCGATGGCGCTCAGCGAGGATCTGCCGGTCGGGCCGACCGTCCACGGGCGCCCCGGCAACCCGCCGCCGGAAGTGCCCACTGACGCGTTCAAGACGTTCTCGCCGCTGCAACAGGACGAGCGCGGCGAGCTGATGCGTCTGGACCGCTCGCGCGCGCCGCGAGGGAGAGGGTAGGGGCGCGGCATGCCGCGCCCGTAACGCGTGATCGACCTCGACCAGCTCACGTTCGCCGAGCCGCAGTATCTCTGGCTGCTGGCCGCCCCGGCCGCGCTGCTCCTGTTGTGGGTGTGGCGCTTCGTGTCGCGCCGGGCCGACGTGCGCGCGCTGCGCCGCCACCGCGTCGTGCCCGTCCGCGAGCGGTTCGCGATCGCCGGCGACCTGCCGTTCTGGCTGTTGCTGCTGCCCGCGATGGCCTGCCTCATCGTCGCGCTGGCGCGCCCGCATGGTCCGGCACAGACGATCCGCACCGGCGGCATCGACATGGTCGTCCTTGCGGACGGCTCCGCGTCGATGCGCGTCCGCGACATTCCGGGCGGCGATCGCTGGCAGCACAGCATGAACTTCGTCCGGCTGGTGGCCGAGTCGCTCGACTGGGAGGAGGATCGCCTGGCGTTGACCGTGTTCGCGCGGATCGCCGCTCCACAGGTGCGGCTGACGCGCGATCCGAACACGTTCTTCTTCTTCCTCGACCATCTCGGCCAGACGCCGCCGTTCCGCATCGAGGACAACACCACGTGGGACACCAACCTCGAGCTCGCCGTCTACTGGGGGCTGCGCCTGATCGAGCGCGACGAGGAGCTGCACGGCAAGTCGCCGAACGGCAAGATGTTCGTCCTGCTCACCGACGGGCAGGCGTGGAGCGGCGAGGTGGCCAATTCCCTGCGCCTGGCCGCGCGGCGCGGCGTGCCGATCCATGCGGTCGGTGTCGGCTCGCTGTCGGGCGGACGGCTTCCGCCGCCGCCGCCCGAGCCCGGGACCGCGCGCGACGGCGTGCAGGTGGCGAGCTCAGAGCTTGCCTCGCCGGAGCCTGGCGGAGGCGGGGTGCTGACGTCGCGGCTCGATCGCGAGTCGCTGCAGCGCATCGCCACCGCCACCGGCGGCCAGTACTTCGAGATCGATCGCGACAACGACCGCCGCATCGCCAACGGCGTGGTGGACGCCGGACGACGGCTGGCGCCGACGCTGGGCGTGGAAGAGACGGCGGAGGAGCTGTACTGGTGGTTCCTGGCCGCGGCGGCCGGTTTCCTGCTCGCCGGCATGCTGTTCCTGCGCAACCGCGCGGAGCTCGCGCTGCATCTGGCGGGCACCGCCGCCGTTTTCGTCGTAGTATCCCGCCTGCTGCAATGATGCGGCGGGTCCGCTGCAATAACGGGCGAGGCATGCCTCGCCCCTACTCGGCGGAACCCGCCCTACGTACGTAGGCCGGGTGCCGACGTGCAGCGTCGTTCATTGCGCGTCGGGCCCGGCATGAGGCTCACATGAAATCACTCGTATTCACGCTCGTCCTGTTGTTTGCCGCGAACGCCTCCGCGCAGGATGCGGCCGCCGTGCTGAAGAACGCCGCGGCCGCGATGGGCGCCGACAAGGTGACCGCGATCCGCGTCACCGGCACCGGTTGGAACTCGCCGGTCGGGCAGGGCTACACGCCTGCCGAGGACTGGCCGCGCGTGGACGTGACCGCCTACACGCGCGTCTTCCACTACGACGGCCGCTGGGCCAGCGAGGAGTGGACCCGCGTGCAGGGCAACAACCCGCCGCGCGGCGGCGGCGGCCTGCCTATCCAGGAGTGGGGCGCCGCGGTGAACGGCGAGTGGAAACAGCGCTTCTACGTGAACGGCGAGTTCGCCTGGAACGTGGACGGCGGGAGCACCAACGCGGCGCCTGGACCGCGGCTGTCGTCGAGCGCCGCCGGCCTGCGCCCGGAAGTCCGACAGCTCGACATCTGGCTGAGCCCGCACGGCGTGCTGAAGGCGGCGATGGCCGCGAAGGACGCCTCCGCCATGGCGCTGACGCTCGAGGGCCAGCCGAAGACCGTCGTCACCTTCACCGCGATGGGCAAGTACCGCGTGAATGCGACGATCACCGCCGACAACCTCGTCGAGCGCGTGCAGACGTGGATCGCCAACCCCGTGTTCGGCGACATGGTCTACGAGCACCGCTACACCGAGTATCGCGACTACGGCGGCGTGAAGTTCCCGGGCCTCGTCCACACCCACCAGGGCGATCCGCGGCTGAACCCGGGCCACAACTCGCAGGAGATTCGCGTCAGCGCCGTCGAGGTGAATCCGGCAGGGCTCTCGCTGCCGGTGCCGGAGAACATCCGCAAGGCCGGCACACAGCCAACGGCACCGCGCGCGATGTCAGAGCCGCTGGCGCCCGGCATCTGGCGGATCGCCGGCGAGTCGCATCACAGCATCCTCGTCGAATTCCGCGACTTCCTCACCGTCGTCGAAGCGCCGCAGGACGAGCTGCGCTCGCTGGCCGTCATCGGCGAGGTGCGGCGGCTCGTCCCCAACAAGCCGATCCGCTACGTCGTCAACACGCACTACCACTTCGATCACTCCGGCGGGCTGCGCACCTACGTGGCGATGGGCGCCACGGTGGTCACCCACGCGCGCAACCGGGAGTTCTACGAGGACGTGTTCTTCTATCCCGCGCCGCGGACGCTCGAGCCCGACCTGCTGTCGACCCGCTATCCGTGGTTCCGCGGCAACCGGGCGAACGCGTTCGAGACGGTCACGGACAAATACGTGATCAGCGACGGCGTGCGGACGCTCGACGTGCTGGCGCTGCAGGGCATCATCCACGACGGCAACATGCTCGTCGCCTACCTGCCGACGGAGCGGATTCTCATCAACGCCGACATGTTCGGACCCCCGGCGCCGAACGCGCCGCTGCCCACACGGCCGAATACGAACGTGCGCGAGCTGGCCGCGAACATCCGCCGGCTCAACCTCGCCGTCGATCGGCACGTCGGCATCCATGGCGGCGTCAGCGCGAACGACGTCTTCATGAAGATCGCCGCTCAGCAGGGGAGTAACTGATCCATGCGCACGCTCACAGCTGTCGTCGTTCTCATCGCCGGCCTTGGCTGTGCGGCCGCCATGGCACAGGCCCCGTTGCGATCCGCAGGCCCGGCCAGCCCGGCGCTGATCGAGGATCTGGTCGCCGCCAATCGCGTCCTGGCGATGGAAGGCATCGTCGACGCCTACGGCCACGTCAGCGTCCGGCACCCGACCAATCCGAACCGGTACCTGCTGTCACGGTCGCAGGGACCGGAGTTCGTGACCGCCGCGGACATCCTGGAGTACGACCTCGACTCCACGCCGATCGACCCCAGGGGAAGCACCAGCGTGGTCGAGCGGTTCATTCACGGCGAAGTCTACAAGGCGCGTCCGGACGTGCAGGCCGTCGTGCACAGCCATTCGCCAGGCGTGCTTCCGTTCACCATCACGCAGGTGCCGCTGCGGCCGATCTACCACCAGGCGTCGTTCCTCTGGGTCGGTGTGCCGCTGTGGGACATCCGCAGCGCGAACGACCCGACCGCCTCCACGCTGCTCGTGCGCAACAGCGTGGTCGGCGCATCGCTGGCCAAGGCGCTCGCCGACAAGCCGGTCGCGCTCATGCGCGGCCACGGTGCGGTCATCGTCGGCCCCGATCTGCCGCTCGCCGTGCGCCGGGCCATCTTCACCGAGGACAACGCGCAGATCCTGTCCACGGCGCTGCAGATGGGCGGCCCCATCAACTACATCACCGACGCCGAAGGGGACAGCCGCGACAAGACCCCGGGCGACAACGCGCGCGGCTGGGAATACTGGAAAAGGAAAGCGCTTGGCAGGTAGAGAAGGAGGGCGCATGACGTCGCTGTCGTTCTGGTTCCCGGCCGCGAGGGGATGTCGCGGGTACCGCCAGGGGCTGGCTGCGTTCCTCGCCTTGCTCGTGACCCTGCTCCTGCCGGCCTTCGCCTCGGCCCAGGCTACGCTGGCCGGCGTCGTTCGCGACGGGTCGGGCGGTGTGCTCCCGGGCGTCACGGTCGAGGCGACGAGCCCGGCGCTCATCGAGAAGGTCCGCACGGCGGTGACCGACGGCTCCGGGCAGTACCGAATCACGGAGCTGACGCCGGGCTCCTACACCGTCACCTACACGCTTCCCGGCTTTGTACGGGTGGTGCGGGAAGGGTTGACGCTCACCGGATCGGGTGCCATCGCGATCGACGTCGAGATGCGCGTGGGCGGTGTGGAGGAGACGCTCACCGTCGTCGGCGAGGCCCCGGTCGTTGACGTGCAGACGACGCGGCGCGAGACGGTGCTGAGCAACGAGGTGGTCCAGACGCTGCCGGCCACGCGCAGCTATCACGGGCTCCTCACGAACATCCCCGGGCTGATGCCGACCGGCGGCGTCGGCGCCGAGACCAACGCCGGCCAGATCAACCGCTTCACGGCCCATGGGGGCCGCCAGAACGAAGGACGCATCACGGTCAACGGCCTGATCCTGAGCGAGCCCGGCCAGGGAGCGGGCGTCTCGTCGCTTGCGTACGACGTGAACAACGTGGACGAGATCCAGGTGCTGGTGTCCGGCGGCCTCGGCGAGTCGGAAACCGGCGGGCCTGTCATGAACCTCGTGCCGCGATCCGGAGGCAACACCTTCAGCGGGTCGGCCTTTTACAGCGGCGCCGGCGGCTGGTCGCGCGCGAACAACATCGACGACCGGCTGCGGGCGCTCGGGCTCCTGGCGCCGTCGGCCCTCGTCAACGCGTTCGACGTGAACGGTTCGTTCGGCGGTCCGATTCTCCGCGATCGCCTGTGGTTCTTCGGTTCGTCGCGGACCTTCGGCCAGGCCACGGTCGTGTCGGGAGCCTATGCCAACCGCAACGCCGGCGATGCGACACGCTGGGACTACGTGCCTGACCAGAGCGTCGCGACGCGCAACGCCTCCCGCTACGACATCTACGCGGGCCGGCTGACCGCCCAGGTGACGCCGCGCAACCGGGTGTCGTTCTCCCAGGAGAACCAGTACCGCTGTCAGGGCTCGCCGCTGACGACGGCCGGCGAGGGCTGCCGCGCGCGCAAGGCAGACTGGGTGGCGATCGGCACGAACACGAGCTCCCCGGAGGCGTATCCGGGTTACCACGACCTGCCGTACTACGTGTCGCAGGCCACGTGGTCGTCGCCCGTGTCGAGCCGGTTGCTCCTCGATGCGGGGTTCTCCAGGTTCCACTATCGGTTCGCCGGCTTCGGGCAGGCACCGCCCGACGCCCTCACCAGCCTGATTCCGGTGACCGAGCAATCGACGATGTATGGGCTGGCGAACTTCAACTATCGCGGGCTCTTCGACCCGGCCGCCCACGCGTTTGCGGACAACCGGGCCACTTCATGGCAGTGGCGGGCGTCGGCGGCCTACGTCACCGGCGCGCACAACCTGAAGGTCGGCTACCTGGGCTCCGACCTGATGCAGAACTCGGGGCGGCAGGCCGCCGAGTCGGCGCTGCGCTATACGTTCAACCGCGGGGTCCCGGTGAGCTTCGGGTATGTGCTCTCGCCGCGGTGGGACACGACCGACAAGACGAGGACAGCGTCCCTCTTCGTGCAGGACCAGTGGACCCTGGGCAGGCTGACGCTTCAGGGAGCGATCCGCTACGACCGGGCCTGGAGCTGGGCGCCGGCCGAGGGCAACGGCACGACCCGGACGTCGATGTTCAACCCGCAGCCGATCTCCTTCGGGAAGACGGTGAGCGTGAAGGGCTACAACGACATCACGCCGCGCGTCGGCGCCGCCTACGACCTCTTCGGCAACGGGAAGACGGCGCTCAAGGCCAACCTCGGCAAGTACCTCCAGAGCGCGCAGGTCGGCGGGACCTACGTGGCGAACAACCCGGCGCAGAAGGTGGTCACGCGGATCGCCGCGCGGCAGTGGGTTGACGGCAACCGCAACTACCGGATCGACTGCAACCTCGCCGACGCGCGGCTGCAGGACAACACCGCCACCGGCGGCGACCGCTGCGCCGCGCTCGGCGGCGCGGACCTGAACTTCGGGAGCGCCAACTCGAACCTGGTGACGATCGATCCGGCCGTCCTCGAAGGCTGGGGCGTCCGTGAGTCGGACTGGCAGCTCGGCGTCTCGATGCAGCAGGAGGTGTTCCCGCGCGTCGGCGTGGAGGTCGGCTACAACCGGCGGTGGTTCCAGAACTTCCTCGTCACCGACAACACCCTCGTCGGTCCCTCCGACTACGAGCCCTGGACGATCACCGTGCCCCGGCACCCGCTGCTGCCGGGCGGCGGGGGGTATCAGGTCACGCAGTGGGCCATCACGCCGGCGGCGTTTGCGCGCGGCGCGCGAAACCTGCTGACGCGCGAGACCAATTTCGGGCCGGCGCGAGTCTGGTACTGGCACGGCGTCGATGTCACGGCGAACGCCCGCCTGGGCCGCGGCGTCATCCTGCAGGGGGGCACGAGCACGGGCCGCGGCGTCAACGACCGGTGTGACACCGTCGTCAACATCGACAGCCCGGACCCGCGGGGGTGCGCCGTCACCGAGCCCTGGATGACGGCCGTCCGCGGGCTCGCCAGCTACACCGTGCCGAAGGTGGACGTGCTCGTGAGCTCCACCTTCAGGTCGGTGCGCGCGACGATTCCGTTCCTCGGGGCCTCCAACTCGGCCACCAACGGCCAGTCGCTGCAGGCCAACTGGAACGTGCCGAACACGGTCGTGCAGGGCCTCCTCGGGCGCCTGCCGGCCGGCGCCAACGCCAACGGCACCACGACCGTGAACATCGTCCTGCCGGCCGAGATTTACGGCGAGCGGGTGACGCAGGTTGACATGCGCTTCGCCAAGGTGCTTCGCTTCGGCCAGCGCCGGCTGGATGTCGGCCTCGACCTCTACAACCTGTTCAACACCAACCACGGCGCGGGCTTCGAGACCGCCTTCGACTACGCCACGCAGGGCGCGAGCTGGCTGCGCCCGACCTCGATCGTGCCGCCGCGGTTCGCGCGCGTGAACATGACGCTGGCGTTCTGAGCCGGGAATCTCGCGTGCAGATGTAGGGGCCGACCTTCCGGTCGGCCCGAGCGGCTCGGCCGCTACGTGAGCCCGTTGAATTCATCTCGATAAGACGCCATGCCAGAAACGCCAGCCATCGCCTGCCGGTCGATGATGGCGACCATCCAGGCGTCCTCGGCGATGCCATCCCACTGACTGCGGATCCCGTGCAGCGACGCGCGCGCGAAGCCGAAGCGGGGGTAGTACTCCGGGTGGCCGACGACCACGACGAACGGGCAGCGGCGCTCCCGCAGCAGGTCGAGGCCGTGGCGCACCAGGGCTGAGCCGATGCCCTGCCGTTGGCGCTCCGGCCGCACGCCCATCGGTGCGAGGCCCATCCCGACGACGTCGCGACCGCCGCTCGTGATCGTTACCGGCGTGAACAGGATGTGCCCGACGACGGCGCCGTCCTGTTCGGCGACGAGGGAGAGCGCGTCCGCGCAGTTGTCGCGGAGCCGATCGACGAGGTCGGCCTCGAGCGGCCCGCCGAACGCGAGCGTGTTGACCTCGCGTACCTGCCCGGCGTCAGACGGCCGCTCGGGTCGGATCAGCATGACGACTGCGCGCGAGGGCGCCGCCCACGGCGCCGGCGGCCGGGCGCAGCACGTTGAAGACGTGAAACAGCCACGGCACGAGGGGAAGCGTACCTGCCGCGACGTTCAGCGCCAGGTACATCACGGATGCCGTGACCGCCGTCAACGCACCATGCAGAACGAACCGGTCCTGCAGCGGGCGCGCCACGAACCACCCGAACAGGATCGCCGCTCCGCATATCAGGAACGGGACCGCGTAGAAGGCCACCTGCGTGTCGATCGTGTTCAGCGGAATGTAGACGGCGAATATCGCCACCTCGGTGAGAAACCCGCCGAGCAGGATACGCCCCCATCTGATCTGACCGCCTGCCATCGCTCCTCCTATTCGGTGCGCGCGATCTCCATCGCGCGCTCGGACGGGGTGAAGCCCATCTTCGTCCAGAACCCGCGCGCGCCCGGCGCCGCGCGCAGCATCCACGTGATGTGCGCCGGCGTGCGGCACGCCATCAGAGCGGTTTCTGAAACGTCGTAGTGTCCGGCTTTAGCCGGACCAAGTTGATCGGCACCGCCGTGTGTGGTCCGGCTAAAGCCGGACACTACGAAGAAGTCGAAACCGCGCTAGCCGCGTCACCAGCCCGCGCCCGATGCCGCGGCCCTGGCAATCGGGCGCGACGACGACCGTCGAGATGTGGCCGTTCGACGCGTCGTCGAAGAGGGCGCGCGCGAAACCGATGACGCGCCCGCTCTCGTACGCGGCGATGGTGCGCGTGGAGCCGCGGATCATGCGCTCGAAGCGCTCGGCGTCCTCGCCGCGCTCCTTCCAGCCGACGGCGACGAACAGCCGCCGGACGTCCTCGTAGTCCCTCGTTTCTATCGCTCGATATGTGACGCTCATGTTCTGCCCCACAAAGCAAAAGGGCCATCACCCGCCTGGATGATGGCCCTTTGAATCCGTGTTTCTGATTGGGGTGTTACATCATCCAGTGGCGCTCGACGCTTGCCGACTTCCACGTCGCTCGCTCGATCGGCAGGATCGGGAGCCACGGCAGACGGATCGCGACGGGACGGACGACGAGCGCCGTCTCCTGTTGTGCGGGGGAATGACCCGCCGCCGCGATCAGCCGTTCACCGGACATGTGCCGAAGATGATAGCTCGACTGTCAAGACGACGGGTTACACTTGCGCCCACCCGTGCGCATATCAGTGTGGCTCTGCGTCTTGCTCGCGCTGTCGGCGCCCGCGGTCGCGCAGACCGTCCCCATTCCCGCGCCGCGCAAGGCGGGCTCCGACCGCGTCGTCACCGCGACCCGCATCTCGCGACCCATCGTCCTGGACGGACGGTTCGACGAGGAGATCTACCGGGTCGTGCAGCCCGCGGGCGACTTCATCCAGCAGGATCCCAAGGAAGGCGCCCCCTCGTCGGAGCCGACCGAGATGTGGGTGTTCTTCGACGAGGACACGCTCTACATCGCGGCGAAGTGCTACGACGCGAATCCCGGGCGCCTGATTTCGACCGAGATGCGGCGCGACAACGGCGGCGTCTTCAACAACGACAGCATCTCCATCGTCATCGACACGTTCCACGATCTCCGCAACGCCTTCCGCTTCCAGACCAACGCGCTCGGCGCGATCACGGATTCGCTCGTGGCCGACCAAATCAACAACGACAGCTGGAACACCGTGTGGGCGACGCGCAGCGCCGTGCACGAGTGGGGCTGGGGCTTCGAGATGGCGATTCCGTTCAAGTCGCTGCGCTATCCGGGCGCGGGGCCGCAGACCTGGGGCTTCAACATGCGGCGCGTGATCAAGCACAAGAACGAGATCACGCACTTCACGGCCATGCCGCGCTCGTTCGCGCTCAACGCGATCTATCACATGGAGCAGGCGGCCACGCTCGTCGGCGTGGAGACGCCGGCGCAGTCGCTGAACCTGGAGTTCAAGCCGTACGCGATGTCGTCGCTCGTCACCGACCGCGCGTCGCGCGTGCCGGTGAACAACGACGGCCGCGGCGACGCCGGCTTCGACGTCAAGTACGGGCTGACGCGCAGCCTGACGCTCGACACGACGTTCCGCACCGACTTCGCGCAGGTCGAGGAGGACCAGCAGCAGGTCAACCTGACGCGCTACAGCCTGTTCTTTCCCGAGAAGCGCGAGTTCTTTCTCGAGGGACAGTCGATCTTCGCCTTCGGCGGCGTGCCCGTCGGCAACAACGCGAACCCGGGCGAGGTGCCGGTGATGTTCTTCAGCCGGCAGATCGGGCTGAGCCGCGGCCAGGACGTGCCCGTGATCGGCGGCGCGCGCCTCACCGGCCGCGCCGGCCGCTATCTCGTCGGCGCCGTGAACATCCAGACCGGCGACAAGCCCGAGGCGGGCGCGGTCTCGACCAACTTCACCGCCGTGCGCGTGCGGCGCGACGTGCTGCGGCGCAGCAACATCGGCGTCATTGCCACTCGCCGCGGACCGTCCGCCGGCGGCGCGAACGACAACTACGCCTACGGCGCCGACGCCAACCTGTTTCTCTACCGCAACGTGCAGGCGAACCTCTATTACGCGCGCACGGACTCAACGGGTATGTCGAGCGGCGGACAGGACAGCTACCGCGGCCGGTTCGAGTTCGTCGGCGACAGGTGGGGCTACATCGCCGAGCACCTCCTCATCGGCGATCGCTTCAATCCCGAAGTGGGCTTCGTTCGGCGCCGCGACTTCCGGCGCAGCTTCGGCGGCCTCCGTTTCAGCCCGCGGCCGAGGGACAGCCGCCGCGTACGGCAGTACACCTATGCGGCCAGCGCCGACTACGTCACCGACGCTGCCGTGTCGTTCGTGCAGGAGAAGGAGCTGCGCGGGGTGTTCCAGACGACCTATCAGAACAGCGACTCGTGGAACGTCGAGTACACGAGCGTCTACGAGCTGATCCCGGCGGCGTTCGTGATCAATCCCGGCACGACGGTGCCGCGCGGCGGCTACACCGCGCAGAACGTGCGGACGCAGTACACCCTCGGCCAGCAGCGGAAGGTGTCGGGCCGTCTCTCGACGGCGTACGGCACCTTTTACGACGGGCACAAGGCCGAGGCCGGGTACGCCGGGCGCGTGGCCGTGCGGCCGCAGTTCGCGCTCGAGCCGGCCATCGCCCTGAACTGGGTCCGGCTGCCGTACGGCGATTTCTCCGCGCCGGTCGTCAGCACGCGTATCATCGTCACGCCCAACACGCGCACGATGCTCACGAGCTTCATTCAGTACAACGGCGGCTCGCGGCAGCTCGGGTCGAGCGTCCGCCTGCGCTGGGAGTACCGCCCCGGCAGCGAGCTGTTCGTCGTCTACAGCGACGGGCGCGACACGACGCGCACCGGGTTCCCGGATCTGATGAACCGGTCGCTCGCGCTCAAGGTCACACGTCTGCTGCGGTTCTGACACAGGAGGGTTCGATGCGGAAAGTGCAATTCGGCGCGACGCTCGGCCTTGCGCTCCTGGCGCTGACGTTCGCCGCCGCGCAGCGGCCCGCGCCGGTGGCGTTCGAAGGCGCGCGCATTCTCGTCGGCGACGGCCGCGTCATCGACAACGGCATCCTCCTCGTGGACGATGGCCGCATCACGCGCGTTGGCCGGGTCGGCGACGTCCAGCGTCCGCAGGGCGCCACGCGCGTCGACCTCGCGGGCAAGACCGTGATGCCCACGCTCATCGACGCCCACTTGCACGTCGGCTACGAGAACACGCAGGGGTGGACGGCGCGCAACTACACGCGTGACAACGTCCTGGATACGCTCGACCGGCTGGCGTACTACGGCGTCGGGGCGGTGTTCTCCGCGGGCACCGATCCGGTGGAGATCGCGCTGCCGATCCAGCGCGACCAGGCGGCCGGCCGTATCGGCGGCGCGCGGCTGGTGATTGCGGCGGGCGCCGGCCCGCCGGGCGCCGGCCCGAACGGCACTCTGCTGAAGGAGCTCGCCATCTTCCCGCGGTCTCCGGTCCACGGCATCACCGGCGACGCCGACGCGCGCCAGGTCGTGAAGGAGGTCGCCGCGCTGCGGATCCCGATCATCAAGGTCTGGGTCACCGACCGAGGCGGCACGCAGGCGAAGACGAAGCCGGAAGCCTACCGCGCGTTGATCGACGAGGCGCACAGAAACGGCATCCGCGTGGTCGCGCACGCCACCGACGGCCTCGCGGACGCGAAGGACCTCGCGCGCGCCGGGCTCGACGGCTACATCCACGGCGTGCTCGACGCCGACGCCGAGTTCGCGGCGATGGCGAAGACGAACAACGCCTTCGTCGCGCCCGCGCAGGGGCTCGGCCTGCGCGGCGCCGTCCCGGGGCTGCAGCCGTGGTTCGAGGATGCGTTCTTCCAGGAGGCGGTGCCGCCCTCCACGATCGAGCGCTACCGCCAGCAGCAGGCGAAGCTGAACCCGCCCGCCGCCAATGCGCTCACGCTGCAGCAGCGCTACGAGCGCGCCGGCCGCATGATCAAGGTGCTGCAGGAGGGCGGCGTGCGCATCGCCATCGGCACCGACGCGGGCGCGACGCCCGACTATCCGCCCGGCTACCCGGCGCACCGCGAGATGGACATCTACGTGAAGAGCGGCATGACGCCGGAGCAGGTGCTCATCGCGGCCACCAGATCAGGTGCCGAGGCGCTCGGGCTCGACAAGGAAATGGGCACGCTCGAGGCGGGGAAACTCGCGAACCTGCTCGTCCTCGACGCAGATCCGCGCGCCGACATCCTCAATACGCGTAAGATCTTCCGCGTTTATTTCGCTGGGAGGGAACTGGACCGCGCCGCGCTGCGGAAGCGCTGGAACCCAAGCCCGACGCGCTGATCGCGACGCGATGAACTACTTCTGGGACAACCGCGGCGGATTCCTGATCGCCTTTGCGGCGCTGCTGGCGTTCTGTCTCCTGCTGAACTGGCTCGCGTGGATGTTCCGGTGGGGCCGCTTCGCGCAAACCGGGGTCGCGCCGGCGCCCACGCAGCCGCTGCGGTTCCTCGTCGGCAAGTTCTTCGTCGAGATCATCAACGACTTTCGCCACTTCCTGGCGCTGGTGATTGTCCTGCTGTTTGCGGCGGCGCTCGGTGCCGCGATGTACCCCGGCCTCGCGGACGGAAACATCATGGACGTCACCGAAGGCGTCGAGGCGGTCGCGGCGGCGCTCGGCGGCCTGATTGGATCGATCATTGGGTACTACTTTGGGGAGTCCGCCGCGAGTCAGAAGACCGCGCAGCGGCCGACCTCACTGAGTGATGCGGGCACACCCGTCCAGCAGGCGCCGCCAGACGAGGAGCAGGTCCCGGGAATCACTCCCGCCCCGCCTCTCCCGGGGGAGTGAGCGATGGTGGCGATGAGGGCGTATGGCAGTTGCTCGAGGCCTTAACATCCGGGTCGTCGATTCGTTGTTCGATCCCGATCGGCCGTCGGACAAGGTGGCGCAGGTTCGTCAGCGCACTTCGAGCCGGCCGCTCTACCGCGTGTTTCTGTACCTGGAGGGGCCGGACCTGCCGTTCGTCCAGCAGGTGACCTACAAGCTGCACGAGACGTTCTCTCCGGACAGCGTGACGGTCGTGCGCGACATCTCGAACCCGCGGTGCAAGTTCGAGATCTGGACCTGGGGCGTGTTCGAGGTCCGCGCCGTCATCGAGGACAGACAGGGACGGACGTTCTCGACGTCGCGCTACCTCGAATACGCGTCACAGGTCGGTGATCCCGAGGTGCATTTCAAGAAGACGTGATGCGGCACGCCGTCAGGCGCGCGGCGTTCGTCGTCGGCGCGGCTGCCGTCGCCGGCCTCGCCCTGCTGCTCTGGTATGCCTCCTCCGACAACCTGCCCCCGTCGTCGGCAACTGCGCTGCTCGACTCGGTCATGCCGGCCTACGGGGTGCAGGAAGTGCATTCGACCTTCGTCGGCGCGCCGCCGGCCCGGACCTATGCCGCCATTCTCTCGGTCACGCCGGGCGACGTCGGACTGGCGCGGCCGTTCATGTGGGTGCGGACACTGCCTGCGCGCATGACGGGCGGCCAGGGAGTTGACGACACCGTGTGGAATCGCCCGCTGCTCTCCGGGACGGCCGTTCTCGCGGAGGCTCGAGACAGCGAGATCGTCGTCGGCCTCATCGGACAGTTCTGGGCTCTTCGCAGCGCCGCCCGGGTGGCCGTAGAGAGCCGCGAGCAGTTCACGACGTTCGCACGTCCGGGGTTCGCCGTGGCGAGCCTCAGCTTCCACGTCGAACCTGCCGGTGGCGGCTCGACGGTGACCACGATTACGCGCGTGCGGACGACGGATCCGGATTCCGCGCGCGCGTTCCGGCGCTACTGGCGGCTCATTGGCACGGGCAGTGGCGTGCTGCGCCGCACGTGGCTGCGAGCGATCAAGACACGAGCCGAGCGGCCCGGCTGAAGCCGGTCCCCACTTGGTCCGGCTGAAGCCGGACACTACGATCGCGCGGCATTGAACCGACGTCGCAGGCGTGGTCCAATACCGCCGACCTCTCTAAACGTCGGAGGACGTCGATGAAAAACTTCGTGCACGTGGCCGTGGTGCTGATGGTCGTCGGAACTGGTGTGCTGCTGGCGCAGGCGCCGGCGGGCAAGGATCTGCTGTGGGCGTTCCCGGTCGGGAGCGCGATTGTTCAGGGCAAGCATCCGATCGCGGAGATCGAGGGGCCGCAGACGCTGCCCGGGAGCACGCTCAAGTACGCGCAGAAGGAGATCGAGAACCTCTCGGCCCCGCCCGACTGGTTCCCCGGATCGCACGCGCCGGCACCGCGCATCGTCCGCGACGGCTCCGGGAACGGCGGCTTCGCGTGCGGCTCGTGCCACCTCATGAACGGCATGGGCCATCCCGAGTCGGGCGACGTGCAGGGGTTGACGGTGGACTACTTCGTCCAGACGATGAGGGACTACCGCAGCGGCATCCGCAAGGATCCCATCCGCATGACGGCCATCGCGCAGGCGACCTCCGAAGCCGACGTGCGTGAAGCGGCCGCGTGGTTCGCGACGCTCAAGCCCGTCCCGCGCTGGTCGATCGTCGAGGAGCGCGCGATGGTGCCGAAGACGTTCCTGGGCCCGGGACGCATGCGGTTCGCCGATATCGACATGCCCGGCACCGAGCCGATCGGCACCCGGATCATCACGGTGCCCGAGGACGTGCGCAAGGCGATCCAGCGGGACCCGCGGACCGGCGCCGGCTTCGTCTCCTACGTTCCGCCCGGCAGCCTCGCGCGCGGCAAGGCGCTGGCGGCCGGCGGCAACGGCAAGACGATCGACTGCACCATCTGCCACGGCGAAGGGTTGAGGGGCCTGGGCGACGTCCCGCGCCTCGCGAACGTGCACCCGATCTACCTGGTACGGCAGCTCTACAACTTCCAGACGGGCGCCAACAACAGCGCCGGCGCGCAGCTCATGAAGCGCGTCGTCGCGAAGCTCACCGACGCGGATATCGTGGACCTCGCCGCGTACGCAGGGGCGCTGCCCCGGTAGCACCACGTGGCGAACTGGTTCACGGGCATGAACGTGCGCGAGAAGCGCACGTTCTGGGCCTGCTTCTCCGGATGGGCGCTGGACGCGATGGACGTCCAGATGTACGCCGTCGTCATGCCGACGCTGATCGCCGTGTGGGGCATGTCGCAGGCGGAAGCAGGCACGCTCGGGACCGCGGCGCTGCTGTTCTCGTCGCTCGGCGGCTGGCTGGCCGGCATCCTCGCCGACCGGTTCGGCCGCGTCGCCGTGCTCCGGCTCACCATCGTCTGGTTCGCCTTCTTCACGTTCCTGTCGGGATTCACGCAGTCATTCGAGCAGCTCCTCTTCACCCGCAGCATGCAGGGCCTCGGCTTCGGCGGCGAATGGGCCGCCGGCGCCGTCCTCATGAGCGAGGTGATCGACAAGCGCATCCGCGGCCGTGCCGTCGGCAGCGTGCAGAGCGGGTGGTCGGTCGGCTACGGGATGGCCGTCCTCCTGTTCACGGTCGTGTTCAGCATCGCGCCGCCGGAGATGGCGTGGCGGTACCTGTTCTTTCTGGGACTGCTGCCGGCGTTCCTCGCGCTCTGGATCCGGCGCTACGTCGAAGAGCCCGAGGTGTTCACCGAGTCGCGGGCGGTCACGGCCGGCAAGGGGCGGCTGCAGTTCCTGGAGATCTTCGGCCCCGGGCTGCGTCGCCGCACGATCCTCGCCTCGATGCTGGCGGCCGGCGGCCTCGGCGGGAACTACGTGACGCTGACGTGGCTGGCGACGTACCTGAGGACCGTTCACGGCCTGTCGGTCCTCGGAACCGGCGGCTATCTGGGGTTCAACATCTTCGGGTCGTTCCTCGGCTACGTCATCAGCGCACACCTGAGCGACTGGCTGGGACGCCGGAAGACGTTCGTCATCATGGCGATCGCCGCCGGCGTGACGGTCACCGCGTACACGCTGCTGCCGCTCGGCCCGATGGCGGTGCTGCTGCTCGGGTTCCCGATCGGCTTCTTCCAGTCGGGGATCATCGCCGGCATGGGCGCGACGTTCGCGGAGCTGTTTCCCACGCACGTGCGCGCCACCGGGCAGGGGTTCTCGTACAACACCGGCCGGGCCGTGGGCTCGTTCGTGCCGGCGCTCGTGGGCGTGCTGGCCGCAAACCTGGGCCTCGGTACGGCCATGGGACTCTGCGCCGCGTCCGCGTACGTGTTCGTGCTGATCGCGTCCGCGCTGCTGCCCGAGACGCGCGGGCGGGAGCTCGAGTCGGCGTCAGGCGTTCAGGCGGCGCTCGGGCGTGATCTGGCCGGGATCCATCACGAGCTCCAGCACGGCGGCGCGGCCCGCGCCGCGCGCCCGCTCGAAGGCTGACGCGAAGGCGTCGGTCGTCTCCACGCGCTCGGCGTAGGCGCCGAAGGACGTCGCCAGCGCCACGAAGTCCGGCCCCTGCAGCGCGGTTCCCGACACACGCCCCGGAAAGCGCCGATCCTGATGCATGCGGATCGTGCCGTACATCCCGTTGTTGACGACGAGCACGATCGGCCGCGCGCCGTATTGCGCGGCCGTGGCGAGCTCCTGCGGATACATGAGGAAGTCGCCGTCGCCGGCCACGCAGACCGTGGTCCGGTCCGGATGCCGCAGGCTTGCGGCAATCGCGGCGGGGAAGCCGTAGCCCATCGCGCCGCTCGTCGGCGCCAGCTCCGTGCGCGGCTGGCGGTAGCTGTAGAAGCGGTGGACCCAGACGGTGAAATTGCCGGCACCATTGGCCAGAAGGGCGTCAGGCGGCAGCGTCGCGGCCAGGTGGCGGATGACGACGGCCAGGTTCACGCCCTCGCGCGGCGCCGCCTGCGGCACCTCGATGAACTTCTCGTAGTCGCGGCGGGCGGACGCCGTCCATGCCGTCCAGCGCGAGCCGTCCACGGGCGTCATGTCCGCGAGGCGGATCGCCGCGGCGGCCGGCGACGCGGCAATGGCGACATCGGCCTGGTACACGCGATTCAGCTCGGCCGGGTCGGCATGCACGTGCACGTAGCGCGCGGCCATGCGCGGCGGCGGCAGGAGCGAATACGTCATCGTGTTGATGTCGCCGAGACGCGTGCCGAGCGCGAGGATCAGGTCCGCCGTCTTCATTCGCTGCTGCAGGAACGGCGGCATGCCGAGGCTGAGATGTCCCGCGTAGCACCGGTGATAGTTGTCGAGGAGATCCTGGCGGCGGAACGACGCCACCACGGGCAGGTCGTTCGCCGCCGCAAAGCGGGTGAGCGCGGCGCAGCCTTCGTCGGACCAGCACGACCCGCCGGCGACGACGAGCGGCTGCCGCGCGCGCTCGAGCTCCGCGCGCAGCGCCGCGACGTCCGCGTCGGACGGCGCGGCCTGGGTACGCGCGTACGGCTGCGTGTCGGCGACCGGCGACTGCTCGGCCAGCATGTCCTCGGGCAGCGCCAGCACCACGGGGCCCGGCCGGCCCGACGTCGCCACGGTGAAGGCGCGCAGCAGGTACTCCGGAATGCGGTCCGCCGATTCGATTTCCGCCGCCCACTTGCTGAGCGGCGCGAACATCTGCCGGAACTCGACCTCCTGGAACGCCTCGCGCCCGCGCGCGTTGCGCTGCACCTGTCCGACGAACAGGATCATCGGCGTCGAGTCCTGGAACGCCGTATGGACGCCGACGCTCGCGTGCGTCGCGCCGGGCCCGCGCGTGACGAAGCAGATGCCCGGACGCCCCGTCATCTTCCCGTCCGCTTCCGCCATGTTCGCCGCGGCGCCTTCGTGCTTGGCGACGACGACCGCGATCCCGGGCGTGTCGTACAGGGCGTCCAGCACGTCGAGGTAGCTTTCGCCGGGGACGCAGAAGAGACGATCGACGCCGTGCAGGCGGAGCGCGTCAACGAGGACGCGCCCTCCCGGACGCGTGCGGGGCTCAGTCATCGTGCAGGAACTCCTTCAGCACCGCGGAGGTGTGCTGCCCGAGCACGGGCGGAGCCGTCCTGACCGCGTCGGGAACGTCAGAAAGCTTGACCGGGCTGTTGATGACGTTGACCTCGCCGGCCGTCGGATGGGGCACCGTCCGCACCATGTTGCGGTCCTGCATCTGCGGATCGGTCATCAGCTCGCCGACGTCGCGCACCGGGCCGGCGGGCACGCCGGCCCTGGCGAGGGCGGCCAGCCACGTCTGTCGATCGGCCGTGCGGAACCTCGCCTCGAGTATCGGCCGCAGCTCGACGTAGCGGCTCACGCGCTCGCCGTTGGTCGTGAAGCGCGGGTCCGCCGCGAGCTCCGGCAGGCCGACGGCCTCGCAGCAGCGCTGGAACTGCGCGTCGTTGCCGACGGCGAGGATGAAGTCGCCATCGGAGGCGGTGAACGAATCGTAGGGCGCGATCATCGCGTGGCGATTGCCCAGCCGGCCTGGTGCCGCGCCGGTGGCGAAGTACGCGCCGGCCTGGTAGGTGAGGAGCGCCGCCACCGAGTCCAGCAGCGCCACGTCCACGTGCTGCCCGCGCCCCGTCCGCTCGCGCCCGAACAGCGCGGCGAGGATGCCCGAGGCCGCGAACATGCCGGTGGAGAGGTCGGCGATCGGGAGACCCGGCCGCAGCGGCGGCCCGTCCGGCAGCCCGGTGACGCTCATGATCGCGCCTTCCGCCTGCGCGATGGCGTCGTAGCCAGGCTCGAGCCGCCGTCGTCCGGTCTGACCGTAGCCCGAGATGGAGCAATAGACGAGCGCGGGGTACGTCTTCGAGAGCGACGCGTACTCCAGTCCGAACTTGTCGAGCGTGCCGGGCCGGAAGTTCTCGATGAAGACATCCGCGCGTGCGAGCAGCGCGTCGAGCAGCCTCCGCCCCTCGGGAGTCGCGAAGTCGAGCGCGACGCTCTCCTTGTTCCGGTTGACGCTCAGGAAGTAGACGCTCTCGCCGTGCTGGAACGGCGGGCCCCAGTGCCGCGTGTCGTCGCCGCGCACCGGATGCTCGACCTTGATGATCCGCGCGCCCATGTCGGCGAGCATCATCGAGCAGTACGGGCCCGACAGCACGCGGCTCAGATCGAGAACGAGGACCCCATCGAGTGGCCCACGCGTCGTAGTCATGTCCGGAGGTGGATGTTACCGCGAGGTGAACGGTCGAGCAGTTGCCGCGATGAGCCGGCTGAAGCCGGTGGCCCCCACGTACAGAAAAAGAGGGGCCGACCTGAGGTCGGCCCCTACATCAGTCTCTTTCGTCGCTGCCGGCTGCCCGCTGCCCGCTGCCGACTGGAGCGGTTTCTGAAACGTCGTAGTGTCCGGCTTTAGCCAGGCTTTAGCCGG
>Ga0194131_10004420_pt1 | contig 21225 bp, 15 predicted proteins | sample TA2KigO120mmetaG_FD_148631 | JGI IMG/M metagenome (GOLD analysis project Ga0194131, IMG submission 148631) | Freshwater microbial communities from Lake Tanganyika, Tanzania - TA2015053 Kigoma Offshore 120m | ecosystem: Environmental > Aquatic > Freshwater > Lake | place: Tanzania: Lake... | reverse complement strand
GCGTTCGGCAACGGCGTGGCGGCGCTGGCCCGCGACCTGCCGGTGGCCGCGCCCCTCGCCGCGGTGCTGCCGTCCGGCGATCGCGGTTTCGCGCTCGCGCGCGCGATCGATGACGAACTCCCGCTGCATCTGGTCGCGCATGAAGCGATCGGCACGGCCGAACCGGCGCGAGTGGCGGCAGTGACGACCGCGGTCCTGCGGCTGCTCGCGGCGCTGATCGGTTCGCGCTTCGTCCATCCCGACCTGTCGCTGAAGAACCTCCTGCTGCGCGAAGGCCGCGACGGCTGCCGCGTGACGCTGCTCGACCTCGATGCGGCCCGCGCGGGCGCGCGCTGGACCACGCGGCGATTGGCCCGGGCGCTGGCGCAACTGGGGGACGTACCGGCCGCCGTGCTGCGGAAACCGGCCCGTGTCCGCTTCGTCCGCTCGCTGCTCCAGGCCACGGCACGCCCCGAGAGCGTCGAGTCGCTGCTCCGCCGCAGCGAGCGGCTGCTGGCACGGCGGCGCCGGATCGGCGCACCGCCGCCGACGATCGCGGCCGGCTGCCCCGCTTCCCTGCACGTGTTCGGCAACTGGAAGTGGACCGGACCGGCGGAACCCGCGGTCGCGCTGGCCCACGCGTTCGCGCCGGCCGCACGACTCCTGCTCGGTCCCGGGCCCGCGGGGCCAGATGAGCAGCAACTGGTGCCGCATGCACGCGCGCGCGGACTCGACCCGCGGGTCGCGCCCGCGCTGTCGAAACACTGGAACCCGCTGCGCACCGGTCGCGGCGCTGCAGCGCTGGCGCGGGCGGGCCAGGAATCGTCGGCGGTGCTGATCGTCACCCATCTCGATGGCGACCTCGCGGCGGCCGCGCGGGCGCGGAGCGCTCGCGCCCCGCCCGGCGCTGCTGCGCTGCGTCCACGACGCCGGACCGCGCCGGGCGCTCGCGCGCGGGTTGCTCCGTCGGGCCGACCTGCTGGTGACGCCGACGCACGGGCTGGCGCGCGAGCTCGAACGTGACCTTGCGCTCCCGACGTACGCGGTCGGCGTGCTCGAGACCAGCGTCGATCGCGACCGCTTCGCCTTCACTGCCGAGAAGCGCGAACGCGGTCGCGCGCGCCTGGCGCTAGCCGCGGAGCGCCCGGTGTTCGGGATCGTGGCCCGCATCCAGTCGCACCGCCGCTTCGAACTGCTGCTGGCGGCGTGGCGCCTGCTCGCCGATCGCGGCGCGCCGCCCCAGCTGCTCATCTTCGGGCGCGGGACCGAGGAGGCGGCGCTGGTCCATGAACCGATCCGGCGCCTCGGGCTCGAGGAGTGCGTCCGCGTCCCGGGCTACCAGGACGGCGACGCCTTCGTCGAAGCGCTGGCGGCTTGCGACGCCGGGCTCTTCATGGTCCCCGGAACCGACGTGTCGTGTCGCGCCGTGCGCGAGTGGATGGCGATGGGCCGCGCCGTGGTCGCGCTGCGCCGCGCCCCGCTGCCCGAGCTGATCGACGACGGCAAGGACGGCTGGCTCGCGGAGGAGTCGGCGGAGGGGCTCGCCGCGATGGTGCGGACGGCCGCCGAACCGGCGCGCCTCGCCGAAGCTGGCGCGCGCGCCGCGGCGAAGGCGGTGCGCCGCTTCGATCCGAGGCGGATCGCCGCCGTCGCGCGCTTGCTCGGCCGCATGGCGGTGCTGGCGCGGCCGGGCGCGGCGGCGGACAACCGCCTCGACGCTCAGGTGCTGGCGGCGGTGCGCCCCGGACGCCTCGAAGCGGCGATCGAGCTCGCGCGGCGCTACGGCTTCGGCGCCGACGAACTCGTGGCTTTCGATCCGGCCCGCAGTCGCGACGCGCTGCTCGACCTCGTGGCGCTGGCGCGGCGCGCACGACCGCGCCTGCTGCTGGTCGAGCCGTCTCCCGACTGGGATTCCGGCGCGCGCGCCGCCATGCGCCGCCTCGCCCCCGAAGTGGCCGTGCTGGTCGCGGCCGGCGCGACGGCGGGCGCGCTCGAACGCGCGTTTCCAGCGGTCGAGATCGCCGCCCCGGAGGCGTGAAGCCGCCCCCCGCCGCGCGAGCCGACCGCGCTCGCCGAACGCTCAGGCTTCCGCCGGCGTCACCTGCACCACCGCTTCGCAGGCGACGGCTCGGCCTTCGCCGATCGCGTCGACGCCTTCTCCCGTCTTCGCCTTGATCGAGACCTGCTCCGTCGCCAGCCCGAGCAGTTCGCCGACCCGGACGCGCAAGGCGTCCCGGCAAGGCGCGAGCTTCGGCCGCTCGAGGCGGATGACGACATCGACCTGGGCCGGCCGGAAGCCGTGTCGCCGCACCAAAGCGAGCGCGTGCCGCAGGAAGTCGGCGGAGTCGCGTCCGCGGTTCTCCGCCGCCCGATCGGGGAAGTGCTGCCCGATGTCCCCGAGCGCGCACGCCCCGAGCAACGCGTCCGTGAGCGCGTGCAGCAGGGCGTCGCCGTCGCTGTGGCCGACCGCATGGACGTCGCCGGCGATGTCGATGCCGCCGAGCCGGAGCGGGCCGCCGGGCGCGAGTCGGTGCAGGTCGTGGCCGAGTCCGATTCGATTCGCCAAGGGTCTTCCGCCCGCCAGCCGTTCCGCATGCTCGAGATCGCCCGGATGGGTGACCTTCACGTTCGCCACGTCGCCCGCGACCCACTCGACCGGCCAGCCGAGCGACTCGAACAGCATCGCGTCATCGGTGATCGCCGCCGAATCGACCGGTTGCTGGTGCGCTCTGGCCAGTTGTTCGCGGCGGAACCCCTGCGGCGTCTGCATCGCGTGCAACCCATCGCGAGCGACGGTGACCGTGCGCCCGTCAAGCTCGCGCCGACGCAAGGTGTCGACCAACGGCAGGGTCGGAATCGCGGCGCCGTGGCGCCGCGCGGCAGCGGCGACCCGGGCGAACAGCTCCGCCCCCGCGTTCGGGCGGGCGGCGTCGTGCACGAGCACGACGTCGACCGCGTCGCCCAGCGCTGCCAGGCCGTTGCGCACCGAATCACGTCGCTCAGCCCCGCCGGCGACGATCCGGAGACGCGCCGCGAGCCGGGGAAACGCCTCCGCTACCAGCGCCTCGGCGCGCGGCCGATCCTCGTCGCGGACCACCAGCGCGGCAACGCGCAGTTCCGCCAGCGCGTCGAGCACCGCCAGCGTCCGTGCCACCATCGGGGCGCCGAGGAACGGCAGCCAGACCTTGGGCAGGCCGCCGCCCATCCGACTGGAGCGACCAGCCGCCACCACGATGACGCCGATCCCGTCGCCGACTCTCTCCATGGCGCCGTCATACAATCGCCCCATGGCGCCGTCGCATCCGCGTCGAATCCTCGGCCTCGACCCCGGCACGCACCGGCTTGGTTACGCGCTCCTCGAAGAGCGGCCGGGCGGCACGCCGCGCCTGCTCGCGAGCGGCGTACTGACCGCTCCGCTGAGTCGGCCTCCGGCCGAGCGGCTCGGCCGGTTCTTCCGCGAGCTCGAGTCCGTGGTCGCCGCGCACCAGCCCACGGCGATCGCCATCGAGTCGTCCTTCTTCGGCGAGAACGCCCGGTCGCTGCTCCGGCTCGGGGAGGCGCGCGGTTGTGCGCTGGCACTCGCCGGAGTGCACGGGCTCTGCACCCACGATTACGCGCCGGCGGCGATCAAGAAGGCGGTCGCGGGCCACGGCAACGCGAGCAAGGCACAGGTGGCACGCCTGCTCCTGCGGTTGCTGCCGGAGCTCGCGGAGAGCGGTCCGATCGGCCCCCTCGACCGCACGGATGCGATCGCGATCGCATGGTGCCACCTGCTGGAGACTCGCGCGGACGGGCGCGAAGTCCGGATGGCTGCCGCCGCGGCCGCTTCCGGCCGCAATGGGACGGCGGGCGCGTCCCGCCGAACGAAGACGCCACCTTGCACAGGAGCGCCGGCTTCGGACGCCCGGCGGCTGGTGGAGGCCTGGCGCCGACGACGCCGGTGATTGCCGGCGATCCGAAGGCCGCGTCGCACCCCTGATCGAGCGCGGTCGCTGACGGCCGGAAGTGCCCCCCCGAAAACAAGACAGCCCGCCGGGAGGCGGGCTGTTTCGCAGTCAAAAAATCACCCGGTCAAGGGTTCTCAGGAAAAGGGGAAGAAGAAGGAAAGATTGGAGATTTTACGTGTGGGGACACAACCCTGGCCGGATGACTTGTTTCTCCGAACTCTGTAGGACACCTCACGCACGCTCGTCGCAAGTCCGTTGCCGGTACCTTGCACCACTTCCGTGCGCCACGAGCGAGCGGCACCACCGAGCCACCGATGCGACCGGCGAAGGCGGTTACGACAGAGGGGAACCACCGCCGGTCGATTCGACCTGAGGGGTTCTGGCGATGCTTGGAGGCCCCGCCCGATGCCACTCCCGATCGAACGCCCGTTTCTTAGGGGAAGAGGAACAACCCGGCAATGGCGAACTTATTTTCATGCGAACATTTAACTAATCTTATTGGAGTCTCCCGGGAGGCACCCTTCGACTGCACTTTGAGTTTGTCACCGACATGACATCTGGAAGCGCGCCCAGGCCTCCCCGCTCGAGCGCTTGATCGCGGCCCGGGCAACCCCAGGCTGGCCTTGTGGCCGCAACCGCAGGACGGACCCACCGGGACCGGCGCGCCGTGGATCACTGCAAACCGCGCGGTATAAAGTTCCGCCTTCGTTTGCGGCCGCCGGTCGCGGGCGACGACTCACTCGACGCTCGGCGGCAGCCCGGTGAATGTTCGCTCACCGCACCATGAACGACGCCGGGCGTCTGCCGTCACCGCCCGACCGGAGAGTGGTTCACTCACACGATTTCAGCGAGAGATGGCGGGGTAGCTCAGTTGGTTAGAGCGGCGGATTCATAACCCGCAGGTAACCGGTTCGAATCCGGTCCCCGCTACCACATCTCTCGCTGGCGCCTCCTTCGGATCGGGTCAGCGGCCTCCGCTTGCAGGAAGCCGTCGCTCGCGCGGTGCTCTCAGGCGTCCTCAGTGGTCCCGACGAACGTCACGTCGGTGAGGCGGGCGCGCAGGCATTCGTCGATCACCTTGACGCAGTCGACGTAGAGGCTGCCGCGCTTCGGCCGCAGCACGACGCGCGTCGCGGGCTCCTTCTCGATCACCCGGCGGAGCAGGGAGAACAGCGCCTCCTGCGTCGTCACCGGTCGCCCCTGCACGCGCACGTCGAGCTGGTCGAAGCGCCAGACCCACGCGGGATCGCGCACGTCGACCGGCTGACGGCGCGCCACCCGGATGTCGATCGGCTCGAGCGGGGGTGTATCGACGGATCCGATGTTGACCCCCACGTCGCGCGGCAGGTAGGCCGGGAGCTTCGCCTCGAGCGCCCTGAAGTTGATGTTGCAGAGGAAGAAGATCAGCAGGTTGAACGTGCAGTCGATCATCGGCGTCATGTCGAGCGGCGGCAGCTGCGTTTCGCGATCGTCGCGTGTGCCCATGGTGGCGTCGCTCCCCGGCCGCGCGACCTCGGCGGCAGACGGCACCGGCACCGGCATGGCGCCGGCCGCGTCCGCGACGGCGCAGCGCGAGGATCAACGCCGACGGCGCCAGACGGTTCGAATCGGGAGGACCGCACCCGCCGGCCCGGCCGCGCCGCCGGGACCACGCGGTGATTCCCGCAACGGGCGGGAGCCGGCCCCGGCGCTCAGTGCGAGTCGACTGGCCGTTCGCGTCCGGCCCAGCGCGGGTCGCGGAAGACGCCGCCCGGCGGCGGAGCGATCTCGGCTGCAGCATCCCAGCGCTTGTAGGTCTTGCGGACCCAGGCGATCCGCGCGGCCAGCTCCTGCGCCGGCTTGAGCAGCTTCTTCAAGTCCCAGACGAAGTCCTCGCGCCGTCGTCCGACGACCTCGTACTCGGTCGACATGACGATCGCCTCTTCCGGGCAGACCTCCTCGCAATAGCTGCACTCGATGCAGCGCAGCATGTCGATGACGAACGTCTTCGGTTCACGCTCGATCGGCCGGTCGGTCTCGCCCGGCTGGATGTCGATGGCGCGCGGCGGGCAGACGAATTCGCACAGTCCGCAGGCGACGCAGCGCGGCGCGCCGTCCTCCTTCATCACCAGCACCGGGACGCCGTGGAGGGTCGGCTTGACCTCCATCTTCTGCTCGGGATAGCGCCGCGTGATGTCCTTGCGGAACATCCGCGTGAACGTGTACCAGAGCGCCTTCACGAACGGCCCGACGAAGAGCCGCTCGTTCAGCGTCAACTCGCGGCGCAGCACCTTCGGGTTCGCCACTGCGGCGGCGAAGCGCGGCGCAGCGCCGGCGGCGACGGGGGCGGGACCGGGCCCGGGACCAGCCGGAGTCGCGTCGTGCGGGCTCATCGATCGCACTCCCCCATGATGAAGTGCAGCGAGGCGATGATCGCGACGATGTCGCCGAACCATGCGCCGATCGCCATCGGCTTGAGCGCCTGCAGGTTGATGAACGACGGCGAGCGGATCTTGACGCGGTACGGGTGCGACTCGCCGGCGCTCAAGAGGTAGAAGCCGAGCTCGCCATTGGCCGCCTCGGTCGCCTGGTACACCTCGCCCTTCGGCGGACACCAGTCGGTGACCGTCTTGAACTGGTGGATCATCTCCTCCATCGACGTGTAGACCCGCCCCTTCGGCGGCAGCACGTTCTTCCAGTCTTTCGCGATCCAGTCCCCGGCCGGCAGCTGGTCGAGCAGCTGCTTCAGGATGCGCGTGCTCTGGCGCATCTCCTCGATCCGGACGAGATAGCGGTCGTACGCGTCGCCGCGGGTGCCGACCGGCACATCGAACTCGAGCTGCGGGTAGAGCAGGTACGGCCGCGCCCGGCGCAGGTCGACGCCGACTCCGGTCGCCCGCAGGCAGGGCCCGGTCACGCCGAGATCGATCGCCTGCGCGGCGCTGATCTGCCCCACTCCGCGCATGCGCTGGTGGAAGATCCGGTTGCCGGTGAGCAGCAACTCGAACTGGTCGATGTGCGCCGGGAAGTCGGCGATCCACGCCTTCATCTTCACGATCAGTTCGGCCGGCAGGTCGGTACCGACGCCGCCGATGCGCAGGTACTCCTGGTTGGTGCGCAGCCCGGTCAGCTCGTCGAGGAGGTCGAACAGCGCCTCACGGTCGCGGAACGCGTACATGAACATCGAGACGGCGCCGGTGTCGACGCCGCCGATGCCGGCCCACACCAGGTGCGCCGAGAGCCGCATGAACTCGCAGATGATCGTGCGGATCGCCTGCGCCCGCGCCGGCACCTCGATCCCCGCGAGCTTCTCCACCGTCAGCGCCCACCCCACCTCGTTGGCGAGCGGCTGCAGGTAGTCCAGCCGGTCGGTGAGGGTGAAGAACTGCTGGTAGGTCATGTGCTCCGCGTGCTTCTCCTTGCCGCGGTGCAGGTAGCCCATGACCGGATCGATCCGGACGATCTTCTCGCCGTCGAGGATCAGCTTGCATTGCAGCACGCCGTGCGTGGCCGGATGCTGCGGGCCCATGGAGAGTTCCATCGGCTCGCTGTGCAGATCGCCCTCGCCGGGAGGCTGCGGCAGGTCGGCGACGGTCACGATCCGCTCGGTCAGCGTCGTCACTTGGCGCCCTCCTCGGGCAGCGTCGGCGCGCCGTCGCTGAAGCCGGCCGGGTCGCCGCGCGAGAGGTCGACCGGGGTCCGGTCGGCGCCGGCCGGGCGATCGACGGCGAGCTCGCGGGTCATCAGCACGCCGCCCTCGCGCACGTAGCAGATCGAGTTGTCGATCCCTTCGACGGGGAAGTCCTTGCGCAACGGGTGCCAGGGGTAGCCGTCCGGCAGCAGGATCCGCCGCAGGTCGGGATGGCCCGCGAACCGGATCCCGAACAGGTCGAACGTCTCGCGTTCGTGCCAGTCGGCGCTGCCCCACAGCTCGACGACGCTCGCGATCTGCGGGTCCTCCTCCGGCACGCCGACCTTCACCCGCACCAGGCGATTGAAGGTGAGCGACCAGAGGTGATAGACGACCTCGAAGCGCGGTCGGCGCCTGGGGAAGTCGGCGCCGGCGACGTCGACCAGCAGCTCGAACGCGAGCTGCGGATCGCGCTTCATCGCCTGCGCCAGTTGCGGCCACGCATCGCGCCCGACGCGGAAGGCGGCGAGGCCGTCCTGCGTCGACGGCAGCACCTCCGCGCCGAGCGCCGTCATCGCGACGGCGAGCGGATCGGGGGCGGGCGGCGGAGCGACCGGCGCGGCGGCGGGAGCGCCGGCGGGCGCTCCGCTACTGGACGAGGACGGGTTCGCGGGGACGTCGGCCATCGATGGCGAGCTCGGCGATCTTCTTCTGGAGTTCCATGACGGCACGGATCAACGTGTCCGGCCGCGGCGGGCAACCCATCGTGTAAACATCGACCGGCATGATCCGGTCGACGCCCGGCACGACGGCGTAGTTGCGGTAGAGCCCCCCGGAGGAGGCGCAGACACCCATCGCGATCACCCATTTCGGGTCAGGCATCTGGTCGTAGATGCGGCGCGCGACGCCGGCCATCTTCCAGGAGAGCGTGCCGGCGACGATCATCACATCGCTCTGGCGCGGGCTGAAACGGAAGACCTCGGCACCGAAACGCGAGAGGTCGAAGCGCGGACCGACCGTCGCCATCATCTCGATGGCGCAGCACGAGAGGCCGAGCGGCATCGGCCAGAGCGAGTTCTTGCGCGCCCAGCCGACCAGATCGGTCAGCCTGGCGGTCACGACTTCTGGGAACTTCTCTTCGACACCCATGGGCGTCCTTCGCGTCAACGCGGTCCCGGGACCACGGCAAGGGCCGACAGGCTACCCGGAAGCTGCGGCATCAGGAGGAGGCGAGCACTGGACCCGCGACTCCTGATCCTCACCAGCCATCCGCACCTGCACGCGCCGCGCCGTCTCGCCGAGGCGGCGCGGGCCCGCGGCTGGCGACCGTTCCTCCTCACACCTGACGCCGCGAGCGACGCCTCATCCGCGGCCGGCGCAGCCGATCCGCCATGGGCGGGCGCGCAGCTCCTCGCGCGGCCGGGGACTTTCTCGCTGCTCCCGGTGCTGCGCGCCTGGCGCCGACTGGTCGCCGGCGGCGCGATCGCGCTGCAGTCGCGACGGTCGCTGCGCACCGCGTGCGACCAGTGGCGGACGCTGCAGGTCGCCGCCGCTGCGGGGATCGCGGTGCCGCCGACCCGCCTCGTCCGCCACCCGCGCGACCTCGACGCAGCCCTGCGCGCCGTGGGCGGCGCTGCCTGGTACCTGAAGGGACGCCGCGGCTCGCAAGGGACGCACGTCGAGCGCGCCACCACGACGGCCGCCGCCCATTCGATCGGCCACCGCTTCTGGGGCAGCGGACAGGCCTTCCTCGTCCAGGCCGATCGCTCCGGCAGCGGCCCGGTCGAACGCCACCTGGTCGCCGGCGGCACGCTGCTGGCGTCGGCGCTCGCCCTGCCACGTCAGGGGGAGCATCGCAGCAACGCTCACCGCGGCGGGCGCTTCCTGCCGCTCGCGGCGGGCGCCGGCCACGCCGCCCGGCTGGCGGTGCGCGCCGCGGCCGCGGTCGAGCTCCCGTTCGCGGCGGTCGACGCGATCGGCGGCGAGCGACCCGAACTGCTCGAGGTCAACGCCTCGCCGGGCCTCGAGGCGATCGAGCGCGCGACCGGACGCGACCTTGCCGGCGAACTGCTCGACCGGGTGCTCGAGCCCCTGTTCGGTCCGCTGCGCGCACAGCGGCGCGACGAGCCGCACGCCAACACGGCGAGCGAGCGACCGTAGCGAGCGGTCGCGCGTTCGCCCGCCGTCTCGCCGGAGTCCGCCCGCTGGTGGCTTTGCCGTCCGTGCTGCTGCTGGTCCCCTTCCTCGCGCAGGGCGATGGCGCCGGCGCAGCCGGCGCCGCGACCCACGATCGGGTCGATCTACTCGCTCAGGAGGGACACTTCCTCGCCGCGATCGTGGAGCTCGAGCGGCGGCTCGAGCGGCTGCCGACGCATCCGGGCGTCATCCAGCAGCTCGCAACCTTCCAGTCGTTCGTCGGCGACGAAGCGGCGGCGACGCGGACGATGGCGCGGCTCGGCGAACCCTCCCGCGGCAGCCCGCCGTCCGCCGCGCTGTCCGCCGCGCTCGCCGGCTGCACGCCGCTCCCGGCACTGGACGAGATCGCGCGGCTGGCGGCCGATCGGCGCATCGTCATCCTCAACGAGGCGCATCACGTGCCACGCCATCGCGCGTTCGCGCATGCGCTGGCCGAGCGACTGCGGGCGCTCGGCTTCGACTACCTCGCCTGCGAGACGTTCACGGCGGAGTGCGCGACCCTGGCGACGCGCGGCCATCCGACCCGCGCGACCGGCTACTACACGGTCGAGCCGCTGTTCGCGGAATTCGTGCGTGCCGCGGTCGGCATGGGCTACCGCCCGATCCACTACGAGATCGAGCCGGAGGCGGGCGCACCCACGACCGACGTGACCGACCGCATCAACCGGCGCGAGATCGCCCAGTGCGACCACCTGGTCGCCCGCATCTTCGACCGCGACCCGTCGGCGCGCGTGTTCATCCACTGCGGCTGGTCGCACGCCACGGAGAACTGGTCACGCACGGACGATGACCGCGAGATCGCCTGGATGGCGGCGCGGCTGGCGCGGCGATCGGGGCTCGATCCGCTGACGATCGACCAGACCGTGCACACGCCGACGGACGGCGCCGAGAGCGCGGCCGTGACCTTCGCGCGGCGCCGAGGCTGGCTGACCCAGCCGCTGCTGCTGCGACGCGCCGGCGGCGATGCGTTCGTCGATGGCGACGACTGGGCCGGGAGGGTCGATCTGCAGGTGCTGCATCCGGTCGCGGAACTGCTCGACGGCCGCCCGGGGTGGATGCATGGCGCGGGCGGCCGAACCGCGGCGGAGATCCCGGTCGAGCTGGAACCGCCGCACGGGCGCTGGATGATCTCGGCCTTTCGTGCCGATGCGCCAGCGGGCGCGCTGGCGGTCGATCGCATCGTGCTCGAGGCGTCGGAGCCGTGCCCGGTGCTGCTCCTGCCGCCCGGCCGCTACCGCATCGAGGCTGAAGACGAATCCGGCACAGCGACCGGCAGCGCGACGATCGATCACGGCGAGTGACCGCCGCGGCGCCGCCGACCACGCGGGGCGCGATCCGATCCGCCGCACTTGCAGCGACCACTCGCACGCGCCATCTTGGTGCGCCGCCGAGGCGCGTCGACACGCGCGCCGCGATTCGCGGTCGGCGGACGCGTCCCCCGAAACTGCAAGCAAAGGAACTGACGATGAGCGGTGCTTCGCTCCTGCCGATTCTCCTGGCGGCGTTGTGCCTGCCGGGTGCCTGCGGTCCGGCGGCCGCGTCAGCCTCCTCCGACGCGGCGGCGCCCGCGACTCAGGAGCCTCCGGCGGCGCCGCAGGAGAAGCTGGTGGCGGCCGCGAACGACCCGATCGAGACCATCAAGAAGTTCATCGACGAGAAGAAGATCGACAAGTCGAACGACAAGTGGAAGACGCGGCTGCCAAAGCCGCCGCAGCTCACCTTCGACGACAAGAAGACGTACTACTGGTCGATGGAGACCAACAAGGGGACGATCAAGATCAAGCTGTTGCCGAAGATCGCCCCGATGCACGTGTCGAGCTGCATCTACCTCAACACCCTCGGCTTCTACGACGGTCTCAAGTTCCACCGCGTGATCAAGGGCTTCATGGCCCAGGGCGGCTGCCCGCTGGGCAAGGGTCACGGCAATCCGGGCTACCAGATGCGGATCGAGATCAGCCCGGACGTGAAGCACTCGAAGGTCGGCATCCTGAGCACGGCGCGCACCCAGGACCCCACCACCGACGGCAGCCAGTTCTTCCTCACGTTCGGGCCGACGCCGTCGCTCGATGGCCAGTACACCATCTACGGCGAGGCGGTCGACGGCCTCGACGCCATCAAGAAGATCGAGGCGTGTGGTCGCGCGAGCGATCCCGCGCCGCCGACCGAAGAACTGGTGATCACCAAGGGCTCGATCGTCGTCGAGTGACCGGGCGGTTGACCGGGCCAGGCGCGTCCGCCGGCCAGGGCAGGCACGACCCTCCGGGAACGGAAGTTCGCGAACACCGCCCGCGGGACGTCTGGCCCAGGCGAGCCGCATCGCCGAGCTGACTTCGAGTGGAGTCAGCCTGGCGGCGTGACGAAGCCTGGGCCGAAGCGCACCCGGAAGGTCGCAGCGATCTTCTGCGGCAGATCGGTTGCCAGGCACCCGAACAGGACGGCCCGCCAGGATCTGGCTGCGTTTCCACGCACGATCCCGGCGAGCCGTCGACCGGCCAGCGAATGGCCGCGGGTGAGTTCTGGGTGTGGGACGATCCCGTCCGATCTTCCGGTGCGATCGTTCTGGGCGCCGCCGCCGATGGACGACCGCGGCGGCGACTTCAGCGCCCGAGGTCCTCCACCGGGTCGTAGATTTCGGCCTCGCGCAGCCGCGACTCGAGGATGCGCGGCTTGACGAAGAACAGCACCTGCGCCTTGCGCCAGGTGGTGGTATTCCGGCGAAACAGGGCGCCGAGCAGCGGGATGTCCCCCAGCACCGGGACCTTCTCCACCGACTCGATGTCGTCGGTCGTGACCAGCCCGCCGATCATCACCGTCTTCCCGGAGGGGACGTTGACGACGGTGTGGGCGTTGCGTCGCGAGATGAGCGGGTTCTCGACCGACGCGGTCGAGCTGATCTCCGCCTGCACGAAACCGGTCACCGCCGACACCTCGACCGAGATCTCGAGCTGCACCATCCCCGCCGTCAGCAGGAATGGCGTGACGACGACGGAGATCCCGGTCGGCTTGAACTGGGTCTGGATCGCCGAGATCCCGACGGTGCTGAAGGTCGGCGTGAAGAACGGCGTCTCCGATCCCGTGTCGATCACGGCACGGTGACCGTTCAGCACCGCGAGCTTGGGCGCCGAGAGGACCTCGGAATCGGTCTGCGTCTGGATCAGCTCCAGCACGCCGTTGATCACCGTCTCGTCATGGATCGCATGGAAGCTGCCGAACGTGCCGTCGATCAGTCCCTGCGCCAGCTTCACCGAGACGTCCTGGATGAGGTTGCCCTCGGGATCGGTCTCGGTTCCGCGCGTGAACTTGATCTGGCTGCCGGTCTTCAGCTCATCCTCGAGCGCGATCTCGACGATGGTCGTCTCGATCTCCACCTGCGGCATGTCCGCCATCAGGCTCGCAAGCAGTTCGTCGATCTGCTGCAGCATGTCCTCGCTGGCGGTCACCATGAACAGGTCGGCGACCTGACCGTTGCCCATCGTGAGTCCGGACGCGCCGGCCGTCTCCCACGAGTCGTGGCTCTCCTTGCGCGGGTCGATCAGGAACTTCTCCTTGATCCAGTAGTCCTGCTCGAGGGCCAGACCGGAGAATCCGGGGATGAAGCGCGTCAGCAACTCGACGTACGCCTTCGCGCCAGGGCCGTTCGGCTGCGCCCTGAAGTAGTACATCTTGGTGAGCGTTCCGTCCGCGTTGCGGATCAGGTTCCAGTCGAAGCGATGGAACGGGCTCGTCTCCGGGACCGCGTCGGCCGAGACCACCTCCGCGCGCAGCGTCTCCTGCGCCGGCGCGCGTCCCGTCGCCTCGAGCGGCTTCGGTCCGCGCGCGTGTTCGGCGCCACGGGTCGGCGACGCGGCGCGCCGCTCCTCACGCTCCACCACCCGGAACGACTGCGGTCGCTTCCGGGCCGGTTCCGTCACGCAGCTGGCGACGATGCACGCAGCGAGGCAGGCGCCGACAAGGGGGCGGAGCGTCATCAAGAGCGACCGCCCGGCGTGAGCACCGCCATCGTGGCTGGAGTCAGGTCGATGATGTCGATTCCGGCAGCGAGCACGCCCCCGACCTCGACGACCAGATCGATCGATTGGCGAAGCGCAGCCAACCCGACCACGCGCTGGAACTCCCGATTCGCTTCGTAGATCAGGAAGTGGTAGCGCGCCGAATCGCGCGCGACCTTCTCCGTACGCAAGGTTCGCACCGCCGGAATCGCATCGAACACCTTGCGCCGATCGACCGTCGCGACGGTCCGAAACGCCTTGGTGTCGCCGAGCAGGACCTTGCCGCTGATCGTCACTCGGGGAAGCGGCTTGGTCGCGTGAGCCGAAACCGAACCAAGCGGTGTCAGGGCGAGGAGCGCCGCCAGTGCCCACCAACGCTGCGGGCGCAACGGGTGCCGACGGCCTGCATGGCTTCGCATGGTTCAGCTCCACCGATTGCGGAGGCCGAACGAATTCGGCCAAGGTCCTTTCGGTTACCCCTTGTCTGAACAATTTTCGTGCCATGGCTGAATCTCCAAATAGGGGCTCAATGGCTCGATCCAGGCTTTCACTTTAGTTACATAAGTTGTTATTCAATAGATGTTTAATTCGATTTAAGGTGGCCGATGAGGCAGCCAATCCGCCGTCACATATTCAGACGAAGATCCCGATTATTCAGCCATAATTCAGCCAAGCACTGCCAGAGCGCTGAAACAGCTACGCAATCGGGGTGCTGTCTTTCCGCACTTTCGCGGCAGGTTGCGAGAGGCGGTAGCGCGCGGCACGCCGACTGCCGTCGCGACAAAGAACCGCCCTTTCGACCAACTCGGCGAGCTCCCGGAGCGCCGTGCGCTGCGACACCCCGCGCTTCTCGGCATAGCGGCGTGAGGTGACGCTCCCACCTTCGGTCCGGACCCAGTCAATGACCTCCTGCAGCCGCGAATCAGGCGCGCTGCTCTCGGGCTGGCTCGGCGGGGAATCGCTCGCCGCCAGCGGCGCGGGTTCTGGCTCCGTCGTCGCCACGGGCGGCCCAGATGGCGTGACGGCGGGCTCATGCCGACGCTCGGCGTGGCTTTCCGTCGCGGTGATGACGGGTGCCGCGGCGGACGCCGCGGGCGCGACCGGAACCGCCGGAGGTGCGGCCGCCGTCCAGAGATCGACGTCATCCCGCCGGATCCAGACACCTTCGCCCAACACGATCGCGCGCTCGATGACGTTGCGCAGCTCGCGGACATTTCCCGGCCAGGTGTGGCGCGCCAGCAGGTCGAGCGCGGCCGGCTCGATGCCCTTCACGCGGCAGCGCGGGTCGGCCGCGCGCCGAGCGGCGAGGAATCGATCCACCAGCTGCGGGATCTCGTCGAGCCGCTCGCGCAGGGGCGGCAGCTCGAGCGTGACCACCTTGAGCCGATAGAGCAGATCCTCGCGGAACGTCCCGCGCTTGACGCCTTCTTCGAGCGACCGATGGGTGGCGGCGATCAGGCGCACGTCGACCGCGATCTCCTCGCGCCCGCCGAGCCGATGCACCTTGCGCTCCTGCAGCACGCGCAGCAGCTTCACCTGCACGTCGAGCGGGATCTCGCCAACCTCGTCGAGGAACAGCGTGCCGCCGTGCGCCTGCTCGAAGCGGCCGATGCGGCGCTGGTCGGCGCCAGTGAACGCCCCCTTCTCGTGACCGAAGAGCTCGGCCTCGAGCAGCGGCGGCGGCAGCGCGGCGCAGTGAACTCCGACGAACGCAGCGCCGGCGCGCGGACCGAGCCGGTGGAGCAACTGCGCCGCGACCTCCTTGCCGGTCCCGGTCTCACCGACGATCAGCACGGTGGCGTCGCTGGCGGCGACCTTCTCGATCTGCCGCAGCACCGGCTGCATCCGCGCCGACCCGAAGCCGAACTCCGGGAAGCGCTGGCGGAACCGCTCCAGGGTTCCTTCGGCGTGCGGGACCGGTTCCGACTCGGGCGCCGCATCGAGCCGACGGCGGATCAGCGCGAACAGGAAGTCCGCGCTCCGCGCCTCTTCCGGGAAGATCGCGAAGGCGACGCGCAGCCGCGCGGCGAGTTCGGGACCGAGGAGTTGCGGGTCGAGCAGCCGCTCCCGCCATTGCAGCACCACTTCCTCGGCGCGCGCCCGCCCGCCATACGGCAGCAGGACCTCGAGCCCGAGCGGCCCGCAGCGGCCGAGGATCTCGCGATCACGGCAGATGCGGCGCAGCTCGCGCGCCAGCAGCGCCGCGAGCCGACGCACTTCGGCCGCGCGCTCGGGCTCCGCCGCGCCCGGCAGGTCGAGGCGCGCCTCGACCACCGCGATCGGCCGCCGTCCGTGCGCGGCGCGATCGAGCTCCTCGCCCACGCGGGCGGCGAAGTACGCATGCACCGCGAGCCCGGTCTCTGGGTCCTCGATCGACCGTGTCGCCAGGCGTGCGCGCTCGATGCCGGCCGCCGCCTGACCGATCACGCCGGCGAGCAGAGCCGCGTCGACGCGCGGCAGCGGGTCTTCCTTGCCGTCGTCGACCACGACGATCAGCCCGATCACCTGCACGCCGAGCTCGAGCGGCAGGACGAGGAGTCGGACCGCCCCCGCCGCCCAATCCGGCGGCGTGCCAGCCAGTTCGGCGAGCGCCACCGACCGCGGCCGCCGCTCGCGCAGCCACTCCGCCGCCTCAGCCAGTTCGAGCCGCGCCGGGAACTCCGGCCCGTCCGCGGCGCGCTGCGCGGCGACCCTCTGCAGCGACGAGTCGAGCGGGTCGACCAGCCAGCAGCACGACGCCCGGCCGCCGATCATGTCGCGCACGAACGCGAGCGCTCGCTCCGTCCGTTCCGGCAGGTCGGCCGGTCGCGCCATTGCGCCGATCAGATCGACCAGCAGCGCTTGGCGACGCCCGCTCGCCGCGAGTTCCTCCCACAGCCGCTCGAACGACGACTCGAGCGAGCTGACCTCGTCGTCGGCATCGTCGCGGCCGACGCTGCCGCGGGGCGACGGCAGCGCGCCCTCGATGCGCGCGACCGCGCCGCGCAGCATCCGGGCGATCGGCCGCGTGATGCCCTCCGTCACGACCGCGCCGAGGAAGTTCGACGCGGCGAGGATGACCGCGCCGAGCGCTAGCACGAACCACGCCAGATCCACTTCGACCGGCCCGAGGTCGATCCGCTGCGGCCGCGATGCCACCGCAGCGGCCAGCACCGCGACCGGATTGCCGGACGCGGTCCGGACCAGGTCGAATCCGCAGGTGCCGCCATCGGGCAGCGACACGAAGTGCGCGCCGCGGCCCCGATCGAGTTCGCGGGCCGCCTCCCGCGCCAGGTCGCCCGCGGGCCCCGGCGCCCCGTGGGTCGCCAGCGGCTCGCCGCCGTCGTGGGCGATGCCCTCGCGCGCAAGCCAGGGCGAGAGCAGCAGCGCCGCCTCGTCGGAACCCGCCTCGAGCTGGAGCGACCGCAGCGCCCGGTGATCGACGCGGCCGGCGACGCGCAGGCGCAGTCCACGCCGGCGGTTCTCGGCCGAGCCGGAGAAGACCAACTCGCCCGACGACAGCGCCAGCCCCACCTGCGGCGCGTCGAAACGCGGGTCGGGCGCCGCCAGCGCGTCCGAGTGGATCCGGCGCGCCGCCCCCGCGTCGCTCGGCGCCTCGACCACCACGCCCACCGCGACCTCTGGATCCGGGAACGACTCGGCGTGCTGGCGCAACCGCCGCCGCACCTCGTCGTCGCTCACGCGCGCCGTGAGCAGTTCGCTGGCTTCGAGCTCGCCGAGGAGCCGCTGCGCATGCTCGTTCGCCAGCTCGCACAACCGATCGACGCGATTTCGCAGCTGCGCCAGCAGCTCGACGGCACGACGCTCCTCGGCCGAACGCTGCTCGGCGGCGAGGAGGTTGAACAGGACCACGAACAGCGCGGCCAGCGGCGTCAGCGACGTGAGCAGGAAGAGGAAGGAGAGGCGCGTCCGCACCCGCGCGACCCGCGAGAGCAGGTCGACGAGGAGCAGCAGCAGGAACGGCAGGGCCAGCAGCGACGCGATCCACGCCACCACCGTCCGCAGCGAGCGCAGCGCCGGCAACGCCGGCTGGTCGCAGAACAGCAGCACCTCGTGCGCGGCCTCGCCGATGCGACCGACGAGCGGGACGGTCAGCAGGTCGCGGCCGACGCGCCGCTCGTGGCGGACGACGGCGACCTCCCGCTGCGTTGCCCCGCTCTCGGTGCCGGTGCCGAGCAGGCGCGCCAGGCCGTCGTCGGCGAGCGCGCCGCCGACGTGGCGGACGACCCCGCCGCGACCGATGGCGAAGCCGAGCGGCGGCTCGGCCTCGGCCAGCACCGCGGCCGCCGCCGGCGACAGCACGATCGAACCGGCTTCGACCCGCAGCGTCTCGAGCGGCGGGGGCGCGGGCAGCTCGTCGCGGACCAGCGCGCTCATCCCCGCGATCACCAGCGCGCCGCGCGACTCGGGCGGCTGCTCGATCTCGACGCGCGTGACGCGCAGCGAATCGCGCCCGGCCGGCGGCGGCAGCGGCAGCTCGAAGCCGTCGTAGTGCAGCAGCCCCTGGCGCGTCTCGAAAGTCGACGCCAGGAAGCTCGTCATCGACGCCGGATGCTGCGGCTCGTACAGCTGCGCATCGTCGATCTCGAGACCGGCGCGCAGCGGGATCCGGCGTGGCTCCGCTTCGCCCTCGATCGAGACCGCGACCCACGCCCGCACCCGCAGCGTCGCCGTGTCCGCGAGCGCGCGCAGGACCGGACCTTCGGCCCGGTAGTAGAGGCGCAGCTTCTTGAGCTCGAGCACGCCCTGCCCCGGTCGCCCCCAGAGCACGGTCCGGGTCGGTTCCGTGCCGGCCCGCGGCGGCGCGCGCAGCTCGCGGGGTGCCGGACGACCGGCCCGCATCGGCATCGGGTAGCCGTTGCGATCGGCACTGCCGAGCATCAACGGGAGGTGGCGCGGCGCCGCACCGGCGAGCTCGAGCGTGATGCCCGAGACCCAGAGCGTCGCACCCGCCGCCGCCCGCGTCGGCGCCACGGTCAGCCGCGAAAGCAGCGGCTCCGGCTCGACGGTATCGCCGCTGCGCGGAGGCACGACGTCGACGACGAAATGGTCGACATGCCGCAACTCCTCGCCGGCGAGCTCGGCCGCCAGCCAGGGCTCCTCCTTCGGCCCCGCCTTGAGCCGCGCCCGCCCCCAGTTCGCCGAGCGGTGGCCGACCGGGTCGGTGCGTGCGTCGTCGATGGTGAAGCGGCGGACCTGCACCTGCTCGGCGGGAAGCTGCGCGAAGCGAAGCTGCACTTCGATGGCGTCGACGATCTGCCCGGAGTCGGCCCGCGCCGCCGCCGGCAGCAGGGCCGCGACGGCGAGGTGCACCCGCCGCACCGCGAGCGGTTCGTCGAGCGTGACGTCGAGCCGGTCGACGCTGTCGGGCGCGCCGCGATCGCCGCCGATGCGGACACCGTGCTCCGAGAACGGCACGCCGGCAATCGGTTCGAGCGAACGGTAGTCCCCCGGTCCGCGCTCCTCCTCAGGCAGCACCGACACGTGGGCGAACCGGTTCGACTCGGCGACCGGGACCGCGCGTCCTGACAGGAGCTCGCGGACCGCGAGGTCCTCGGCGCCGCGCAGCCGCGCCGCCACCTCCGGCCGTTCGAGCTCGCGCAAGACCGCCGCCACCATCGTGCTGCGGCGGAGCAGCGCCGACTCCGCGCGCCAGGTCGCCACCCACTCGGCGAGGTCGACGCCACCGACCAGCAGCAGCGCCACCACCGCCACCGCGAGGAGACCTGCCGCCCGCCAACGCTGCGAGCGCCGCTGCGCGGCCTGGCCGGCCCGCTTCGCCGCCTTCCCCGCCACCCACAGCAGGAGCAGCACCGCACCGGCCGCGGCCACCCCCATGCCCGTCGACGCCAGGCCGCGCCGCGATCCGGGCGCGGCCGGCTTGCCGACGAACCGGAGCGACGGCAGTTGCGCGGCGATCGTGGGACCGGCGACGTCGCCGCTCCACGACAGGTCCACGCGCGCCGGCAACGCATCGCCGTCGCCGCGATCGCCGCCGTCGCGGTCGCGCAGCGCGAGCTCGAAGCCGATGGCCGCCGGCTCGCCGTCGATGCGCAGCGCGCGCCGCGGCAGGCGCGCCTCGACGATCCACGAGCCGCTGCCGTCCGCGACCTCGCGCGTCGCGAGCTCGAAGCCCGCGAGCAGCGAGGCTCCCTGCAGCGGCCGGCTGTCGCGCCCGATCAGGAGCACGCGCCGTCCCACGTTGAACGGCAGCAGCAGCACGCGACTGCGCGAGGCCTCCCCGTTCGCGACGGGGACCTCGATCGCGACTTCGAGCGAGTCGGCGTCCCACGGCGTCGCCGCGTCGGCGACACGCTGCTCGTCCTGCAGCTTCAGCGCGAGGTAGATCGCCTCGCGATCGAAACGGATGGCGGCCGCGGCGCTGGCATCCTTCTGCGCCGGCGCCTGATCGGCGGCGGTCAGCGGCCGCCAGTCGGCGTCCGCGAGCTGCCACTCGGCGAGATCGCCGTCCACGACCACCGGCGCACGCGCCACGCGCGCGACGGCGCCGTCCGCCGCCACGGTCGCGAACGCGCCCGCGGCGAGGATCCCGGCACTCGCGAGCGCGAGGAACGCTCCCATCCACTCTCCCGGGGTCCGGGGGTCGCGGCGTCCTGCCGACCGCGGCCTCGAGCCAGTTCGCAGAGCCTATCCCGGACGCCGCCCGCACCGGAGACGGAGCGGCCCGGACGATCCCATGGGACCGCCCGGGCCGCCGCTGTCGTTGCCGGTCGTTCCGCGCGCTCAGGTCACCGGTTCGAGCCGGCGCACCTTCTCCGCGTAGAGCCCCTTGCTGCCCTGGACGACGTCGCACTCGACGGCTTCGCCGTCACGCAACGTCTTGAAGCCCTCACCCTCGATCTGCGAGTAGTGGACGAAGATGTCCTCCATCCCGTCGATGCTGATGAAGCCGTAGCCCTTCTTGTTGTCGAACCACTTGATCTTCCCTTGCGGCATGGACTCGAACTCCTGACGCTGTCGCGGGTCCCGAGTGGATCCGGCATCGCTGCCGGGAGTATTGGCTGTCATGGCGACGGGGCCGGCGGGACCGCGTTCTTCGTCCGGGACGCCCGCCACGACAACCCGCCCGAGCGCGTCGTCGCGCGCGGGCGATGATTCCTTGGATTTCGTGCTGCTTCGCCCTTCCCCCGCAAACTCCTGCTGACCGGCGCGGCTGCCGGCGATCCTCTGACTTGCTTCGCAGGCACTCCTGGCGTGCCCCGAGCGCAGACCGGCCGTCTCGGTGCGCTCGCTCAACGACGACGGCGTCGCCGGCGGAATCCGCCGTCGCCACCACCGCCCTGATCTCCATCGAACGGTTCAGCGGGACCTTCCATCGGGTCCGGCTCTCCCTGCGGCGCAACCGGCGCCTGGCCACCCGCCGGCTCGTCGAAGCGCGGGTCACGCGATTCGCGCGGCCCGCCGAAGTCGCCGCCACCATGGCCGCCGCCACCATGGCCGCCGCCGCCGTGACCGCCACCACCACCGTGGCCGCCGCCATAGC
>Ga0194131_10004419_pt1 | contig 21226 bp, 19 predicted proteins | sample TA2KigO120mmetaG_FD_148631 | JGI IMG/M metagenome (GOLD analysis project Ga0194131, IMG submission 148631) | Freshwater microbial communities from Lake Tanganyika, Tanzania - TA2015053 Kigoma Offshore 120m | ecosystem: Environmental > Aquatic > Freshwater > Lake | place: Tanzania: Lake... | reverse complement strand
GGGCGGCTTGGCGCGGCCTGCTGGGGTTGCGGGGTGGCGCGCTGCGGAGCCTGACGCTGCGGGGCAACGCGCTGCGGCGGCGCTGCGACGCGCGGCGGTGCCGACCGTTGCGGAGCGGCGGCGGGACGCTGCGGTGGCGGTGCGGCGCGAGCAGCAGGCGGAGGCGAGGGCCGTGCGGCGGGTGCCGGGCGAGCCGCGGCCGGCGGCGGTGACGGACGGGCTGCAGGCGGAGAAGGCTTTGCGGCCGGCGCCGCCTTCTTCTTGTCCTCCTGCGCGATCGTGCCGGGGACTGCGGCGGCGTTGAGTGCAATACCGAGCGCAAGTGCGGCTGCGCCGAGACCGAAACGAGACATGACTTTTTGCTCCCACGTCGCCCGCAACACACAACGCGCGAACCCCGGAATGGTTCACGCGCGGCAGGAAATGTGGGGAATGTTTGTGTCGAATTCCGGCGCTTGCCGTTCATCGCGCGTTCATCGTGCGGTGCGGCATCGAGCGTGCGTGCGCGCGGAATTCGGCATTGCTCGAAAAAAACTTCAAGCGGCTGCGCGTTTCATCGGCGGGGACGCCGCGGCGCGGCACCCCGACGATGAAGCGCACATGAACGATCAGCGCCGTTATGCCGCAACGGGCTCGCACGCGAAGCAAATCTGCTCGACATGCCTGAAGTCGGTCCCGCAGCAGCCGCCGAGCACGTTGAGGTGCCGGAATCTGCTGCGCAGGTCGGCGTACTGCTTGCCGAGCTCAACCGGATTGCCGGCGTCGAGATCGGTCGCCTGGTCGAGCTCGGCATGGCTGCGCGTGGAGGCGTTGGCGCGCAGTCCGCGCAGGCGGCGGGTCCAAGGTTCGCCGGCTTTGAGCGCGCCGATGAAATGCGTCGGGTGCGCGCAGTTGAGCATGAAGTAGGCGGGCGCGCTGCCGGTCTCGGCGTCGACCTGCATGATCGCGTCCTTCAGCGACTGGCCGGTCGGCAGCTTGCCGTCGGTCTCGACCGTGAACGCAATCACCGACGGCATGCCGGCGGCCTTGGCGGCACGTGCGATGCCGATCGCCTCGTTGACGTAATTCATCGTGAACGCGCTGACGAAGTCCGCTTCGGTTTCGGCGAACACCGCGATCTGCTCGCCGTGATAGTCCTGCGCTTCCTTCGCGCTCATCAGGGCGCCTGGGTTGTAGCCGTCGCCGCGCGGACCGATGTTGCCGGAAATCGGCATGGGCGAGCGCGGCCGCTCGTACTCCGCGCGCAGTTCGGACATGATGACGATCGCCGCTCGGTTCATGTCAGCGAGCGCATCGCGCGGATAGCCGATCTTGGCAGCCCAGTCGGGATTGGCGCGCCAGGTCGGGCTTTCCAGCACGAAGCCCATGCCGGTATCGCGCGCCAGCGCCGCATAACGGGAGTAGTAGCGGCGCACCTGAGCGGTGCCCTCGCCGTTCTTCAGGAGATCGAACGAGGCGAAACACGGCAGGTCGACGCCTTCGAGGAAGATCAGCGTCGTCTCCATGCCGCCGTCGGTGAGGAATATCCGGTCTTGGTCGAGCTGAGGCAGGCGTGCGCGATACTTGGCGGTCGTGGTCATTTTGAATTCCCTGGAATTGAAGGAGCCGCGGCGACGGTTCGGCCGTGGCGGCGAACGTGGCGCGGAGATAGCCGATGAAATTAGTCGCGCCTAGCGAACCGATGGTTCAGCCCGGCGAGGAAAATAAATCGCTTTCCAAATTCAGACACTTATGTCACTTCGCGGGCGTTACGGCGCAGCGCGGCAACGTGCCCGCCGCGTGCAACTTGACTCATGGTACAGTTTGTTATGCTGCAAGCCCCGCCTCGTAAGGACACGCGCGAGCGCCTGCTCGAAGCCGCCGAGGCCGCGGTTCTTGCCAAAGGCTTTGCCGCGACTTCGATCGACGAGCTGATCGCCGCAGTCGGCATCACCAAGAGCGGCTTCTTCTATCACTTCAAGGACAAGGCCGACCTCGCCAAGGCGATGATGCTGCGCTACCTCGAGCAGGACAAGGCGCTGCTTGATAGCCTCTTCGATCGTGCCGACGAACTGAACGAGGACCCGCTGCACGGCTTCCTCGTCGGTCTGAAAATGTTTGCCGAGATGATGGCCAACCTGCCGGCCAACTATCCCGGCTGCCTTGCGGCGTCGTTCGCCTACCAGGACACGCTGTTCAACCGCGAGGTCTGCGCGCTCAACGCCGAGGGCATGCTGGCCTGGCGGCGGCGATTCCGCGAACGCTTCGAGCGCATCGCCGAGCGCTATCCGCCGCGCATTCCGGCCGATCTCGATACGCTGGCCGACACCGCCTACACGCTCGCCGAGGGCGGGCTGATCCTGAACCGCGTGCTCAAGGACCCGACCATCCTGCCGCGGCAGATCCTGCAGTTCCGCGATTTCGTGCGGCTGCTGTTCGCGCCGGCGGGTTGACAGGCTGCGCCCCGCTGTCGTTCGTTAGCGCCGCATTTCACGCGGTCACGGAAGCGCAGCCATCATGCAAGTTCTCGTCGTCGGCGCCGGTGTGGTCGGGCTTGCGGTCGCGCGCGCGGCGGCGCTCAAGGGCCATGAGGTGATCGTCGCGGAGGCCACCAAGGGCATCGGCAACGGCGTGTCCTCGCGCAACAGCGAGGTGATCCACGGCGGCATGTACTACCCGACCGGCTCGCTGCGCGCGTACCACTGTCCGCGCGGCCGCCGCATGATGGTCGAGTTCTGCGCCTCGCACGGCGTGCCGCACCGCATCTGCGGCAAGCTGATTGTCGCCACCGAGGACGCCGAGGTCGCCAAGATGGAGGCGATCCTCAAGCAGGGCCGCGAAAACGGCGTCGAGGGTTTCGCGATGATCGACGGGGCTGCGGCGCGCGCCATGGAGCCGGCGCTCAATTGCGTCGCGGCGCTGCATTCGCCCGCGACCGGCATCGTCGACAGTCACCAGTTCATGACCGCGCTGCGCGGCGACCTGGAAGACCGCGGCGGCGCGATCGCGTTCAACACCCGGGTCGAGCGGCTCACCCACACGCAAGCCGGCTGGATCGTGCACTATTCCGGCAGCGAGAGCGGTGAGCTTGCGGTCGACGCTGTGGTCAATTGCGGCGGGCTCGGCGCACAGGCGCTGGCGCGCCGCACCGACGATTATCCCGAGGCGCGCGTGCCGCGGCTGGTGCTCGCGCGCGGCAATTACTTCGGCTACAGCGGCCGGCCCGCGTTCTCGCGGCTGATTTATCCGGCGCCGCGGATCGACGGCGGGCTGGGCATCCACGTCACGCTCGACCTCGCCGGGCGCATGCGCTTCGGGCCTGACGTCGAGTGGATCGGCGAGGAGAATTACGACGTCAATGCCAGCCGCGGCGCGTCGTTCTACGAAGCGATCCGCCGCTACTGGCCGGCGCTGAAGGACGGCACGCTGCAGCCCGACTACGCCGGCATCCGTCCGAAGCTCACCGGGCCGGGCGAGCCCGCCGCCGATTTCATGATCGAGGGCCCGGAACAGCACAAGCTGCCGGGCCTCACGCATCTGTTTGGGATCGAGTCGCCGGGACTGACGGCGTCGCTGTCGCTAGCAGACGCGGTGACGGCGCGCCTTGACGCGTAATTGTCTGGACGCCCGATTATCTCGCGGTCCGCGCCGAAGCCTGGGCGCGCCGGCGCTCGGCGCGCGCGGGCTTTACCGTCGCCGTGGGTTCTTCGGCCGCCGCCTCGACCTTGGGCGCGGGCGGCGCCGGGCGCACTTTGATTTCGGCGAGGCGCTTCGCCCATTCTCCCTTGGAGGCGTCGATCGGCGTGAACTCGGCGCTGCGCGCGTTCTTGCCCTGATAGATCGTAAGCCCGCTGTTGGTGGCGACGATGTCGCCGGGCCGCAGCGTGGGATCGTCGGCAACGTTTAGCTGCGCGAGGCCCTGCGGATCCTTGCCGTTGCAGGTGCAGCCGTCCACCGTCTTCTCGCGGTAGAGGAATGCGGTGCTGAGGCTGGCGTAGCGCTGGCCGTTGGGCGCGACCGCATGGTCGATCTTGCTGCCGCTGAACACCACGGTCTTGGCGGCCGGGCAGAACGCGCGGCACAGCTCGGCCGGGGACGTTCCGGCGCGCCGTTGCATCGGGAAGAACCGGCCGTCGCAGGTGCGCACGCAGAATGTGGTGCCACCGCCATAGCTCGAGGTGGACTCGCCGCCCGTCGGGCGCCGGGCGGTGTCGGCCGGGCGGCTGTCGGCGTCGCGCGGCGGGATGTAGCTCGGCCGGCTTGCGTACCGCGGAGCATGAAACGGATCGGCGTAGGAGTAGGCGCGAGGCGGCAGTGTCTCCGGCCGGCGGTATTCCGCGCGGCCTTCGATGGCGCCGAACAATTCCGCCAGCGGATTCTGCGCGGCGGCCGGGCCGGAAGGCGCGAGGAACGAGATCAGCAGCGCGGCTCCGGCCAAGGCCGCCGCATTGCGCATCCACCATTTGCGGCAGAAGTCGTTCACGCCCGTCTCCCGTTACGCCCGAAACAAGCGCCGACGCCTGCTCCGTCTCTCAACGCGAGACGACGGAGAAGGTTTCAGCACCCTGCTTTGGTCGCAGCCGCAACCGGCTGGGTTCAACGGGAACTCTAGCCCCCTTAGCCTAAACGCAAGGTTGGGAGATATGGTGCATAATCCCTTAAAATTGTCTCGAATCAGTGACTTAGGATAAGGATACGCACGGCGGCGCGGCGTTTGGGATGCGCCGGCCGCCGGAAGGCCCGCAAGACCGACCATGCCCTGCTTCGTCTATGTCCTCGGCTGCCGCACGCGCGGGCGCGTGCTCACCTACGTCGGCTGGACGCTCGACGTGCCGCGGCGGCTCACCCAGCACAATTCCGGCAAGGGCGCGCGCTTCACCCGCGGACGCGCCTGGGTGCTGCTGCACACGGAGAAATTCCGGACACGGCGGCAGGCCATGAGCCGCGAGTGGCATTTGAAGCGGGACCGGAAAGTCAGGCGCGGCCTGGCGCGGAACCTGTAACCGCAGGCGCTCAATGCGCCTCGTCCCAGTTGCCGGCGGCGCGGGCGTCGACCGACAGCGGCACCGACAGGGCGACGGCCGGCATCGGCGCCTCCTCCATGATCTTCTTCACCACCGGCAGGGTTTTTGCGACCTCGCCGTCGGGCACTTCGAAGATCAGCTCGTCGTGCACCTGCAATAGCATCTGTGCGCCGAGCTTCGCCTTGGTAAGTGCCGGCTCGATCCGCACCATGGCGCGGCGGATGATGTCGGCGGCGCTGCCCTGCAGCCGCGCGTTGATCGCCGCGCGCTCGTTGAAGGCGCGGAGCGAGGGGTTCGGCGCGGCGATATCCGGGTAGTGGCACTTGCGGCCGAACAGCGTCGTCACATAGCCGTTCTTTTTGCAGGCCGCCTTGGTCTCTTCCATGTAGTCGCGGATGCCGGGGAAGCGCTCGAAGTATTTCTTGATGTAGGCGCCGGCCTCCTCGCGGCCGATGCCGAGCTGCGCCGCGAGCCCGAAGGCCGAGATGCCGTAGATGATGCCGAAGTTGATCGCCTTGGCGCGCCGGCGCACCTCGCCCGGCATGTCCTTGATCGGAACGCCGAACATTTCCGACGCGGTCATGGCATGGATATCGAGCCCGTCGCGGAACGCCTTCTTCAGCGCTGCGATGTCCGCGATCTCGGCGAGCAGCCGAAGTTCGATCTGCGAGTAGTCGGCTGAAACGAGTTTCGTGCCCGGCTCGGCGACGAAGGCGCGCCGGATCTTGCGGCCCTCCTCGGTGCGAACCGGGATGTTCTGCAGGTTGGGCTCCGAGGACGACAGCCGCCCGGTGGTGGTGGCGGCGAGCGCGTAGCTCGTGTGCACGCGCTTGGTTTGCGGGTTGAGATAGTTCGGCAGCGCGTCGGTGTAGGTCGAGCGCAGCTTGGACACCTGCCGCCAATCGAGGATTTTCTGCGGCAGTTCGTGGCCCTGCTCGGCCAGCTCTTCCAGTGCGCGCGCGCCGGTCGACCACTGCCCGGTCTTGGTCTTGGTGCCGCCCGGCAGGCTCATCTTGCCGAACAGGATGTCGCCGAGCTGCTTCGGGCTGCCGGGGTTGATCGGCTCCCCGGCCAGTTCCTGGATTTCGTGTTCCAGCCCCGCAGCCTTCTGCGCGAACTCGCCGGAAAGCCGCGACAGCACCTGCCGGTCGATGGAGATGCCGCGCCGCTCCATGCGCGCCAGCACCGGAACGAGCGGCCGCTCCAGCGTCTCGTACACGGCCGCGACATGCTCGGCGGCAAGCCGGGCCTTAAGCGCCTTCCACAGCCGCAGCGTTACGTCGGCGTCCTCGGCGGCGTATTCGCTCGCCTTGTCGATCGGCACGCAATCGAACGTCACGCGTGCCTTGCCGGAGCCCGCGACGTCCTCGAAATGGATGGTCCGGTGTCCGAGCCACTTCTCCGACAGGTCGTCCATGCCGTGACCGCCGCGCCCGGCGTCGAGCACGTAGGAGATCAGCATGGTGTCGTCGTAGGGCGCCACCTCGATGCCGCGCAGCGCGAAAATCTGCCAGTCGTACTTCAAGTTTTGCGCGATCTTGAGAACGCCCGGGTCCTCCAGCATTGGCTTGATCGCGGCGAGCGCGGCCTTCTCCGGAATTTGGTCGGGCAGGAGTTTGGGCTCGGGCGCGAACAGGTCGCCGCTGCCCCCGGCGTCGCGATGGCCGATCGGCACGTAGCAGGCCTCGTTGTCGGCGAGTGCGAGCGAGAAGCCGCAAAGCTCGGCCGTCATCGGATCGAGGCTGGTGGTCTCGGTGTCGACCGCGACGATGCCGAGGTCCTTCGCGCGCGCCACCCAGGCCTTGAGGCGGTCGAGCGAGCGGACGGTTTCGTATTTGTTGCGGTCGATCTTGTTCGCCTTGGCGGCGGCAAGATGCGCATCGGCGAGAGCGGCGGGGGTGAAACCGCCGTTGGCTGTGACAGGCGCGCCTTGCCGCTTGCTCGGCGCGCTCCCTCCCCCTGAAAGGGGGAGAGTGCCCGCCGCTGGCGGGAGGGTGGGGGTCGTGCCGCTGACTTCGGCCCCACCCGGCTCGCCACCCTCCGCCTGCGGGGGAGGGACAGCGCCGGCGCCGCCCGCGCTCAGCCGTGCTTCGGGCTCGATCTCGTTGGCGTCCACGCCCGACTTCTCGGCAACTCGCCGGGTCAGCGTATTGAACTCCATCGCCTTCAGGAACGCGATCAGCCGCTTGCCGTCGGGATCGTGCACGGCGAGGTCCTCGACCGGCACCTCCAGCGGGACGTTTTGATCGAGCGTGACCAGGCGCTTGGAGATGCGCGCCAACTCGGCGTTATCGATCAGCGTCTGGCGGCGCTTCTCCTGCTTGATCTCGGAGGCGCGCTTGAGCAACGTTTCGAGGTCGCCGTATTCGCCGATGAGCTGTGCCGCGGTTTTGACGCCGATGCCCGGCACACCCGGCACGTTGTCGCTGGAATCGCCGATCAGCGCCTGGACTTCGATTACTTTTTCCGGCGGCACGCCGAACTTCTCGATCACCGCGTCGCGGCCGATGCGCTTGTCCTTCATGGTGTCGTAGAGCGCGACGCCGTTTGTGACGAGCTGCATCAGGTCCTTGTCGGACGACACGATCGTGGTCGTGGCCTTGGCCTCGCTCGCAAGGCGCGCATAGGTCGCGATCAGGTCGTCGGCCTCGTAGCCGGCCTGCTCCAGGCAGGGCAGGTCGAAGGCGCGCGTCGCCTCGCGGATCAGCGGGAATTGCGGGATCAGATCCTCGGGTGCGGGCGGGCGGTGTGCCTTGTATTCGGGATAGAAGTCGGTGCGGAAGGTCTTCTCCGACTTGTCGAAAACGACGGCCAGATGCGTCGGCCGCTCCTCCGGCTTCATGTCGTTGAGCAGCTTCCAGATCATGTTGCAGAAGCCGAGCACGGCGTTGATCTGCAACCCATCCGACTTGCGCGTCAGCGGCGGCAGCGCGTGGTAGGCGCGGAAAATGTAGCCCGAGCCGTCGACCAGAAAGAGGTGATCGCCCCTCTTCAGCGGGCGGGCGGCGGGGGAGGCAGGCGCCGGCGTGTCGGCCTTGCCCTGGCTTTTCGATGGGGACGGCATGGCCCGAATGTGGGCCGTCCGCGATTTCGAATCAATGCCGGGGCAGTTCTATGTGAATCATTCTGCCGGCTGCATCGCCCGCACGCGCAAAGGCTTGAGCCGCGCCCAGGCCGGACGCTCGAACAGAAAGCGGAACGGCGTGTTGCGCACCGCCCAGTACCACACCAGTGCGCCGGTCACGCCTGCGATCGTCACGATGGCCGACATGGTGCCGATGTCGGGGACGATGCCGGTCTTGATCAGCACGATGCGGGTCGCGGCCATCGGCAGGAAGAAGGCGAGATAAATCACGATGGACTGCTGGCCCAGATACCGCAGCCAGCGCATCCAGTCGATCTGCGCGAGCAACGCCGCGGCGGCGACCACTGCGGCCGCACCCAGCATGCCGAGCCCGAGCGACACGAACGGCAGGTCGGCATAGCCGCCGAACACGAGGATGCCGTTGACCGGCGCCCAGACCGCGAGTGCCGCCATGGCAGCGCGCGGGCGCGCCTGCACCTGAGCCGCAAATTCGAAGATGCGCGGCGCCAGCAGGTAGCCCGAGTAGAAATAGACGAAGCGGCTCGCGAACTCGTCGGGCATCGTCCAGCCGGTATGGATCGGCGCGATCTCGAGTGCGGCGCCGACGAGCCAGATCGCAAGCGGCGGGACGCGGCGCGTCAGCTTCACTACCACGAAGAAGACCGGTAGCAGGTAGATGAACCACAGCGTGCCGAACGGCTCGACGAACGCCTCCAGATACGTGAAGCCGACGGCGCGCCAGCCGAGGTCGGCCGCGAACATCGGCGCCTTGAATGCGAACTGGATTGTCACCCAGAGGACATAGAAATAGGCGAAGTGGATCACCTTGCGGTCGATGTAGTCGCGCCAGTCGCGGTCGATAACGCGCGCGAGGAACAGGCCGGAAATGAGGAAGAAGTCCGGCATGCGGAACGGCTTTGCGAAGGTCACCGCGGCATGCATCCAGCCTTCGCCGCTGGTGGCGGCGCCGACGCCGAGCGTCGAGTGCATCATCACCACCATGACGATGCAGAAACCCTTGGCGGTATCGACCCAGTCGATCCGGCCGGGATGGGACGCGTGCGCGAGCCTGTCCATGCGCGGGCACGCTACATGCTCAGGGTTTCGCCAGCGTTTACGGGCTCCGCGAAAAGCTTGGGTTAACCCTCGCCAGTCCGGCGGGCCTCTGCTAGGGCATGATCGCGAAAAGCGGGGGCCGGTTTCCGGAATAGATCGTGCCCCGACAGAAGGAGCCCGCAGCCGGCGCGGGCCGGACCCGTTAACCATGTTGTCGTCCCGATGCGCGTTGCGATGATCGGCACCGGCTACGTGGGCCTCGTTTCCGGGGCCTGCTTTGCCGATTTCGGCCACCATGTCGTGTGCGTGGACAAGGACGCGGGCAAGATCGCAGCGCTCAAGCGCGGCGAGATGCCTATTTACGAGCCTGGCCTCGACGATCTGGTCGCGGTCAACGTGCAAGCCGAACGGCTGTCCTTCGCCACCGATCTGAAAGCGCCCGTGGCGGAAGCCGACGCGGTGTTCATAGCGGTCGGCACGCCGTCGCGGCGCGGCGACGGACACGCGGACCTTTCGTATGTCCATGCCGCCGCGCGCGAGATTGCAGCGGCGCTGGACGGCTACACGCTCGTCATCACCAAATCGACCGTGCCGGTCGGCACCGGCGACGAGGTCGAACGCATCATCCGCGAGGCGCGGCCGGATGCGGAGTTCGCGGTCGTTTCGAATCCGGAGTTCCTGCGCGAGGGCGCGGCGATCCGCGACTTCAAGCATCCGGACCGGATCGTGGTCGGCACCGACGACCCGCGCGCGCGCCAGCAGATGGCGGAGCTCTACCGGCCGCTCTATCTCAACCAGGCGCCGATCCTGAACACCGGCCGCCGTACGGCCGAGCTGATCAAGTACGCGGCCAACGCCTTCCTCGCCACCAAGATCACCTTCATCAACGAGATCGCCGACCTGTGCGAGCGCGTCGGCGCCGACGTGCAGGAGGTGGCGCGTGGCATCGGCCTCGACAACCGCATTGGCGGCAAGTTCCTGCACGCCGGTCCGGGCTACGGCGGCTCGTGCTTCCCCAAGGACACGCTGGCGCTGATCAAGACCGGTCAGGACCACGAGGCGCCGCTGCGCATCGTGGAGACGGTCGCCGCGGTGAACGAGACGCGCAAGCGCGCCATGGCGCGCAAGGTGCTCGCGGCGCTCGGCGGCAACCTGCGCGGCAAGACCGTCGCGGTGCTGGGACTGACCTTCAAGCCGAACACCGACGACATGCGCGACGCGCCGTCGATTCCGTTGATCACGGCGTTGCACGACCAGGGTGCGACGGTGCGCGCCTACGATCCGGTCGGTGTGGAGCAGGCGAAGGCGGTGTTGCCTGACGTGACCTTCTGCGCCGGGCCTTACGAGTGCGCGGACGGCGCCGACGCGCTGGTCATCGTCACCGAATGGGAGCAGTTCCGCGCGCTCGATCTCGAACGGCTCAAACGAAGCATGAGGGCGCCGGTGGTGGTCGACCTGCGCAACATCTATCGCCCCGACGAGATGGAGCGGCTTGGCTTCGTGTACGAGAGCGTGGGACGGCCGCGATCCGGACCGTAGTTCGCGCCGCGCACGGTCACGACCGGATCAGCAGAACGCCCACGATCAGGATGATGGACACCGCGCTGAACACGGTGATGTTGGCGTCGAACTTCAGCGTCATGGAGCCGATCTGCACCGGCCACGGCTGAATGCCGTTGCTGTCGTACTCCTTGCCGCCGAACAGCTTCATCGAGCCGAGCGTCGCGAAGAACGACAGGTAGATCGCGGCGCCGATCGCGGCGGCGAAATAAAGCCGCGCGACGGCGAGCGGCCCGGGCGACCAGATCAGGATCAGCGACAGCAGTCCGATCCCGACATAGCTCAGCACCTGCCAGACCACGTGGAAGCGCGCGTGCGGAGTCCACAGCGGATTGGTTGCGTGAGTCTTGTTGAAGTCGGCAAGGATCGGAACGAAACCGTATCCCAGCACTGTGAGCGTCAGCAGGATGCGCGCCAGGATATTGCCGTCGAACACTTCGCCCATGTGCAGTCCCCCTCCCAAGTCGCTGGCGGCTCGCGCATCTGAGCACGGATCGACCGGGCGCCGGCGTTCAGACGTCGCCGGACAGCGTCACGATCGACCGGTGCGCGATGGCGGGCCGGAATTGCTCGCTGACGAACGACTCGTGCTGCGGATGCGCGAGGTATTCGTTCAGCGCGTCCATGCTTTCGAATTCGGCGACGAAACCGTACTGGTAGCGGTCGTCGCGGCGGCTGACGTTGCGGCCGAGCGACCACGACTTGATCTGCGGAAACCAGGCCGGAAAGCGGTTCAGGCCGTCGAGCACCTGACGGCGCCGCTCCGGCGGCGTCGCGTCCGCAAAGCTGAACACGACCACCTGCTTGATCATTGCGGCACTCAGGTCGCCTTGTGCTGGTACTCGACCAGCGGCAGGTAGTCGTCCCGCACCGGGCTGAAGATGTCGACGTTGACCGCGATGCCGTCCTCCGGCCTCGGCGGCTCCGCCCAATGCACGACATCCGGCGGGATTCGCAGCACCGTGCCCGGCCCGCAGTCGTGCACCTCGTCGCCGATATGCAGCTTCACGCGGCCCTCCAGCAGCATGAACACCTGCTCGAACGGATGACTGTGCGGGTTGGGCTCCATGCCCGGTGCAAGCAGATTGTGCGTCACCAGCACGTTGTCCCCGCGGAAGCCGCGCTGCGTGATGCCGGCCCGCGGCGTGCGGGCGGGAATGTCTTGCCAGTTGTAGGCGGGTGTTTTCGGCATTGCGGTCCCTCCGGTCGGGTAATCCTAGGGGGGCGCATTCGGGGTGTCACCCGGTCCGGCTGCGCCGCGGGTGTGTTATGTCGTGCCGGCCGCCATGGTTACGTTTGCCGAATCGCTGCCGATCGACGCCGCGCTGCCCGCGCTCATCGCGGCGCTGCGCGCGCGCAATGCCGCCGTGCTGGTCGCGCCGCCCGGCGCGGGTAAGACCACGCGCGTGCCGCTGGTGCTGATCGGCGAACCGTGGGCGAAGGACCGGAAAATCCTGGTGCTGGAGCCGCGGCGGCTTGCCGCGAGGGCCGCGGCGGAGCGGATGGCCTCGACGCTCGGCGAGAAGGTCGGCGACACGGTGGGGCTTCGGGTGCGCTTCGGCTCGAACGTGTCGAAGCGGACTCGGATCGAAGTCGTCACCGAAGGCATTTTCACCAGACTCATTCTCGACGACCCGTCGCTCGACGGCATCGCCGCGGTGCTGTTCGACGAATTCCACGAGCGTTCGCTCGACGCCGATCTCGGGCTTGCGCTCGCGCGCGACGCGCAGCAGGGCCTGCGCGAGGATTTGAAGCTGCTCGCCATGTCGGCGACGCTCGACGGCGCGCGGGTTTCGAAGCTTCTCGGCGATGCGCCGCTGATCGAGAGCGAGGGCCGCGCATTCCCGGTCGAGACGCGCTATCTCGGCCGCGATCCACGCGAGCCGATCGAGCGGCAGGTGGCAGGCGCGGTAACGCGCGCGCTGCGCACCGAGCCGGGATCGGCCCTGGTGTTCCTGCCGGGGCAGGCGGAAATCCGCCGCACCGAGACGCTGCTCAAGGAGTGTATCGACGATCCCTCCGTCGATATCGTTACGCTGTACGGCGCGCTCGATGCATCGACGCAGGACCGCGCCATCGCGCCGGCTCCGAAAGGCCGGCGCAAGGCGGTGCTCGCCACTTCTATTGCCGAGACCTCGCTCACCATCGAGGGCGTCCGCATTGTGATCGACTCAGGGCTTGCCCGCGTGCCGCGCTACGAGCCGGACGTCGGTCTGACGCGGCTCGAAACCGTGCGCGTCTCGCGCGCCGCAGCCGACCAGCGCCGCGGGCGCGCCGGCCGCACCGAGCCGGGCGTCTGCTATCGCCTCTGGGACGAGCCGCAAACCGCGTCGCTGGAGCCTTATGCGCGGCCCGAAATTCTCGCGGCCGATCTGTCCGGGTTCCTGCTCGATCTTGCCGAATGGGGCGCGAGCGATCCGTCGGCGCTCGCCTTACTGGATCCGCCGCCCGCCGGCGCGTTGGCCGAGGCGCGGGCGCTGCTGATCGAATTGGGCGCCATCGACGCGCAAGGCCGGATCACGGACGAAGGCCGCAAGCTTCGTGCGCTGCCGCTGCCGCCGCGGCTTGCGCGCATGGTGGTCGACGCCGCGCGCGAAGGCGCGGGCGCGCTTGGAGCCGACATTGCGGCGATCCTTTCGGAGCGCGGGTTGGGCGGCGACAGCGTCGACCTGACCTATCGGCTCGACAATTTCCGCCGCGACCGCTCCCGCCGCGGTGAGGACGCGCGGCGGATGGCGCGGCGCTGGGCGCAGGAGGCGGGCGGCAAGGCCTCGGCGGTTTCGGAATTGTCGGCCGGCTCGATCCTTGCGCTTGCCTATCCGGATCGTATCGCCAAGAGCCGCGGGCAGGGCGGTGCATTTCTCTTGGCGAACGGCCGGGGCGCGAATGTCGACCTCGCGTCGCCGCTGTCGCGCGAGGCGTTCCTGGCGGTCGCGGAGCTGGCGGGCACGGCGGCGCAGTCGCGCATTCTTCTCGCCGCACCGGTTTCGCTGGAAGAGATCGAGGCGCGCTTTGCCGATCGCATCGAGCAGCGCGAGGACATCGCCTTCGACCCTGAATCGTCGAGCCTGCGTGGCCGGCGCAGCGAACGGCTCGGCGCGCTGACGCTCGCCGAGCGCACGTTCAAGATCGAGGCCGGTGAGAACGCGGCGCGCGCGCTGGCCGATGCGGTCGTGCGACACGGCGCCGGTATGCTGCCGTGGACCAAGGGGCTCATGCAGCTTCGCCATCGCGTCAACTATCTGCATCGCGCGGACGCAAGCGAATGGCCGGACCTGTCCGACGCGGCGTTGGCGGCGAATGCCGCGGAATGGCTTGCGCCCCATCTGACGAACATGACGTCGCTTGCCGGACTTTCGCCGGACGAACTCGATGCCGCGTTGAGCGCCCTGCTGCCCTGGAACCTGCGGCGCAGGCTCGACGCGGAGGCGCCGACGCATTTCACCGCGCCGTCGGGTTCCTCTGTGCCGATCGATTACGACGCCGAAGGCGGGCCGAAAATCGCTATCCGGGTGCAGGAGCTGTTCGGGCTCGGCACGCATCCGAGTATCGCCGGGGGTAGGGTGCCGCTGCTGGTGGAATTGCTGTCGCCCGCGCACCGGCCGGTGCAGGTGACGCGCGACCTGCCGGGGTTCTGGCGCGGCTCGTATGCGGCGGTAAAGACCGAGATGCGCGGGCGCTATCCGCGCCATCCCTGGCCGGACGATCCCTTGAGTGCGCCCGCCACCCGCCGTGCCAAGCCGCGCGGCACGTAAGTTCGCGCAATCCCTAAAATTCGAACGATCAAGGCAACCGGCCCGACACCGTGACGGCGCAAAGCGCGCCCGGTGCTCCCACCGTTAGCGATGTGTTGAGCGGCAAAGTGCTCGAATGGCCGTGCAAACCACGGACTCGAAATGCGGCAAGCACTGATCCTGTTCGTCGTTGCGGCCGCGGTGGCGCTCGGCGCCGCCCGGCACTTCGACCAGACCGGCAAGGCCGGCGGCGACAAGGCGATGGCCATGGGTGCCAAGCCGTCGCCGGCCGCGCCGCCACAAACCTCAAGCGCCTACCGGACCGTGACGTTGCGCAGCGACAGCCGCGGCCATTTCCAGGTCGAGGCGCGGGTCGACGGACGCCCGGTATCGTTTCTGGTCGATACTGGCGCGTCCATGATCGCTCTGAACGAGAGGTCGGCGGCCCGCCTCGGCATCCACCCGCGCGCCAGCGACTACAAGTACAAGACCCAGACGGCGAACGGCGTCGGCCGCGCGGCCCGCGTCGTGCTCAACCGGGTCGAGGTCGACGGCATCACGGTGCGCGACGCCGAGGCCTTTGTGATCCCCGACAACCAGCTCTCCACCAACCTGCTCGGGATGACCTTCCTGGCGCGCGTAAAGTGGACGCACGACCGCGGCCGGCTGGTGCTGGAGCAGTAACCGTTTCCGTTCCGTCGGCCTTTGGGCTATTGCTCCGGGACCGTGCGCCGGAGATTCGATGTTTCCCAAACCCAAGCCGTCGCTGACGCCGAACACCTACGCCTATGAGTCCGAACCGCTGGTGAAGCCGACCGGCTTCCGCGAGTACGACGCGCGCTGGCTGCTCGGCAAGGAAATCAACCTGATGGGCGTGCAGGCGCTGGGCATGGGGCTCGGCACGCTGATCCGCGAACTGGGCGTGAAGCCCGAGGTCGTCACCGGCCACGACTTCCGCGGCTATTCGGCGTCGGTGAAGAATTCGCTGATCTCCGGCCTGCTGGCTGCGGGCTGCAAGGTCCACGACATCGGGCTTGCGGTCACGCCGATGGCCTATTTCGCGCAGTTCGATCTCGACGTGCCGTGCGTCGCGATGGTCACCGCTTCGCATAACGACAACGGCTGGACCGGTGTGAAGATGGGCGCCAACCGCCCGCTGACTTTCGGGCCGGATGAGATGACGCGATTGAAGGACATCGTGCTCGGCGCGGCGTTCAAGCTGTCCGGCGGCGGCTCCTACGAGTTCGTCGAGAACTTTCCGGCGCGCTATATCGCCGACCTGACCAGACGGCCGAAGCTCAAGCGCAGACTGAAAGTGGTCTGCGCCTGCGGCAACGGCACAGCGGGCGCGTTCGCGCCGCAGGTGCTTGAAGCTGTGGGCTGCGAGGTGGTGCGGCTCGACTGCGAGCTCGACCACACGTTCCCGCGCTACAATCCCAACACCGAAGACCTGAAGATGCTGCACGCCATGCGCGACGAGGTGCTGCGCGTGAAGGCGGACGTGGCGCTCGGCTTCGACGGCGACGGCGACCGCTGTGGCGTGGTCGACAACGAAGGCGAGGAAATTTTCGCGGACAAGGTCGGCGTGATGCTGGCGCGCGACCTGTCGGCGCAGCACTCAAAGCCGACCTTCGTGGTCGACGTGAAATCCACCGGCTTGTTCCACACCGACCCAGTGCTGCAGAAGAACGGCGTTACGACGGACTACTGGAAGACCGGCCACTCCTACATCAAGCGCCGCGTCAACGAATTGAACGCGCTCGCGGGCTTCGAGAAATCCGGGCACTTCTTCTTCAACAAACCGATCGGTCGCGGTTACGACGACGGACTGGTGTTCGCGCTTGCGGTCTGCGACATGCTCGACCGCAACCCCGGAAAGACCATGGCCGATCTCAAGAACGCGCTGCCGAAGACCTGGTCGTCGCCGACCATGTCGCCGCATTGCGACGACGAGAAGAAATACGCGGTGGTCGACGCGGTGGTGAATCACTTCGGCGCGGCGAAGACGAAGGGCGATAAGCTGATCGGCCAGCCGATCCGCGAACTCGTCACCGTCAACGGCGTCCGCGTCACGGTCGAGGACGGCACCTGGGGCCTGGTGCGGGCATCGTCGAACAAGCCCGAACTGGTGGTGGTCGTGGAAAGCCCGGTGTCGGAGCAGCGCATGCGCGACATGTTCAAGGCGGTCGACGCCGTGCTGCGCACGCACCCCGAGGTCGGCGCTTACAATCAGACGATCTGAGCGCGCTAACCCTGCGCCCGAGCCCTACGCCCGAGCCCTATGCCCAGGTCGCGAAACTCATCCCGGTCCCGGTGCCCGCCGGCGTGCGATAGCCGGGCACGTATTCGAACCAGTTCATATCCAGGTGCTCGGTTGCGCCGGCGAGCGCCACCCAGTTCAGGATTTCCGAGCTGCCGCCTTTTAGCTTGTTGCGCGGGAGGCGTTGGAGAAACGCCACGTCCTTGTCGGCACAGGCTTTGAGGATCGCGCGGTCGAATTCCTCGTCGACCAGGAAATGGCTCAGGCCGCCCGAGGCCAGCACGCCGACGCGGATGTCCTCCGGATAGCTCTCTACCGCGAGCCGCACCGCTTGGCCGAGGCGATAGCAGCGCTGCGGGCGTGGCTGGCTGGGCGGGTAGTAGGTGTTGATGAACAGAGGCACCGCCGGCACGGGCCGGTCGGCGCTCATGACGTGCCGATGCACATAGGCGATGGCGTGGCCTTCGCCTTCTCCTGGCCGTAGCGACTTCGAGGCGGCCAGGTCGAATTCTGCGTCCATCAGGCTTTCGATCAGGTGCAGCGCAAGCTTGCCGTCGACGGGATAATCCCGCGGCTGGTCACGCTCGAAAAACGCCGCCCGGTTCTTGATGTACCACTCCGGCAGATGGGAATAGGTCCGGTGCTGCTTGGTGTCATTGCGGATGGTGTCGCCGTAGTAGATCGCAAACGCCGGACGGCAGTCTTCCAGATAGCTCTCGTTCTGGTCGTCGCCGAACACAATCAGGGCGTCGAGTCTCGCTCCGTCCAGCACCTTTCGCAGGCGCTGGACAGCCGCGCGCGCCTTGTTCTGCCGCTCGACCAGTTGCGCCGGCGCGACCATGTTCGCCACGCGCGGATCGGCGTCCTCCAGCAATTCGCCATAGGTGACCTGACGGCCTTCGCGGTCGTGGTGCTTGATGAGCCGGTCGGTTTCGATGAACCGGGTCAGCGTTTCGTCCGACGCGAGCAGCATGGGAGTGTGAGATGTCCCCAGCCCCAGTGCGATAGTGGCCATCGATTCGGTCTCCAGGCGGGTGTGATCGCTCGCATGCCGTGGCGATCCAACGAGCCATCAAATCAGCAGATCGTGTGTATCGATTTGATCTAAATCAGGTCGCCCCCGGCGACGAGCTCGTGCGTATGGCTTGATACAAACGATACATTTTTCAGTTGCGGCGACATACCGGCAATTCAATGCCGCGATATGAGATGCACCGGGAACGCGATTTTTGCTGGAGCGATCATGCCGCGGACTGAGCCATGCCTTTTCGAAACTGCGCGCGGCTTGCGAACTTTGACCACCGCGCAATGGATTGCGGTCAGGAACGAGGCGATCGTGTGGGCCCGCGAGGAGCGCCGGCGCGCGATGCAGGCTCTCATTCTTGCGGCCCTGCGGTCGGTAAGGCGTCTCCGGCGCAGGACGATGGCCTGGATCGCGAGGCAAGGTCAGGCCCAGATGGTTGCGCAGCGGCAGTGGCGCAATGTGCTTGGGTTTGCCGGCGTCGACCGCGCCGCCCGGCTTCACTGATCCCCGTTTCCCCACTCATCGTCGGATATGCCCTTCCATCGCCCGGAGCGAATGCAATGACTCGTGACCAGAAGCAGCTTGTGCAGGCAACCTGGAAGCAGGTGGTGCCGATCGCCGACACCGCGGCCAGGTTGTTCTACGAACGGCTGTTCGAAATCGATCCGGGCGCGCGGGCGCTGTTCGGCGAGACCAACATGACGCGGCAGCGCGAGAAGCTGCTGCAGGTGCTCTCGGTGGCGGTATCGAGCCTGGACCGGCTCGACGCGCTTACGGGCGTCGTCGAGGATCTGGGCCGCCGGCACGCCGGTTACGGGGTCACCGAGGCGCATTTCGATTCGGTCGGCGCGGCCTTGCTCTGGACGTTGGAGCGGGGCCTGGGCGAGCATTGGACACCCGCGGCCGCCGCCGCATGGACCGAGGTCTACGGGCTTCTTGCCAATATCATGCAGCGCGGAATGCGCGAGGCCGTTGCGGCGAAGAGATCGGCGGCGTAGCGGCGGACTGCCGGATCAGCTCTTCTCTTCGGCGAACGTGTCGCGAAACGGATGCGCGGGATAGACGCCGAGCACCCGCAATTCCTTGGAGAAGAACGCCAGCTCTTCGAGCGCAAACACCAGGCCGCGGTCGTCGGGGTGTCCCTCGACGTCCGCATAGAATTGCGTCGCGAAGAAATTCCCCTCGATCATATAGCTTTCGAGCTTGGTCATGTTGATGCCGTTGGTGGCGAAGCCGCCGAGCGCCTTGTAGAGCGCGGCCGGCACGTTCTTGACCCTGAACACGAACGTCGTGACGATCTTGCCTTGGCCGCGCTGGGCCCATTTCTTCTCGCGCGAGAGGACAATGAAGCGCGTGGTGTTGTGGGATTCGTCCTCGACGTTCTCGGCGAGGATATCGAGGCCGTAGATATCGGCCGCGAGCCGCGTCGCGATCGCGGCGCGCGACTTGTCGCCGGCCTCGGAGACGATGCGCGCCGAGCCCGCCGTATCGGCGGCAACCACCGGGCGGATGCCGAGTTGCCGGATGATCTTGCGGCACTGGCCGAGCGCATGGACGTGGCTCTCGACGGTCTTCACGTCCTTGATCGTCGTGCCCTTGATTGCCAGCAGCTGGTGCCGCACCGGCATGAAATGCTCGGCGACGATATGAAGATTGGAGTTCGGCATCAGGTGGTGGATGTCTGCGACCCGGCCCGCGACCGAGTTCTCGATCGGGATCATCGCCAGTTCGCAATCGCCGCCCGTGACCGCCGCGAACGCGTCTTCGAAGGTCGCCGCTGGCACCGCTTCATAGTCGGGATAGGCTTCGTGAATCGCCAGATGCGAATTCGCTCCCGGCTCGCCTTGAAACACAATTCGCTTTTTCGCCATCAGCCCCGCCTCGATTGGTCCGTTCGTTTGGCTTGTCTCACCGACCGGAGTCAATGGCGGCGGGCCAGAACGCGCCGGGCGGTTTCGAGGTCCTCCGGCGTGTCAACGCCGAGCGGCACCGTGTCGACGATCGACACATCGATCCGCATGCCCGCCTCCAACGCGCGCAGCTGTTCGAGTTTTTCGCGCTGCTCCAAAGCCGAGGGCGGCAGGGCGACGAAGCGCTCCAGCGCCGCGCGGCGATAAGCATAAAGCCCGATGTGGTGGTACAGCGGCCCCTCGCCGTAAGGGGCGGTGGCGCGGGTGAAGTACAGCGCGCGCAGCCGGAACGGCGAAACCGGCGTGCCGACGACCTTGACCACGTTCGGATTGGTGCGCTCGGCCTCGCTGGAAATTTCGGCGGCGACAGTGGCGATATCCACCGCAGGGTCGTCGAGCGGGGCCAGCGCCGCCTTGATTGCCGCCGGGTCCAGCGTCGGGAGGTCGCCCTGCACGTTGACGACGACGCGGGCGCGGCGCTCCGGGTCGACGATGCCCAGTGCCTCGAAGATGCGGTCGGAGCCGGACGGGTGGTCCGTCCTGGTCATGATCGCCCGGCCGCCGGCCTTCTCCACCGCTGCGGCGATGGTCTCCTCGTCGGTTGCGACAACGACGTGTCCGATTCGGGCGGATTCGGCGCGGCGCATCACCTGCACGATCATGGGTTGTCCGGCGATATCGGCCAGCGGCTTGCCAGGCAGCCGGGTGGCGGCCATACGGGCGGGGATGAGGATCAGGATGTCGTCAGCCATGGCCGTGGGAGGCTTCGGTCGGGCCCGTTACGGGACGGTGGATGAGGCGGCAGAATGTCAGGCTGAACGGCGGTTTCCGCGCGTTATACGGGTTGCCATGGGCGAGGGAAACCGGGTATCTGTGCGCCGCCGCAGGGGTCCTGCGGCCATCCGCCCGATGCCAAGACGTTCAGCGGGAGCCGATCCGCGATGGATTCCTTCGAAGTCAACAAAATCCTGGGTGCGGTGCTCGGCACCTGCCTCGTACTGCTGACGCTGAACATCACGGCCAACGCGCTGTTTTCGGTCCATGCACCGGCCAAGCCGGGCTATGCCATCGCGGTTCCCGAGCAGGCGCCCGCAGGCGGTCCCGCCGCGCCAGCCGTGGCTGAAGAGCCGATTGCGGTCCGGCTTGCCAAGGCCGACCTCGGACGCGGCGAAGCGTCTTTCAAGAAGTGCGCCGCCTGCCACACCCTCGACAAGGGCGGGCGCAATCTCGTCGGCCCGAATCTCTGGGGCGTCGTCGGTCGCGACAAGGGCGCGGTCGCCGGCGTGAACTATTCGGCGGCGATGAAGGCCAAGGGCGGCAAGTGGACGTTCGAGGAACTCGACGCCTACCTGAAGAATCCCCGCGGCATGGTCCCCGGCACCAACATGAGCTTCGCGGGTATTCCGCGCGACAGCGAGCGCGGCGATCTGCTCGCCTTCCTCAATTCCAAATCAGACAGTCCGCAGCCGCTGCCGAAGGCGGCCGCTGCGACGCCTGCAGCGCCCGCTGCGCGTCAGGCGGAAGCGCCGCCCGCTGCTGCTGCGCCGGCTCCTGCGGCGCCGCCGGCGGCCGCTGCGCCGCCTGCAGCGGCCCC
>Ga0194131_10004418_pt1 | contig 21236 bp, 20 predicted proteins | sample TA2KigO120mmetaG_FD_148631 | JGI IMG/M metagenome (GOLD analysis project Ga0194131, IMG submission 148631) | Freshwater microbial communities from Lake Tanganyika, Tanzania - TA2015053 Kigoma Offshore 120m | ecosystem: Environmental > Aquatic > Freshwater > Lake | place: Tanzania: Lake... | reverse complement strand
GGCATTGATAATGGTGGCCGTGGTGTAATCGGCGTGGTAGCAAAGTCACATGCAACAACAGGTATAATTATCGTAGGAGCAACTAAGGGCAACGGTACTTGGGGTTCTTTGAAAGCAGGATTATCATAATGACAAACTATAGAGGATCGGGCTCGGAATCTTTTTCTGTAGGTGTATCACCACCAGAAATATCTTGGACAATTATTCGTGGAGACACTGCAGCATTTAGAGTTTATGTGACAGACGAGGATCGTGATCCACTTGACATAGGGGATTGGAACATTGCAATGGACATAGTAAGACCATCTGAAGACAATGAAATAATCGTGTCAGTAAGTCCAGGAATAACAGCAGATGACGATGATGGGGAGTTTACGGTAACCCTTGCTGCTAACGAGTCTGAACTATTAGAAACCGACGACATTTTTGATATTCAACTATCCGATGCTACTAGAAACTGGACAGTGGCAAAAGGAACAATAACAGTAATTGAAGATGTAACTGGTCCTTACGAAGGTTAATCATGCCCGTTGCCAGAGCCAAGGATATCCAAGCCAGACGGGTATTTTTAAATACCGTTAATTATTCTAAATCTAGACCATCCAACATAGGATTTTTTACTACAGAGGTTAGAGGCGTGTATCCTTTTAGGGTTAGGTTTGAAAATATTGGTGTTTCTGTTCCGCCATCACAAGGAATTGGCGTAGCAATCATTGGTAGCACCTTTATCATCTTGTGATATAATCAATTATCATGGCAATTGTTCCCATAACTACATTAAAAGGCAAGTTTGAAACTGGAGACATTCCTACTGGAGCAGACTTTGTTGACCTCATTGATACGACTTCATTTCGTGCCGATTCTTTGGGCGGGGATGGAAATAACTCAGTAACTATAAATGGCATAGAGTCTGCAACGATATTTGATACTATTGATACTTCGGTTTTTAGAACTACAAAGTATTTAATTCAACTGTCTCATGCTTCAAGCTCTTCCTATAGAAGCCTTGAAATGAATTTGGTTTTTGATGGTACCAATCAAAATATAACAGAGTTTGGCTCTGTTAAGAACAATGCTAGTGACGTTGGAACAATTTCAGCTTCATTAAGTTCTGGTATAATTAGCATGACGGTAACCCCCGTCCTTAGCCCTATGACCGTAAGGTACTACCGTACGGGACTTAAGGCGTAACCCATAAGGAGAAAAAATGGCAACAGTCGACAAAGACTTCCGAATTAAAAACGGCCTGGTCGTTGAGGGCAGCACGGCAACCGTCAACGGTTCAAATATTTTAACTGAAGCCTCAACATCATTTTTAAATGAGCACATCTCAGATGTTGTTGGCGCAATGGTGTCAGGAAATACAGAGTCTGGTATTTCGGTAACTTACCAAGATTCCGATAACACACTAGATTTTAATGTTGATGATTTCACAATTACACTTGGTGGAGATCTTTCTGGTTCTGTAACGATTACAGACCTTGCAGGCGCAACTCTTACCGCATCAATAGCAGCAAACTCTGTTGCACTTGGCACAGATACAACAGGTAACTACGTAGAATCTGTTACATCTGGCTCAGGACTTTCAATTACTGGATCAATTGGAGAAGGTTCAACAATTGTTCTAACAAATGATGACAAAGGTTCTTCACAAAATATATTCAAAACAATTGCAGTTGCTGGTCAATCAAACATTGAAGCAGACAGCAATACCGACACTCTAACTTTTGTTGCTGGAACTGGCGTATCTTTAACAACAAACGCAAGTACAGACACTTTAACGATTACCAATGAGGGTGTTAGGACTCTTGCAGGAACAGCAAATGAAATTGAAGTTTCTGCTTCAACTGGGGCAGTAACAATCGGTCTTCCAGACAACGTAACAATTGGAAACAACCTTGTTGTTAATGGTGATTTAACAGTACATGGCTCATCCACAATTCTTAATACAGAAACTCTTGCTGTTGAAGATAATATTATTCTTTTAAATAGCAATGTTACAGGTGTCCCATCAAGCAATGCTGGTATTGAAGTTGAGCGTGGTAGCTCTGCAAATGCATCTCTATTCTGGGATGAATCAACAGATAAGTGGACAGTAAACGACGCAACTAATACTAAGGCAATCGCCTTGGTTGGAGATGCAACATTTAATACCTTCTCAAATTTAACAGATGGTACAAACACAGCACAACCAGATTCGTCTTCAGATACATTTACATTCGCTGCTGGAACTGGTATCGCTGTTGCAATCACCGCAGCCTCAGACACTTTAACGATTACTAATGAGGGTGTTAGGACTCTTGCAGGAACTTCAAATCAGATCACTGCATCTGCCTCAACTGGAAATGTAACTCTGTCCTTACCACAGAATATTCATTCTGGAGCATCACCAACATTTGCAGGCCTCTCGGTGGGATCTGGATCTGTTACAGCGGGTTCTGTAACTCTTTCAGAAACACTTGTAAGTTCTGCTACAGCAACTGCTGGTACAACTGCGTCAGTTATCGACTCATGGTCTGCAACAACTTATAGAAGTGCTAAGTATATTGTTCAAATGAAAAAGGATAACGATATTGAAACTATCGAAGTTCTTCTAAATGTTGATGGAAACAATAACGTTTATATTACAGAATATGCTGATGTTATGAGCAATACTTCTCTCGGAACTACTGACGCTGATTACAGCTCAGGAAATGTTCGTCTGTTAGTTACAGCGGCTGCAGCAGACACAGCAGTAAAGGTACACAAAACGCTTATAGAGGCGTAATGTGACCACGAAGGGATAGGTGAACCTAAGTGGCAACAACGAACAAGGATTTTGTCGTAAAAGCAGGACTTAAGGTTGCTACTGGAGTTACCTTTCCAGATGATACGGTTCAGACTACCGCCTTTACTGGCGGAGGATTAACAGTAGGCAATACTTTTCCACAATCACCAAGCAACGGTGATTTATTTTTATATACAACAACAGAGCGTATTTATTTTTACTATAATGCTGAGTGGACTCCTGTTGCAACCTATTTAGATGCTCAAAAAGAATATGATGGAAATGGATTAACCTATCCAACTCTATTTGCAAAGCTAGATGGTGGTACGCCAAGTTCAACATATGGCGCCCTTCCAACAGCAGACGGGGGTAGTCCAAATGAACAATTCTGATATAATGGCTTTAACAAGGATAGGTAATAATGGCAACTAGAATTCAGGTACGCAGGGGTACGAATGCCGCTTGGGCTGCAGCAGATCCTGTTCTTGACGTTGGCGAGTTTGGTTTTAACACTACAAACAATCAACTTAAGATTGGCGATGGGTCGACATCTTGGGATAACATATCTTATTTTTTAACAAATGATAACCTAGGAGAAAGCCTTGGCGACTATATTCAGATAAGCGAGAAAGGGTCTGCCAATGGAGTGGCAGAGCTTGATGCTAGTCAAAATGTTTTAACTAGAAGCTCTGTTATTTTTGAGGGTGCAACTGCCGACGCCTATGAAACAACATTAACGGTAACAGACCCAACCGCCGATCGCACAATTACAATTCCAAATTCTACTGGTACTATTCTTTTGGCTGACGGTAGTGGAAACGTAACCATTTCAGGAAACTTGACTGTCACTGGAACGACCACAACGATTTCTTCACAGAGCGTTTTAAGCCAACTTATTTTCGAGGGTACCACAGCAGACGATTTTGAGACCACCCTAACATTAGTAGATCCCACCGCCGATAGAACTATAACTTTGCCAAACGTGAGCGGTACGGTTGTTACTACTGGTAATTTTCCGTCTTTGACATGGGGACAACTTAAGTTGGGTGGCGGAATTTAATCAGTACTTTGTAAAATCAAAAGTACTAAACCTTTACTTAACACTTAATGTTTCTAAAAACGCTGTAAATCATAACTTTTCTTTATAAAAATTCTATGGTATACTAGACACTACTTTACATTTCGTAAAGTTCTCATATTATTTTGTGGAAAGGTTTGTAAAATCGGATGTCTGACATATTTTCTTTTCGTCTATTGGATGAGTTTGTAAATAAGTATAAAGAAATTGAGCCTCCTTTTGGCTTTGGAGATGCGGGTAGTAATTCGTTAGGTGAAATAACATTTATTCGTACCTATTCCAGGATAAAAGAAGATGGTTGTAAAGAACGCTGGTATGAGGTTTGCAAGAGGGTAATTGAGGGAATGTATTCAATACAGAAGAATCACGCCAAAGAGAACCGTTTGCCATGGAATGACAATAAAGCACAAAAGTCTGCTCAAGAGGCCTATGAGCGCATGTTTGGCCTTAAATGGACCCCTCCTGGCCGTGGCCTATGGGCGTTTGGCACTCCCATGACCATGGAGCGCAAGAACTCTGCTGCCCTGCAGAATTGTGCGATGGTATCAACAAGAGACATTGACCGTAATGATCCAGGTGCATTATTCGCTTGGGTAATGGATGCCTTGATGTTAGGTGTAGGTGTAGGGTTTGATACTTTAGGTCAAGATAAGGGGCTTGATATTTATTCAAATTCCGATGAAGAAATACAATATGAGATTCCAGATACTCGTGAGGGGTGGGTAGAATCCATAAGAATTATTCTTAACTCGTATTTAAAGATAAATCAGGCAAAGGTAATATTTGATTATTCTAAGATTAGGCCTCTGGGTTCTCCTATCAAGGGGTTTGGTGGTACCGCCTCGGGCCCAGAACCACTTATAAAACTGCACAAGACAATTCATAAAGTTATTGGTGATAGAGCTGGAGAAAAATTAGACTCTCGTGCAATTGTAGACATTGTTAATCTTATTGGAACATGTGTGGTTGCTGGAAACGTTCGTCGTTCTGCAACTCTTGCTCTTGGTGGACCAACAGATAAAGACTTTATGAATCTAAAAAATCCAGAAATCTTTGCAGAACGCAACTCGTATAATCCAGAAAATCCAGGGTGGGCATGGATGAGCAATAACTCTATTGCAGCAGAAGTAGGAACACAATATGAGGATTATGTAGATTTAATTGCTAACAATGGTGAACCAGGTTTTGTCTGGCTAGATATTGCTCGTAATTTTGGTCGTCTTGCAGATCCTGCAGATGGCAAAGATTATCGTGTTATGGGATTTAATCCTTGTGCTGAGCAGCCACTTGAGAGTCAAGAGCTGTGCACTCTTGTGGAGGTACATCTAAATAGACACGTAGACAAAGAAGATTTTTTACGCACACTTAAGTTTGCATACTTGTATGGCAAGACCGTAACTCTTATTCCAACACATTGGCAGATTACAAACGGAATTATGCAGCGCAATCGTCGTATTGGAACATCGTTAACTGGGATTGCATCATTCTCTGACGAGAACGGACTGCCCACCGTTCGTGAATGGATGGATGAGGGATACAAAACAATTCGTAAATATGATCATGCATATTCTGAGTGGCTATGTGTTCGTGAATCTGTTCGTGTAACAACCGTTAAGCCATCTGGCTCAGTCTCCCTGCTGTCTGGTGCAACTCCAGGCGTTCATTGGGGACCAGGAGGAAACTATTTTCTTCGTGCTATAAGATTTGGCGATACAGACTCGATGATTCATTTATTTAAAGCAGCGGGATATAAGATGGAAAAAGATCTAGTATCTGCCAATACAACTATTGTGTATTTCCCTGTACACTCTGGCCATTCTCGTTCTGAAAAGGATGTTTCATTATTTGAAAAAATTGGTCTTGCTGCTACCACGCAAAAATATTGGTCCGATAATGGAGTATCTGTAACTCTTTCATTTGACAAAGAGTCAGAAACTAAGTATATTGCTGCAGCACTTCATATGTATGAGGGTCAGTTAAAGGCCGTGTCTTTCTTACCCATAGGAAATGCCACCTACCCACAACAACCTTATACGGAGATTACAAAGCAAGAATATGAGTCTTATATAGGCAAAATTAAAAAAATCGACTGGTCTCCAATTTATGACGGTGTTGACAATCTTGAGGCGGTAGGGGAAAAATTCTGCACTACAGATATTTGTGAGATTAAAATAGCCTAAATGCTATAATTAAGGGCAAGGAGTAAAATGTCCAACCCATCAAATTTATATGCAGAAAAGGTTTATGCGGAGCATCCTACCACTCTGTGGGCACTTGATGATACCGCCGACTATATCAGTCTTATAACAGAGGCACAACGAGCATTTACGAGTTGGACAACGACAAATGTAACTGCTGTTGCATCTGCTAGCGCACCAAAAACAGAGCCCTTTGTAGGCAGTTCCGTAAATAGGCTAAATGTAATTTTGCCAGCCAACGATAGTTTTTCAATTACATGTTTTAGCGATGACCTTGTAAACTTTTCTGATTTAAATTCAGATCTCGGCACATTTTCTGTTGGTGGATACTTTTTTGATACAACAGCCAGATTGGAATCAGTATCGATTGGATATGAATATACAGATACAACTACCGCAGAGGCTGTTGTTCGAGTAAATGATTTTAATACTAATCTCAATCAGTCTTGGGGTTTTGTTTCTGGCACCTTCGAAATTCCTCTTGAAAACACAACAATGAGAGCAGTTGTTAAGGCCACCTTTTCAAGTGGCTCTTCTACAACAAATGCACATATATTTTTTAATGGAATATCTGTTGGTCAGTGGTCTGAAAATCATAATGCGACATCTTTAGGCATTGAAACCGCATCTATAACTTCTGCCAACATTGCAATAGAAACAGCTAATGGTATTGAGGCAGAGGCTTATGGTCTTGGTGGAGATAACGGATATTATTTGATAAACGATAATGCTCTTGTTGCAAGAAATGCCAGCATACCAATGGTTTATGGTGCATCTGGAGTTACTGTATTGACTCCCAATGAGGATGACGAGCCATCGCTAGTCGTTCCAGGAAAGGGATTTTTAAATGAGGCGGGCCGATATAAAGAATATACTGTAGAGTTTTGGGCAAAAATAAATTCAAGCACCACGACACCTAAAAGAATTTTTGGTCCAATTGCATCTTCTGATGGCTTGTATGTTGAGGCTGGCTTTATTACGCTAGTTATTGGAAATAAGTTTGCCTCTCACTTTGTAGGCGAATGGTATAGACCAATGCTTTTTCATATTCGTCTTATTAAAAATGTGGCAACGGTATTGCTAAATGGAGAAGAGGTCATAAGTCTTAGCATCATTACAGACGACTTAGTGCTACCAGAAATATTAGATGATTCAGATAGAGAGCAAGACTGGCTAGGATTTTATTCTTATAGCGATGTCACCCCAATTGAAATAGACTGTGTTGCTGTTTATTCTTATCAGGTTCCGACACCTGTTGCAAAACGTAGATGGGTTTACGGTCAAGCGGTCTTGTCTCCAGAAGGAATTGACTCTGCCTATGGAGGATCTTCTGCCTTCATAGATTATTCTTTTGCAGACTATACTGCAAATTATACATATCCAAATTTTGCTAATTGGAATCAGGGATCTTTTGATAATTTGATAACAACTGGAACTTATGTAGGAACACCAAACTATCAGTTGCCGACGGTATTTATAGAAGACGAGACGCTACAAGATCTTTACGATGATAATCTAGATATTCAGTCTGGAGCACACAAATTCATAACGTTGAGACCTAATAATAATTGGAGCTCCACTCATGCATATTTCAATTTTACAAATTTTAATGTTTTAAACGAGGAAGTAAAAGCAATCTATGGAGTTTTTAGTGCAGGAGATGTTACAGACGTAGAGCAAACTCTATTTAAGATCTACAATAAAATTAATGGAAATTATTTCAAGGCGGTTCAAAATGATGACGATCTTGTTTATAGTATTTATTACAACGGAGCGAGCACTTCTCTTTATACATACAGTACGATTGCTGTAGATCAAAAATTTACTGTTGGTCTTAATATTCCAGACTTAGTTTCTAGGTTTGGTGGAAATGTTGCATCTTTTTTTGGAAACAGGAATGGTCTTGAACTCTATGTTTCTGGAGATGCGGCAGCATCTAACAATACATTTCAGGGCAAACTATACTCTTTTGGATTCTGTACTGATTTAAATGCAAATGAGGCAGATGATAACTTTAGTGATGGGTTTGCCATCGCCACCTCTGCCGTCAATATTTTATCCTTCGTTGCGAGCTATACACTTTTGCCATTAGAAGCGTATGGCACATACTTTTTGGATATTGGCGTCGCTGGTTATTGGGAAGACTATTTGCCACTGTCTTACTTTGGTCAATATGTTGAAAATGAAAGCGGAGACCTTTTTTATGAATTAGATTTTCTACAGTTCAATATAGGATATCCGAAGCCCTCTGAACTGGTTAGTCAGGCATCCACAAGCGCATGGACATATCAAGGATTAAAGGACGAATACGAATATCCTACACAAAGAACTTATTCTGAACTAGATAATTATCTGTTTACTGGTTGGGATACTTATACTCAAATGGTCGGGCAGACAGACAAGTACTACGAATATGATACGGGAGACGCATCTATTAGAAGTTTTATTACTTTTCAATATATTGAAGATGGGGCCAACGCTCCAAGGGCGGACTTTACAACCATAAGAACTGCCAGAGAAGATTCAATAATTGACGTTAATGATTTTGAAAATTGGCCGACAACAAAGTTTGAGGTTGTTGATAATACATTAATTTATCCTAGAGAAAATATAAATTTTAATGAACTTGCAATCGTTTATCACCTTGACTTTCAGATTCGGGGTATATTGACAAAGCCAATTCAACTAAGAAGGCTAGAACTGGCATCTCAAGCATTTAATGACAATTCGTTCAATCCAGTTGGAACTAGGTTTGGCATTGACCTGTTTCCATTTAAGAGGTCTGGCATATATTTTGATTACAAGGCAAAGAATCCATTTAGCATATATAAGGGTAGCACTCCATATCTTTATATGACAAGAACATCTGGCATACAGGTGAGAGGAGACTATGATCCTTCTATAAGCAGAGGTTTGTCTATGCCTATCAATACCGCTCGTGCTAGTGATTATCGTGTTAGTGCGGTTCAGATGTGGATGAGATATGATGAAAGACAATTTCCAGGAAGTTCGACAGAACTGTTTGATATTAAATATAAAGCAGATACAATAAAATTTTATTTTGAGGCAGATAGCGAAACTGGAGATCGTGCAAGAATTTATGCAATAAGGGCAAGCACGGGTGAAGAGTTTAATGGTATAACATATTATTGGAATGGGAAATTAGTAAGAGAGCCAGTGGCAACAAGAAATGAATGGGGAGTTCTTGGTTTAGGGTTTTCTACCGCCCTGCTCTATGATAATTTCCTTGGCTCTATAAATCTAAACGGAACCTTTGTATTTAATAATATCGCTTACTATCAGTCCACCAATTTGCAGGAAGTTCAAAAGACCCTTACTCGTCCATGGCAACAGGTAATAACAGATGGGGTAACAAATTTTGATTGGCAGTATTGGGAAAATTCTTCAACATGGGAGGGCGTATTGGTTATTGGGTCGTCTGAGCTATACGGAGTCGATCCAACAAGCATTTATAATACATATATTGGTATAAATAAAATTATTATTGATGACAATCATGGGTTGACGGTAGATGCAGACAAGCTTAGGGCATATGTTGACACAACATGGAGCACAATCGTTGGAACACCAGCTTAATCTGGTATACTTGTGGTTATGGATTCTTTAATTAACCCCAAAACTGGTAAGCCTCTTGTAAAAAATATAAGGCGCAAAGTCATTGACAAGAGCTATGACTGGGGTCTTTATGTTTACAAGAAGTCCAATGGAAAGTGGTTTAGCGACGGACAGGGTAATGTTTTGAATATTCAATCAAAGAAGAATGATATTTCTAAGATAGCAGAACTTAGAAAAGCTGCTATGTATTATGGAGATGATGGGGATGGGCAATGTGTTTTCGTGCCTGGTCTGAATCGGGCATCAGAAGAACAATACTCAGAAATGAAAGACAGAATGAATCAGGGGCTCATACCAAACGTTAACGATCTTGGGGCGGTATATGATGCTCAAAAAACTTTAAAAACACACGGACGAGAGGCATACGAAAATGAATGATGATTTTGAATATATACAGGCAAGTTTAAATACGCAACAAAAAGAGACAGATGCTTTTGCTGCACTAGATCCCTTCGCTAAGCCTTGGGAGCAGCTAAAAACTCTAAGCGGTCTTGACAACAACTTTCGTCGTAGAACCGCACGGAATATAACAAAAGCAGTAACCGACAATCCAGGATATCTGGATTCTGCTAGCGCAAATCCTTCTGGAGATAACGCAGAATCAAAACAAATAAATCCTGGAACGGTATACCGTAATGGCTATGGCCTGTTTGATGTAATTACTCCGCCATACAACATGTATGAGTTGGCAAACTTCTATGATACAAACTTTGCCAATCATGCTGCCATTGACGCTAAGGTAGAAAATGTCGTTGGTCTTGGATATCGCTTTGATATTACAGATCGAACGATGCTCAGTTTTGAAATGAATGAAGATCAGGGCATGGTTGATAGAGCAAGAAATAGAATTGAACGAGCAAAGATTATGCTGCGTGACTGGATAGAGTCTTTAAATGATGACGATTCATTTACTACGACTATGGAAAAGGTGTACACGGATCTTCAGTCTGTTGGAAATGGATTTATTGAGGTGGGTCGCAAAGTCAATGGAGAGATCGGATATGTTGGTCATATACCAGCAACCACCGTACGTGTACGTCGTCTTCGTGATGGATTTGTTCAGATTATTGGAAATAAGATGGTTTACTTTAGAAATTTCAATGCTAAAAATCCTAATCCGATGAGTACGGATATAAGGCCAAACGAAATCATTCATCTCAAACAATACTCGCCCTTGAATACATTTTATGGTATTCCAGACATTCTTGCAGCGCTACCATCTTTAATTGGAGATCAACTTTCTTCTCAATATAATATTGATTATTTTGAAAACAAGGCGGTACCAAGATATGTCATTACAGTCAAGGGTGCAAAGCTATCTGCTGATGCAGAAGATAAGATGTTCAGATTCTTGCAGACTGGTTTGAAGTCTCAATCACACAGAACTCTTTATATTCCACTTCCAGGAGATACAGAGAACAACAAGGTCGAGTTCAAAATGGAGCCGATTGAAAATGGTGTACAAGAGGGATCTTTCAGAGAATATCGTAAACAGAATAGGGATGATATTTTAATTGCTCATCAGGTTCCAATATCTAAACTTGGTGGTTCTGATTCGGCTGCAATTGCTGCTGCCATTTCCCAAGATCGCACATTCAAGGAGCAGGTATCTAGACCAGCCCAAAGATATTTGGAAAAGATGATTAATAAGATTATTAGAGAAAAAACAGACGTTCTTGAGTTAAAATTTAATGAATTAACTCTTACAGATGAGATTGCACAGTCTCAGATTCTTGAGAGGTATGTAAAGACACAGGTCATGACGCCAAACGAGGCTCGTGAAAAGTTAGACCTACCACAGAGATCTGATGGTGATTCTCCATTTGTTATGAGTCCAAGACAGGCTACTGACGCTAGGGCAGACCTGGCAGGGAACAGAGAAAGAGACATAGAAAGAACAAATAATAATTCAGATTCTCCATCTACGATAGGTGGTCGTAATCCTCAAGGAGAAGGCCGTTCTTCGCAGTAATGTCCAAATATTGATATAAACAGATGATATAATAAGATGACAATGATTATGAATAAGGCTCAATGGACAACAGAGGGCGACAGTGTTCGCTTTTCTATGCCTATTGGCAAAATTGATCAAGAACGCCGTATTGTTTCTGGTTTTGCAACTCTAGATAATGTGGATAGGCAAAATGACATTGTAACAACAGAGGCCAGCATGAACGCCTTTAAGAAATTTAGAGGAAATATTCGTGAAATGCATCAGCCAAGTGCTGTTGGCAAGGTCGTATCTTTTAAGGAAGATCGTTACTTTGATCCACAAACAAAGAAGTTTTATAGTGGTGTTTATGTCTCAGCCTATGTGTCAAAGGGTGCACAAAATACCTGGGAAAAGATTCTTGATGGTACGCTGACAGGATTCTCAATCGGAGGAAATATCACAAAATCCGATGATGAGTTTGACGAAGAGGTAAAGCGTCAAATACGTATAATTAAGGAGTATAATTTAACTGAACTATCACTTGTTGATAACCCAGCAAATGAATTCGCCAACGTTCTTTCAATTGAAAAGGGAGAGCTTGGCGGGTATCTTGCACAAGCAGTTGTTGACACGGTGTACTGGTGTAAGCAAGACGACATTGTTCGCCTATCTCCAGAAGATAAGGAGTCTTGCCCTACTTGCGACGTTTCAATGCAAAACATTGGATTCGTTGAAAGAGGAGATGACAATATTGAAATGCTAAAGTTCTTAGTTGATAGTGCAAAAGGCATTAGGACAATTAAGATTACAAAGGAGAATAATTCTATGGCAGAAGAAACAGAAGTTGCGGCAGAGGCACCAGCCGAAGCAGCATTAGTTGTTGAAGATGTTGAGGTTGCTCCAGAGGCTACAGAACAGGTTATAGCAGAAGCAGAAGCAGTTGTCGAAGAGGCTGCTGCTGAAACAGCGATTGCTAAGACAGATGAAGTTGCTCCTTCTACAGAAGAGGTTGTAGAGAATAAAATGGATGCAGTTGCAGATATCGCCAAAAACGTAACTGACATTCAAGAATCTCTAACTAATGCCTTGAGCGATCTTGCTGGAACAGTTAAGTCCTTACAGGAAACTGTTGCTGCAATTACAAAGTCCCTTGAAGATGTTACAGGAAAAATAAAGTCTGTATCAACTGATGTAGATCAGGTAAAGGGTTCTTTTGATGAATTTGGAAAGCGTGTTGAAGCAGTAGAAGCAGATACCGCCTTCCGCAAGTCTGGCGATCTAGGCGAGATCGTACAGGAGTTTTCAGAAATGAAGGCTCAAAAATCCCTATGGGGCGGACGTTTCCTCAAAACAGCCGACCTATTTAACTAAACACTAAATGGAGGTGAATATATGTCGGAACAAGAAATACAAGAAAAACTGACTAAGGCAGCTGCATCTGGTGCATTCGTTTCTGGTGGAATTGGTAGCGCAACCGCAACCGATCCATCTGGCAACGTAGACCCAGCTACTTCTCTTGGTAACGTTTCTGGCGGTGCATTCGGTGTAACAACCGGAGATAACGCAGTAAACCCAACAGGAAGTAACAGCGGTATTCTAAACCCAGAGCAGGCTCGTCGCTTTATCGACTACGTGTGGGATGCAACAGTTCTCGCCAAAGATGGTCGTAGAGTTACAATGAGAGCCAACACCATGGAGATCGAAAAGGTCAACGTTGGTGAGCGTGTACTTCGTGCTGCTGCACAAGCAGATGGCGCATACACGAATACTGGCGCAACATTTACCAAAGTAGAGCTTACAACCAAAAAGATTCGTCTTGATTGGGAAGTTTCTAGTGAGTCACTTGAAGATAATATTGAAGGAGCCGCTCTTGAAGATCGTCTCGTTCGCTTGATGACCAATGCATTTGGTAATGATATTGAAGATCTAGCGATTAATGGAGACGGTGCAACAGCATCATTCCTTTCAATTATGTCTGGATTCATTAAGCAAACCCGTGGCACCGTTGGTAATGCTGCTCATGAGTTGTCTGCAACAGTTTCAGATAACAACTACACAACCACAGTACTGCAAAACTTGCTATTGGCAATGCCACGCAAGTATCGTGCACTTAAGAGCAATCTTAAGCTTTATGCAGGCACTGACGCATTTGCAGGTATCGTTCGTAACAATGGTACTCTAGCAGATGCAATATCGGCAGCATTCGCTGACCGTATTGGTAGCACCCAATCCAATCGTCAAGATTTTCTTGATGGTGGAGCGCAAACACTTGGTAATTCACGTACAACTCGTGTACTAGGTGTGGATGTGCTTGAAGTTCCTTACTATCCAGATGGGTATGTAGACCTTACATTCCCTGATAACAGAGTATGGGGCTTCCAACGCGATATCACGGTAAATCGTGAATATAAGCCAAAGAAAGATACTGTAGAATATACAGTATTTGTTCGCTTTGGTATCGCATGGGAAGAGTTGGATGCAGTCGCATATGTCGATGCAGACAGCGCAGATTCCTAAAATCTAACCAATAAAAACTAGAAGAGGGCGGCTTAGAAACCGCTCTCTTTTAGCATTTCTGGTATAATGACAGTGGAGGAATAATGTTAGATTTAGAAGAATTAAAAACAAAAACGGTGTTTGAGTTAAAGTCTTATGCTAAGAAAAATAACATCGACCTTAAAGATGCAAAAACAAAAATAGATATGTTAAATGTTTTACAGGGCAAAAAGGTCGTTGTGCCAGAACCCAAAGAGTTTGTAAAAAGAATTGCTATATACTCAGATCATAATAAATACTCGATAGACAGACAAAAGGGTTCGCTGAAAGTTGGTTATAATATAGTTAGTAAGGAGGCAGCCGACTGGTGGCTTTCTCGCAAGGGAGTTAGAGAAGCAACTCCTGAAGAGATAGCAAGATACTACGGTGTAGAATAATGGAGATTTTGCGTATCCCCCCATACCCGCTTTCAATTTCCTATACGGTGACGGCGGCTAATACGTCTCACTATTTGGTAATTTCTACAAATGATAGATATGAAGAAATTGTTGATGCTGCGGTTACATCTAGTGCAAGTAAGGTTATTACATATACTCTGCCAGACTCTTTTTCTAAATATGATAACCACTACTCTTTAGAAATATACGAAAAGGTTGGTTCCGAACGTGGAGATGTTCTGGTTGAAGATAATCTTGAGATTGTTCGTCCATATGTGGACCCCAACGATTTAGGAACTACGGCTACGGAAATTGCCGAGTATACAGAAAATGAAAAATTAGCAAGACAGATAATTGACTCTTATGTGCCAGGGGGATTCTATTTTAAGGCTGAATGGATTCAGTCGGTTGGACAGGGCACAGACTATTTTTCATTATGGAAAAGAGGATACAGGGTTCTTAAGGTATATGAAAATGCTGAAATAGTTTGGGATGTTGATGATGAAGACGGACCAGCATTATCTGATGACGAATACAGCATTACAAAAGATAAAACTGGAATTGTAAAAGATCCAGTTGCAGGAGTCACAACTTGGAACAGATATGAGCGTAAGCCTGCGAGAATGGCGTTTGCCGCTTCTGACTCAATAGGATTTTTTGACACAGGAGATAGTGCAAACATTCAGACATTAAGCGGTGGAGTAAGTTTCCCAGAGGGTGTTGATTATATGTTTTACATTGAGGCGGGGTATAAAGTAGTTCCAAACGACATAAAAGATGCAACAAACATGCTTATCGATGATATTCGATGTGGCAGACTAGACTACTACAAGAGATATGTAGAATCTTACAAAACCGACCAGTTTGATGTCAAATATAACAAGAGCATAATTAGTGGTACTGGCAACATGCTGGTTGATAAAATTCTTAATAGATATGTGACAAATATTACTAATCCTGGAGTTTTATAATGGTTATCTGTGAAGATACAGATTTCATGTTCCCCATGAAGGCAGACGTCTATTATCCCATAATTAGTCAAGGCGATTATGGTCAGCCCAAAAAGGATTGGGTGTTTGATAAGACCATTGCCTGCAATGTCGGACCTATAGGCGGCCCCGCATCGGCAAGTTCTGAAAATGTAAAGGCAGAATCGTTTCTGCAGGTGCAAAATAAGCTAGAGGGCAGAACCAAGAATGATCCACGCATCTCTACACAGAAAGAAAAGAACGCAATAACAAATGTTTTAATCACAAACGTGCGACATGCTGATGATGAATTAATATATAAAGAAACGGCTGGTGTTCGTTCTGGCCATGGAACTATTTATGAGCTTGCAACTGTTGAGCCCTTTGTGGGAGCATTTAGGTCTACGGAATATTACAAAATGATTTTGCGTAGGGCTGAAAATCAGACTGTGGGTGACTGATGAGAGTTGTAACCAATACCCGTCATTTTAGAAAAACGATGAACAACGTCATAGATTATTCCTATGGCTTTCTTGATGGAGTACAAGATGGCAAGCCAATCTTCATGAAGAAACTTGGTATGGGAGTTGTTGCTGCCCTGGGCCAATATATTGATGTAAATGCCAGGGCAAATCCAAAAGCCCTTCATCATGTTTATGAATGGTATCGTTCAGGTAGTCCTGCCGCCAGACTATTTGATATAGATTTTGCTATAAGTAAAAATGTCCTGTCTTTGTTTTCTAATTTTAGACAATCAAAATCAATATCTGTAGATGCAACGACTCCATTTGTAAATAAAGCAAAAATAATGGAGCAGGGTATGACTGTAACAATCAAACCCAAAAGCGGTTCTGTTTTGGCATTTGAGTCTGGCGGACAGTCTGTGTTTACACCAAATCCAGTAACTGTTACTAATCCAGGTGGTGATGCTGTTCAGGGATCCTACGAGCGAGTATTTGATGAGTTTATGTTAAAATATTTTAAACAGTCTTTTATTCGTGCCTCTGGTTTATATGATTACATCAAGAGACCAACGGTATTTAAGAAAAACATTCGTGCTGGATCAAAAATCGGTAGAGCAAAGGGCGTAAGCACTGGATTTAGTTGGATAGCAAATGCAAGAATTGGGGTAGAATAGTACAATGACCCTTGAAATTAAAACTACTGGTTTCGCACCTAAGTATATTAATAATTATGTAAACGAACAACTTTCATTGTTTGGTCTTATTGCTACTGGTCCTACTGCTCCGAATCAGGCTGGGTTCAATCCAATGGTTCCAGCTCAATATCCAACAAGCATAGAAGATCTCTATAACGACACGGTATCTATTCAGCAAGTAGATTCACCCATATTAATAGTTTATGATCGCTTGATGAGATTTAGACCATCTCCATTTTATCGTCGCAAAAGAGAGCAGCTGATATATTTTGTATATTCGTCTGATGTTGCAAAATTAATAGATGCTGTTCGAATAATTACTGATGCTCTAGATCGTGAGGATGCAGCGGCCGAAGATGTCAATGACTTTTCTGCAGCAGAGGCAACCGCAGATAACCCAGTAAACGTATATTTTCATAATATTAGGGTATATCAGGCAGACGAAAGCAGAGATGTTGCGGAGCTTGCTTCGGCCAGGACGCTGTTTGTGAACAAGATCATCATAGAATATGACTATCACATAAAAGACACAATCTCTATAAGTGGCGTAAGTCACACCAACCCATACTCTTAAAAGGCTGTATAATTAAGTTTGAGGAAACACGCCCATTTACTCAAAAGGAAAAAAGAGGTGAAAAAATATGCCAGCATATACCCGTGGTACATCGACCAACATCATAGTTGGTGCCGCAGCGTTCTTTCTCTGCGATACCACACAGGATGCTAACGTTTTTACAGCAGGAGGAACGGGAGTTCCCTTTGTTGCCACAGAGTCTTACAAGAGTTCTCTGATGGCAGATCCTGATTGGAATAACGTTGGTTACACCATGAATGGCCTTGAGATGACATTTGCTCCTGACTTCGGTGAGGTTGCAGTAGATCAAGTCCTAGATGTTGCTAAGCTATACAAGCAAGGTATGCAGGTAAATGTTGCTACAGCATTCGCTGAGGCAACTCTTGAGAATCTAGTCTTTGCTCTTGCAATGAGCGAAGATGAACTCTCTGGTACGAAGTCCACTTCAGCGGGTCGTCGTCTGAATCTTTCAGCAGGCGAACTCGGTGAGTGTCCAGTTGAGCGAGCAATCTGCGCTGTCGGTCCAGGCACTGGAGATTGCGCTAATTCTACGAATATAGAACGTGTTTATGTCGGATATCGTGCACTTTCAATTGAGAGCGTAACAGTATCTGCAAAACGCGATGAGCCTTCGATGTTTGAAGTTTCATTCCGTTTGCTTCCAGAGGATGCCTCTGGTGCATACGGTAAGATCGTAGATCGTACTCATACCGCATCATAATCTAATCTTAGATTAATAACATTCCCACTCCCCAAGTAGGGGGGTGGGTTTGTTGTTTGTGGTAAAATGGATAAGATGGCTACTGAAATATATAAAATACAAAAAGCAAATTTAATTGATGGAACAGAAATAGAACTGGTTCCATTAAAAATAAAGTATCTAAGAGAATTCATGGATACATTTCAAGCCCTCAAAGTAACAAAAAATGATCAAGAGGCAATTCTTGTTTTATCAGAATGTGCCAGAATATGCATGAAGCAGTACTATCCATCCATTTCAAAAACAATATCAGAACTAGAAGAGAATATAGACCTTCCCACAGTATATAAAGTTTTAGATGCTGCCGCTGGAATTAAGGTAGACAGAAAAATAGAGAAGCCAGTTAAAGATCAAGCAACAGACAGTGGGGCCAACTGGGATTCTTTGGACCTTGCAAAACTTGAATCTGAAGCATTTTTGCTCGGCATTTGGAAAGACTATCAGGAACTAGAAGAGTCTTTATCTATGACAGAGCTAATTGCCACATTGTCTAGCAAACGAGAACTTGACTATGAAGAAAAGAAATTTTTAGCAGCAATACAGGGCGTTGACCTGGATGCTAATCGAAAAGGTTCTGATGGAAAACAGCGAGGGCAGCAAGAATGGGAAGACCTTAAAGCAAGAGTATTTAGTCGTGGCAAGGCAACAGACGCAAATGATGTTCTTGCATTACAGGGTCCATCTGCTCAAAAGGCAGGGTTTGGTATCGGCATGGGTCTAGATTATGAAGACCAGAGAGATCCTTCATTAATAAAATCGTAATATAAAAATAGAGGCTTCATGCTATAATTACATTAGCCTATATAGGAGGATAAATGGCAACAACAACGTATGAGAGCCAAGAACTTACTCTTATGGATGGTACGAAAATTGCAGTCAGACCTTTAAAAATCTCACTGCTTCGTCCCTTTATGAGCAAGTTTGAAAAAGTGGCAGAGGTGGCAGAGGATAACGATAAGTCAATGACTCTTCTTGTCCAATGTGTAGAAATTGCTATGAAGCAGTACAACCCAGAGTTGGCAGATGTTAAGAAACTAGAGGAAGTTCTAGACCTTCCAACAGTTTATAAGATTGTCGAGGCTGCTTCGGGGGTTAAACTCCAAGATGCAAATGCTCTACTGAACACAGTGCTTGCAAACAATTAAAAAGTAAGAGGTGCTATAAGTGGCTGACGTAAATGCTAATATTGGCATAAATATAGATACGTCACAATCTTTGGCGGAGATCAAAAATCTTCAGCGTCAATTAGCACAACTTTATACAAGTATAAACAGAGGTAGTGCCGCAGCCGCGGCAGCCCAAAAGGGTCTTGCTACCAACTTCATGAACGCCATCAATGCTGGTGGTAAGTTCTACGCCCAGATGGGCACAATTCGTACAAGTACGGAATCATTTACTCACGCACTGGAGAAAAACAAACTCTCAATGCGTGAGTATTTCCGTTTTGCTGCTGGATCAACAAGAACATTTGGAAGACTATTTAAATCAGAATTTAACACGATTGGCAAGGTAGCCGAAGAACGTGTTAAGAAAATGCAGACTCAATATGTGAAGATGGGTCGTGATGCATCTGGTGCAATGAGAGCGATCTCTATAACTCCAGCAACATTAAATATGAAAGATTACGGCAATCAGGTAGCCGTAGCAGCACAAAAACAAGCAATATTAAATCAGTTACTTAAACAAGGATCTACCAATCTATTAAACTTTGGTAAAAATACACAGTGGGCTGGCCGCCAGTTGATGGTTGGTTTTACAGTGCCTCTTGCATATTTTGGTGCAGCAGCTGCCAAAACATTTATGGATATTGAAAAACAGGCCATTAGGTTTCGTCGTGTTTATGGAGACATGTTTACAACCACAGGCGAAACAAACAAGGCTTTAGCAGACATAGAGGCTCTTGCTAGACAATTTACTAAATATGGCGTTGCGGTTAGCAAGACTATGGAAATGGCTGCTTCTGCTGCTGCCATGGGCAAGACTGGAGCAGATCTAACAGCACAGGTCGCTTCAGCAACACGATTGTCAGTTCTTGGTGGAGTTGAGCAAGAACAGGCACTAACAACAACCATATCTTTAACAAATGCCTTTGGTCTTGCTTCAGAAGAATTAGCGGGAAAAATTAATTTCTTAAACGCTGTTGAAAACCAAACCGTAACAGCAATTGAAGACTTAACGATTGCTGTTCCAAAAGCTGGTCCAGTTATAAAACAACTTGGCGGTAGTGTAGAAGACCTGGCCTTCTTCTTAACAGCAATGAGAGAGGGAGGAATCAATGCATCAGAGGGTGCTAACGCACTCAAGTCTGGTCTTGCCTCATTAATTAATCCTACAGATAAAGCAGCAGGAATGCTTGCAGATATGGGAATTAATATAAAAGCAATTGTTGAAGGAAATTTTGGAAATTTAAGAAATACAGTTATAGATTTTGCAAATGCCTTAGATACGCTGGCTCCACTTGAAAGAGCAAGAGCAATTGAACAATTGTTTGGAAAGTTTCAGTTTGCTCGCTTGTCTGCTTTGTTTGAGAATGTTACAAAAGATGGAAACCAGGCAGCAAGAGTTTTAGATTTAGCAGGAAAATCTGTTGAAGAGCTTGCAATCTTGTCAGAACGAGAATTAGGAAGAATAGAAGATTCTGTAGCAACAGACTTCAGGGAAGCAATTGAAGAATTAAAAGTTTCAATTGCTCCAATAGGTAAAGAATTCTTAAAGGCAATCACACCAGTTGCAAAGTTTTTGGGAAATTTGTTTGAAAAATTTGGAAATTTAAGTGATGGAACAAAAAAGTTTATAGTAGTTTTAACTACATTGGTTGGATTAGTTGGACCAGCCTTGTTAATGACTTTTGGATTAGTTGCTAACGGAGCAGCAAATATAATTAAACTGTTTTTGATGATGAGACAAGGATTTTTAAAATTATCTGGAAATAGTACAAATCTTGCACAGCAAACTTCATATTTAAGCACTGAACAAATGGAAGCAGCAATTGTTGCCTCTTCTTTAAATCAAGCACACTCAAAGCTAACGCAACAATTTAATATCGAAGCTACAGCGGTAAATCAACTTCGTAATGCCTACGTACAAGCAACCGCAGCAGCAGCAAGATTTGCAGTAGCAAATCCTGGAATGATGATTCCTGGCGCTGGAAGAATTCCAAAGAAATTAGCTTCTGGAACAATGAAAGTTCCAGGGTATGCAAAAGGAACTGACTCCGTACCTGCAATGCT
>Ga0194131_10004416_pt1 | contig 21240 bp, 18 predicted proteins | sample TA2KigO120mmetaG_FD_148631 | JGI IMG/M metagenome (GOLD analysis project Ga0194131, IMG submission 148631) | Freshwater microbial communities from Lake Tanganyika, Tanzania - TA2015053 Kigoma Offshore 120m | ecosystem: Environmental > Aquatic > Freshwater > Lake | place: Tanzania: Lake... | reverse complement strand
TTCTCGACGACGACCGTCTGAGCAACCGGCTTCTCGACGACCCTCGTGACTTCGACGACCTTCTCCCCGCCGCCACACGCGGCAAGGACTGCGGCGCCGCTCAGCAATAACACGACGATCCACCGACTGGCGGAAAAACGTGGCAGCAACATGTAGTCGCCTCCGGAAGCCATCTCGTATCAGGGTCGCTAACATTCCCTGTCAGACGGCCAGATTTACCCATGAACCGACGGGATTGTCAAGCGAATGTCCTTTTCCTTGCTGAAAACGCAAGAAGGCATGCAGAGCGCGGACATTACGCTTGCGAACACCAGGGCTATTCAGGCCCGGATTGAATGAATACTAGGTACGTAGCAGAAGCCGCCAACGCAATACGGCAGCTGCCGTCATGGCCAGGCCGAGCCCCCCGAGAGCGACGAGCGACGTACGGACCCCGTACTGTTCCGCCATCCAGCCTCCCCCCACCAGGCCAAGGGGGAGGCCATAGACCGCGAGCGCACGGACCCCCATGACCCGGCCCCGGAACTCTGACGTGGTGGAAGTCATGAGCACCGTCTGCATGGTGATCATCGCGACGCTCGTGGATACCCCGAACAACGCCAGCACCGGCAAAGACCACGCGAGCGAGGGCAAGAACGCGAAGACCAGCAGCCCGATGTGCCATGCCACGATGCCCGAGAGCATCAGTCGGGCCGGCCGACGCGAGGGGGCGATCGCAGCCAGCGCAAGCGAACCGGCCAGCGCACCTCCGCCTATCGTGGCGGACAGGACGCTCAATCCGGTCGGACCCGCATCAAAGACGTCACGCGCGGCCACCGGTAGCAGGCCATTGCTAAGGGGAAACACGGTCAGGTTCACGAGGAACGCGAGAAACATCACCGCCGATATCGTCTCGTCCTTGAACATGTATTTCATGCCGGAGCTGAACTGCTGCCACGGATTACTGCCCGCCCTGATCGACGCCTTAATCCCGATCGTCGCTCCCAGCGCGACCAGTGAGCTGACCAGGTAGAGGCAGGTCACCGCGATGTACGCATGGCCAAGCCCAAGCCTGGCCAGCAATTGACCCCCTGCCAGCGCGCCGGTGATACGAGCCGCGTCCACCGTCGATCGGGCGAGTCCGACGGCGTTCATGAGGCTCTCGCGCGGCACGACGTCGGCCAGCAGCGACTGCCTGACCACCACGTCGAACTGCCGTGCCAGGCCAACCGCGGTGGCGATCAGGAAGGCGTGCCAGATCTGGAGCGAATCAGTCAGCACCAGGGCCATCATCACGGCGGCGATCAGCGCCATGAAAACTCGGATCCCGACGAATAGCTTCGTGCGGTCGAAGCGGTCGACTACGATGCCGTAGAGCGGTCCAAGGAGGGTGCCGCTGAACCGCAGCGCGCCCAGCAAGCCGACCAGGAAAGGCGAGTCGGTGTCGACCAGCACGTACCAGGAAAGGACCAGGAGGTCGATCTCGCTCGCCCAGGTTGCCAGGCCGTCGGCTACCCACTGAAAACGGAAGCTCCTGATTCGAAAGGAATCGAAAAGGCTCAACTTCCAGACAGCCCTGGTGGGCCGGACGGCGTGCGCAGGCGAGGGAGAGACGCGTTCGGTGGATTGATCCGAGATGCTCAAGGTGTGGCCGGTAATTTACCATCGAGCCGTGAAGGTAATCGCAGTAGCGCTTGCAGTATCAACGGCCTGCCTGGCCCTGGCCTGCTCGGCGCCGAGGCGTGAAGCCGATCCCGGCCCGGAGATCGTTACCACTCATGTCGACACGCCCGATTGTGAGACTGCCCCTCAACAGGCCCTGCAGTCGACCCGCATCGAGATCACGGACGGCCGCACGCGGCTTGCCGTGCGCGTCGAGGTGGCGCAGACCGCCCGGGAGCGGTCCCAGGGACTGATGTGCCGGTCCACCGTCGCCCCGGGCACCGGAATGCTGTTCATGATGGAGGCGCCGTCGAATGGGGGCTTCTGGATGCATAACACCTATGTCGACCTGGATGTCCTCTACATCGGCGCAGGTGGCCAGGTGCGGGCGATCCGCACGATGAGTCCTTGCCCGCGACGGGAAGGCGAGGAAACGCCATCGTGGCAGGCGCGGTGTGTCGAGGAGGCGCAGAACTACGTGTCAGGGCAGGCGTATTCGTTCGCGCTGGAAATCCCGGCTGGCTGGCTAAGCCGGCAAGGGCTGGATCGCGATCCGACCAGGCTGACCGTCACCGGTCTCCCATCGAAATAGGCGACCGCCCTATCCCCTACCCTGCCAGGGCACCGTCGATCCACTTCTCCTCTGCTACGTGGTCGGTGTGACCGCGACCCTCGGCGACCCTCAGGTCACCTTGCCGAACGAGCTTCGCCAGGGGTGCGGCATAGCCCTTTGCCGGCGCAGCACAGCTAATCATCACCTTCGCCTTGACCATCGACGCAAAGCCGAGGGGATCGAACAGGCCAAGGGTCGCCTCCACCGCGTCCCGTCGCCTGGGGAAGGTCCGGAGGTAGTCGTTGAACTCCTCGATCGGGTACTCAGAAGTCCGGGTCCGCCGTTCCCCCACAGCACGGAAGAGCAACTCCCCCGTCACGAGTACGGCGCTGGTCTGCGGCCGCAGCCCGGCCGTCATGTATGCCAGGTCGTTGCCGGTCACCGCGATCCGTTTCTTGTCGACCTCTCGCCGTGACAACAGGAAGTCAAACGCGCTAAGGCAATCCGCCACGATGTCTCGAAAGACATACTTGTCGGGGTTGTCGATTCCGTCGGTGAGCAGCCCGGGATAGCTCGCGGCATATGGCTTGTCGGACTTGCGCTGGCCGCGGTGGCAGAGGGCCAGCACTACGTACTTCTGTCGGGGTTCATAGGCGGGCACCCCCACCACGCTGCCGTACCCGGGCGTCTGGAGCAGCGCTGGAAACGGGCCTCGGCCCCGGGGAACCGAATACCAGGCGAAGAGCCGGTATCCTCCCGTGCCGATGATCGTGACCGCGTAACCGGTCGAGCCGCCGGTAGAACGTATCGGCAACTCCGAAACTTCTGCCTTCTCGCCTTTCGCCTTCGCCACCTCTTCGGCAACGCCGGACCAGTATTCAGTGAAATCAGGCCTCGTCATCATCGTCCCGGCTCCAGTTTGCTGGCCATGAATGCTCGGACGACTGCGGCATGGCCTGCGGAAGTGCCGGCGTCATGCGCGCAGTTTTCGTATGGATAGAGCTTTTTCTTGCCGCCGCCAATCTCGCGGAACAGCGCGTACCCGGTCGCCGGCGGGCATACGTCGTCGTTTAGCCCGACATTGACGATGATCGGGCAGCGAATCCGGTCCACGAAATTGTGAATGTCGTAGTAGTCCCAGGTCGCCCGCAGCTTTGGTTCGTCGTCCGGTTGCAGCCGGAGATAGTCGTTGATCTCCTGGTACGGGTAGGAGTGCGTGAGGGTGGCTGCGTCCATCGTCGAGCACAGGTATGGCGCACCTGCGGACGCCGCGGCCACCTTTCCGGGCCGGAGCGAAGCCACGAGCAGGGTGAGCGCACCGCCCTGGCTGCCGCCCTGGACTCCTACCCGGGTTGGGTCGACTTCGGGCCGGGAGAGCAATACGTCAAACGCCCTGAGGGCGTCCATGTAAAAGCCCCGATATCCGTAGTCGTCGCGCTCCGTGATCTTGTGCATGAGAAGCCCCGGATAGCCGGGATTGAACTGTCCATTGCTCCGGAGTTTCCCCCGCGGGGCGGCGCTGAGGACCGCGTATCCCTGCGCTGCCAGGGACTTCGGAAGCATGGGTTCGCTGACGTAACCGGGAACCATGAGCATCCCGGGGAACGGCCCCTTGCCGCGCGGCGCGCAGTACCATGCGGCGATGCGCAGCCCGCCATATGAGTCGTATCTGACGTCGAACACGTCGACCGCCTCGTTGGAGCGCATCGGCACGTGGTTGAACTCGGCCTTGAGAGGGACCTTGTTCGTGGCCGAAATTGTCGCCTCCCAGAATCGATCGAAATCTGCTGGGCGTTTCACCGAGCTTCGGAACTTCTGAATCGCTTCAAGGTCCATTGATCACACCTCGGGCAAAGTTTCCGTCACGCGCCGGTATCATGAATCCGGGCACTGTACCACTCTTCCCACCAAGGATTCCGTCACGCCTCCCCAGAAGCACAAGGCGCTCCTCCTGATCTTCGACGGGCTGGGTTACAACCGGTCCCGCCTGCGCGCGGCCGCCGGCGAGGCGGCTGCACGCCTGAAGCCCGAGGTGCGGGCGGCGCTCGCGCAAGGCGCGCGGCGATCCGGTCCGCCCCCGGGACTCGACATTGAAGAGACGGTCATCAGGTCGCTATACCCGGTCCACGTCGAGGCATTGGAAGCCGGAGCCGATTTCGCTGCAGCTGAGCAGACGCTGAAAGCGCTGCGCGCGATTCGGTCCACCTCCGCCCGTTTCGAATCAACACTGGCCATGACCTTGCGGGAGGTCGGTCGCGAACACCGTTACGTGCCATGGGCGGCCTCGACCCCTTTTCTCGATCGCATCCGCAACGAGGGAATCACCTGGCCCACCAGCGCGTCCGGTATCTGGGCCGGCTTCGAGGAGCTGGATCCACCGGTCCAGGGGAACTCGGACACCGGCCATCAGCAGATCGGCAACCTGACGATGGCCCCCCAGACCCCGCTGGAGATCACCCTCGCAATCAACGACGGCTCCTTCTTCAAGAATGAGGCGCTCCTCGCAACCCTGGATTCCCGGGGCGAGAAGGCTGCCGTGAATTTCAGTTTCATGCTGTCCGGCACACGCGGCGATGACGGCCGGGTCCACAGCGCATGGAACCACCTCGAAGCCTTCCTGGAGCTGGTCTTCACACATCGGCGGCTCAAGCCTTCCCAGGTGCGGATGCAGGCCATCCTGGATGGGCGTGACTGCCCCGCGCGGGCGTCGATCGAGGCCAGCGACGGAGTCGGGGACTATCTTGGACTGCTCGAGCGGCTGCTGGACCGTTACGGCGCCCGTGAGTCACTGGCATGGGTGATCGGTCGCAACATCGCGATGGACCGTGACTTCAGAGAGCCCGGCGCCAGGACCGACTACGACTTGCTAACGCGCGGCGCCGGCAAACAGGTCGATGGCCTCGCCGGGGTGCGCTCGGCCATCGCAGAAGCCCACCGCGGAGGCAAGAACGACGGCGATGTACCGCCGATCGTGGTCCTCGATGCGAGCCGGAAGCCGCGCAGGGTCGCCACAGGCGATGTGTTCGTGAACCTTCATTTCCGGTCCGACCGCCAGCGGGCGAGGACCGGTGCCCTGCTGGGCGGGAAAGCGTACCTCCAGGCGGCCGCAAGAGCCCATGGCAAGGAGTGGACGCTGGACTGGCTAGACCCCGGGCTGAAGCTCGCGGTATGCACGCTGTCGGAGTATCACCCTGTCTTCGAGCAGCTGGGCGCCAGGGTCGCCTATCCGAATCGCCCCCATGCGGCCAACTTCCTGGCCATGTGGAACTCGTGGCTGCCAGGAGATCGCTACCTGCTCGTTGGCGAAAGCGTGAAGTCGGCTCACGTCGGCTACTTTATCCGCGGACGGCGCGAGTCGCCGGTGGGCGAAGTAGAAGACCGTCAAATCTTCCCTTCGTGCAGCGAGCCGGAAGGGGTGAAGTCGGATTCGGACTTCTACAAGACACCGGCGATGCGCAACGAAGACGTGGCTGCGCACATCGGAAAGAACCTGGATGGCAGGCACCGTCTGATCGTCGCCAACTTCTCCAACTGCGACATGGTCGGTCACCTCTTGCCGCAGCGCTACGACGCTGCGGTAGCCGCCCTGGAGTCCCTCGAGCGCACCCTGTCATCGCTGGTGCCGGCTGCCATTGCCGCCGGGTACCACGTGGTGCTCACGTCCGACCACGGCAACATCGAGGACGACACCACTGCCCACTCGAGCAACGACGTGCTCACGACGGTCCTCTCGTCATCGGACCCGTTCAGGCCGCATCGCCGCGAGAAGTACCAGGCCAGGCTTTTCGATATCCCTGCGACCATCGGCCGGATCTTCGGTCTTGACCGGGAGATTGCGGCCCGGCTGCAGGACCTCTCACCCCGGGTCGATCGTCGTTTCGAGGGCAGGCCACTGATCGCCGACTAAGTTTCGGATCGGGAGCTTCCAGTATCATCCGGCCCCACGCCGTTTCGATCGAGAGGCACGAATTTGACGACCGGTTCCAGGAAGTTGTCCCAGCCCGAGTTCGAGGTTTCATACGACAAGGACGCCCTCACAATCCCCATGCGTGATGGGACCCGGCTCAAGGCCGACCTGTACCTCCCGAAGGGGCCGGGACCCTGGCCCGTGCTGGTCGAACGGACGCCCTACAACAAGGAGACGTCGATCGAACTGACCGTCAAGTCGCCCCCGTTCTTCGCGTCGCGCGGCTACGCGGTCGTGTTTCAGGACGTGCGCGGTCGATTCAAGTCCGAGGGCGACTGGTATCCGTTCCGCGACGATGGGTGGGGCGCCCGGCGGGACGGGTACGACACCGTCGAGTGGCTGGCCGGCCAGAAGTGGTGCAACGGCAAGGTCGCCACGATGGGAGGCTCGTACTCGGGTCACACCCAGTACGCGCTCGCGGCCACACGGCCACCGCACCTGGTCGGGCAGTTCGTAAGGGAGTCCGTAGCGGACTACCACGACGGCTGGGCCTACCGCGGCGGCGCCTTCGAGCTTGGCTTCACCCTGCGCTGGGCTATCGTGCACGCCCTCAGCAACGAACCGCATCTCTTCTCCGGTGTCCAGGGGGAACGCGCCCGCAGCATCCTTGACCGGGCGGTGAACGAGCTCGACGACTGGTATCGCTTCCTGCCACTGGCCGAGATGCCCCTGCTTCGCGGGCTGCACGACTGGTACTACGACTGGCTGAAGAATCCGGACGACGGCCCCTACTGGGGCCAGTGGAAGGTGTCCGCGCGACACACAGAGATCGAGACCCCGATCTATCACCTGGGGGGTTGGTTCGACACCTTCCTGCAGGGGACGCTCGACAACTTCTCCGGGATCTCTCGGAGGTCGCGGTACAGGGCCGCAAGGGAGGGTCAGCGACTGATCGTCGGCCCGTGGCCCCACGGCGCTGCGCACACTTCGGTTTCGAAGCTGGGCGACTTCGACTTCGGCCCAGAAGCCGTGCAGGACTTCAACGAGTTGCGCCTTCCCTGGTACGACAAGATCCTGAAGGGCCTCGACACCGGGATCGATGATCAGCCGCCGGCCCGGATCTTCACGATGGGCTCCAACCGTTGGCAGTACTTCGAAACCTGGCCGCCGCCTGACACGCACCTCGTGAACATGTACCTGGGACCGGGCGGCGCCGGCAGCGCGCACTCGCTAAACGACGGTCGGCTGCTGGCGGACCTCCCGGCGGGGACCGATGGCGCGGACAGTTTCCTGTATGACCCGGACGACCCGGTGGAGACGGTCGGGGGAGCGACGCTCGGCTATTACGTTCCCGGTCCCGTTGACCAGCGGAAGGCCGAGCCCAGGTGCCTGACCTACACGTCGGAGCCGCTGGCGCAGCCGCTCGAAGTCACCGGGCGAGTGCGGGCGTTGCTGTTCGCCATGTCCTCGTCCCCGGACACCGACTGGGTGGTCCGGCTGTGCGACGTGCACCCCGACGGTGCGTCACGGCTCATCGCGGAAGGCATCCTGCGTGCCCGCTACCGTGAGTCGCCATCGGTGCAGCGCCTGCTGACCCCGGGACAGGTCTACCCCTTCCAGGTGGACCTGTGGTCGACCAGCAATGTGTTCCTGCCCGGGCACCGCGTGCGGGTCGCGGTGACAAGCTCATGCTTCCCTCGCTGGGACCGCAACTTGAACACCGGCGGACCCTTCGGGCTCGAGGCCGAGGGGCGGCCAGCGATCAACACCATCATGCGCGACCGCTTCCGCCCGTCCCACATCGCGCTACCCGTCCGAGGGGCTTCCACTTAATCAAGGGGGAACATGCGGTGCCACGACAGAACTTCCGGCCGGACTGGCCGTCCGCCCGGCGGGTAAGGATCTCGCAGGCCGTACGGATCGGTGACCTGGTCTACACGTCGGGGCAGGTCGCCTACGACCGTGACGGCAACATCGTTGGCAGGGGCGACATGAGCGCGCAGTCGCGCCAGGTATTTGCGAACATCCGGGACGTACTGGCTCTCGCTGGCGCATCGATGGACGACGTATTCAAGATAACTGCGTTCATCACCGACATGTCGAAGTACGCCGACTATTCGGCGGCGCGCAGTGAGGCCTTCCCGAACGACCCGCCGGCGAGCAGCACGGTGTCGACGCCGCGCCTCGTGAACCCGGAACTCCTCGTCGAGGTGGAAGCGATCGCCTACCGGCCGACCCTGGTCTCCTGAGCCGAGCGGGTTGCTCGCCTGAATACGCGGGGAGTGAGTGGTAAGTCCCCGGAACGCTCAGGCGCCGGGGTTGCGAAGCACTCGTCCGGGCGCCTGTCCGGTCGGTTTCCCGTCCCTGACCGCCGCCTTGCCATTGACGAGGACGTGTTCTACCCCCACCGAATATTCGTGGGGCGACGCGAACGTCGCGCGGTCGGCGATCACCGCCGGGTCGAAGACGACCACGTCGGCAAACGCGCCGGGCAGCAGCCGTCCTCGCCTGGTGAGACCCAGCCGCTGTGCCGGGAGGGAAGTCATCTTACGGACCGCTTCTTCGATGGTGACGAGGCGTTTCTTGCGCACGGCATCGGCGAAGTAGCGCGGAAAGGTGCCATAGCTGCGCGGGTGGGGGCTCCCCCCCGACAACGGACCGGACGATCTGAGCGAGATGCCGTCTGACCCGACCGCTACGAACGACGTCCCGCTGTAGCGGTCGACGTCCTTCTCCGCCATGCCGGAGAGGATGAGTTGCACGTCGTACCGCTCGAAGATCCGGACCAGTGCCTCTGCGTTGTCGCAACCCATTCCGGCGGCGATTTCGGGCACCGTCTTCCCCTCGTACGCGGGCTTCGGCGGGTATGAGGCCACCATGATCTTCTCCGGCCCGCCGATGCTGGCGACGCGCAGGTCCAGGTCCTGGCGGGCCTTCGCACGCAGGTCGGCGTCCTTCATTCGATCGGCTGCCATGGCGTGCCCACCGTCGCTTGCCCAGCGCGGGAAGATGTTGCCGCTCATCGGACCGCTGGCCGCAATGTACGGGTAGACATCTGCCGCGATGTCGACGCCTTCTTTCTGCGCCGCGCCTATCCGGTCGATCACCTCCTGCGATCGACCGCGCGTGGACCCGTTGCACTTGATGTGCGAGTACTGGACCCGGACGCCGGTCCGGCGGCCGATCTCGATCGCCTCCTCCAGCGCAACGAAGAGGCCGGAGCCTTCGTCCCCAGAATCGCGCGCGTGTGTTGAATAGACCCGGTCGCGGGTTGCCGCCTCCCGGGCGAGCGCAATGACCTCCGGCGTGAGCGAGTAGTAACCGGGCGGCATGGAAAGCCCCGTTGAGAATCCCAGTGCGCCGGCATCGAGCGCCTCGCCAACCAGCGCCCTCATGCGGTCGGTCTCTTCCGCCGAAGGGGCCTGGGTCGCCTGCCCCATGACGGCGCGGCGCACCGTTCCGTGACCGACCTGCATCGCGAGGTTGACCGTCGACCCCTGCTTCTCGGCAGCGGTCAGATACCCGTCAAAGCTCGTCCAGTTCGGCTTCCAGTCCGTCTCGTACCATGCGATCCGGGTGTCCAGGTCTGCCCGGGAGTTCCCGTTAAGCGGGGCGCAGAAGCTCAGGCCGCAGTTGCCGACCAGTTCGGTCGTCACTCCCTGGGTGATCTTGCTGTCCGCCGTGCGGTCCACGAAGAAATTGAAGTCGGAATGGCTGTGGAGGTCGATGAAGCCCGGCGCCACAACCCGGCCAGCGGCGTCGATCACCTGCCCCGCGTCTGCCGGCAGGCCGCTGCCCACGGCGGAGATCTTCCCGCCGCTGATGCCAATGTCACCGCGGAATCCGGGTGCGCCCGAGCCATCGACAACCAGTCCATTCTTGATAAGGAGATCGAACATCTGGCTCTCTCCGTGCGTCGAGGTGCTATGACGCGGCGTCGTACCCGGGGACCCGGATACAGGCGACGCTGTGTTTCTGTCCCAGGGTCTTTAGCCTGGGGACGATCGTCTTGCACTCCGGGACGGCGATCGGACAGCGCGTGTGGAACACGCAACCCGGGGGCGGGTTCAGGGGGCTGGGAATGTCACCCTGGAGCACGATCCGTTCCCGCTTTCGCTCCACTATCGGGTCGGGGATCGGTGCCGCGGAAAGCAGCGCCTTGGTGTAGGGGTGCAGCGGGTTCTGGTAGAGCTCTCGCCGTTCGGAAATCTCCACGATCTTACCGAGGTACATCACGACCACGCGGTCACTGATGTGCCGCACGACGGAAAGGTCGTGCGCGATGAACAGGTATGCGATCCGGAACTGGGCCTGCAGGTCCTTCAGGAGGTTGATGATCTGGGCCTGGATCGAGACGTCCAGGGCGGACACGGGCTCGTCCAGGACGATCAGTCTCGGTTTCGCGGCGAGTGCGCGCGCAACGCCGAGGCGTTGTCGCTGGCCACCGCTGAATTCGTGCGGGTAACGTTTCGTCATGGCGGCGTTGAGGCCGACGGTCTGGAACAGCTCCACTACCTTGGCCCGGTAGTCCGCCTTGCCCTCGTGCAGCCGGTGGACCTGGAGCGGTGCGCCGACGATATCACCGGCGGTGGCACGCGGGTTCAGCGCGCCGTACGGGTCCTGGAACACCATCCCGATGTTCCGCCGCATCCGTCTCAGGCGGGCGCCGCTGAGCTTGACCAGGTCCTGACCTTCGAACAGGATCTCTCCGCCGGTCGCCTGGGTCAGTTGCAACATCGCGCGGCCGGTCGTGGTCTTGCCCGAGCCGCTCTCGCCCACGAGGCCCAGGGTCTCGCCCGGACTGATCGAGAAGCTGATCCCGTCGACGGCCTTGACGGTCCCGACACGTCGCTGCAGGATCAGGCCGCGGGTCACCGGGAAATGCACCTTGAGGTCCCGGACTTCGATCAGCGGCGGAGAAGCGGTTCCGTTCGACGCGGCAGGCGTTGCCGTTGCTGGAGAGTTCACTCGTCAGTACCCGAGGACCAGCTGGCACTTGCCGGCCGTGGCCAGGAGCTGATCCCGGTCGTACGCCTCGACCGTTCCGACCGCGGCATTGGTGCCGCCGGGGGTAAGTCGCAGGAGTTCCGGCTGGCTGATATCGACAAACTTGCACTTCAGGGTCCCGGCGCCGGCGGCGAATAGCACGTAGGGTTTACCGCCCGAGTCGATACCCGCCTCCTTCACGGTTCCCTGGATGACCACCGGTTTCCCCTTGTACTTGGCGTCGGCCGCCGCCACGTCGTCCCGGTAGTCGCTCACGATCTGCCTGGCGCTGGTCCTGGGCGTGTCCACCAGCGTGTCGATGAGGACCGCGGTGATCTTCTCGCTGAGCGTGACCGGCGGCGGGATGGGCGTCGGCGTGCCCGCCGGGGCTTCCGGCGTCGGGGTCAACGCCACGGAGGTGATGTATCCGGCGGCAGGTATGGGAACCTTTATGCCCTTGGAGTAATCGACCGTTGCGCCGGGCTCCGGTGTGGGTGATCTCACGACTACGGCCGGCGCCGCGGCCTCGGAACCTCCGCACGCGACGGTGAAGATCGTCCCCGCACAGGCGAAACCGATCAGGAAGTGGCTTCGACTTGTTCGCTTCATCAGCGTGCCCCCCTCAGCCTTGGGTCGAGCATGTCCCGCAGTCCGTCCCCGACCAGGTTTGCCGCCAGGATCGTGAGCGCCAGGAACACGCCCGGGAAGAATGCGATCCAGAATCCCACCTGGATGTAGGTTCGGCCCTGACCGATGATATTCCCCCAGCTCGGTACGAACGGTGGGGTGCCAACGCCCAGGAAGCTCAGGGCGGACTCGGTCAGGATGGCGGATCCAAAGTAGATCGATGCCTGGATCAGTACCGGCGCCATCGTGTTGGGCGCGATCTCGCGGATCAGGATCGTGTGGAGTGGGGTACCGATCGCCCGGGCTGAGTCGACGAACACACGCTCGCGCAGGCTCAGGACGACACCGCGTACCACGCGCACCATCCCCGGCGTATCGACGATACAGATCACGAGGATCACGTTACTCAGGCTCGAACCAATCGTGGCGACCAGGGCAAGCGCCAGGATCAGGGTCGGAAAGGCCATCATCCCGTCGAGCAGCCGCATGACGATGTTGTCGGCCACCCGGTTGTAGCCGACGACGACGCCGATGACCACGCCTGTGATCGTGACGATTACGGCGACCGACGCTGCCACATGCAACGATATGCGGGCGCCGTGGACGGTCCTTGCATACACGTCTCTGCCGACATGATCGGTGCCGAACCAGTGCTCCGCGCTGGGCGGCTGGACCCGGTCGACCGGGCTCAAGTCCTGCGGGTTATAACGCTCGATGAGTGGCGCCACGATCGCCATCAAGCTCACCAGGACGAGGATCGTCGCGCCTGCCACGAACGTGAACCGCGTCCTGGCGAAACGGAGGACCTTGCTGAATCGCCCGGCACTGGACGGCGCCGTGGAAACCCGCGCGGCTTGAACAGCTTCCATTACAGCCTCACTCGCGGGTCGACATATGCGTAAGCGATATCGACCAGCAGGTTGACGGCAACGTAGACCGAGGCCAGCAGCATCAGCAGTGACTGCACGATCGGAAAGTCGCGCTGCTGCACCGCTTCGGCGACCAGCCGTCCAACCCCCGGGATCGTGAACACGGTCTCCGTGACCACGACGCCAGTGAGCAGCCCGGCCGCCAGGAAGCCGATCACCGTGATGATCGGGATCGCGCCGGCCCTGAGCGCGTGTCGAAACAACACCTCCCGCTCGCCGAGTCCCTTGGCGCGTGCTGTTCGGATGAAGTCCTCGCGGAACACTTCCAGCATCGACGCACGCGTCATCCTGACCAGGCTCGCTGATCCGGTTATTCCCAACAGCAGGCAGGGCAACGTCACGCTGCGGAGAAATCCACCCACGTCATCAAAGATGCTCACGAAGCCGATCACGGGGAAGATCCGGAAGTTCACGGCGAACATCCAGAGCAGGATGAATCCCAGCCAGAAGCCGGGGACCGCCAGGCCGAGGGCGGCGAAAACCTGCGCGATACGGTCGACTACCGTATCCGATTTCCAGGCGGCTACGACCCCCAGCGGGATCCCGATCAGGACCGCCAGCAGGCCACCGCCGATGGTCAGGCTCAGGGTCGGATTCAGGCGCTGCTTGACCAGCTGTCCGACCGACTGTCCCGAAAAGATGGACTTTCCGAGGTCGCCTCGCAGCGTACGCGTTACCCAGTCGACGAACTGCTCGGCGATAGGCTTGTCCAGGCCGAGCTCGGTGCGCAGCTTCTTGACATCGTCGGGCCCTGCGTAGTCGCCGGCCATGATATTGGCGGCGTCGCCGGGCGCGATGTGCACCAGGGAGAAAGTGACCAGCCCTACGAAGATGAGGACCGGAATCGCGGCAAGCACCCGCTTGATGACGTAGGCAGTCATGCCCGGGTAGCCTCACGCAGACTGCTAGTCGCGCGTACGGCCACGCCGGGGGCAGCCGGAATCGCCCCTCTCATCGATCTGATCGTGCCTCTAACGGTTGCGTGGGGGGAAGCCGGACCTCGCCGGCCTCCCCCCAAGACAAGGGTTTACTTCTTTTCCCGCCAGGCGTTGTACACGTTGAACGGCATCCCAAAGTTGGTCTCGGTGTTGATCACGTCGCTTCGGGTCGCTGCTGTGTTGAACGAGTCGCCGATCAAAACGTATGGGATGTCCTCCCAGAACACCAGCTGCATCTCCTTGACGATGTCGAGCTGCTGCTGGGCGGAGGTGGCCCTCGCCAGCTTGTTCATGCCTGCGGTCATACGGCCGCTCTCGTCCTGGTACTTGTTCCAGTACTTGTTCTTGGCAAGCGAGCTGTTGAGGAGCGGGTTGGCGCCCCAGGCGCCACCCCCGGCGGTGTGGAACACGTCCCACAGCTCCGGCTTCTCACGCCAGTTCGTCTGCGTTGCCCAGTCGGTGGCCTTGAAGTCCACCTTCAACCCGATTGACTCGAGGGTCTTCCGGGAGATCAGGGCCGGGTTGGCGTACGGAGGCCTGTCTTCCGGGCTCAGGACGATCACGGTCGCGCCCTCGACGCCGGCCGCCTTGACCAGCTCCCTGGCCTTGGCGACGTTCTTCGCGTTGTAGATGCCCTGCGAACCGTCAGGGAAGTTGCCCCACTTGGTACCGCACAGCATCATCGACGGACAGGTGGTCCAGAACTTGGAGTCACCCCACGCTGCTCGCAGCGCGTCCTCTACCGGGTAAGCCATCTGGAACGCCTGCCGGACTCGCTTGTCCTTGAACACGCCGTCGACGTTGTCGATCCACGCGCCCTGGCGGCTCGAGTTGTTCGTGATGATCTTTACCGAGACCCCGGCCGTCTTCGAAAGGTCGTTGTAGAAGTCGCCCGGGACCGTCCCCAGGATGTCGATCTGCCCGGTCTTGAGGGCCGCGATCTGGCTGTTCTGGTCCGGAACGATCACGTACACGACTTCGTCGAAGTAGGCAGTCTTCTTCCCGCTCATGAAGGACGGCGGTAGCGACGACGGCTTGTAGCCGTCGTAGCGGACGGTGACCAGCCGGTCGCCCGGCAAGTACTGCGAGACCTTGTAGGGCCCGGTGCCGAGCATGACGTCCGCGCCGGTCGCCGCCGGGATGTTGTACATCTTCGGCGGGATCACCACGGGGTAGTAGCCGCCGATGCGCGCCAGGCCTTCCAGCACGAGCGCCGAAGGCTCGACCATCGTCACATCGAACGTCAACTCCCCGGTGGGCGTGACCTTGTCGATGAACCCAAGGATCGTGTTGCCGAAGTTGTCGCGGTCGGCCCAGCGGAGCCAGGACTTGACCGCGTGCTCGGCCGTCAGCGGGGTGCCATCGTGGAATGAGATCCCGCTCCGGAGCGTGAAGCTCCACTTCTTTGAATCCTGGCTCAGGGCCCACTTGTCAACGAGGAGGGGCTGAGCGATCAGGTTCTGGTCGTAGGCGAGCAAGAACTCCTGGACGGAGAACGAAGGGGTGCTCGCCGTGGTACCGGTCGTGCGCCCGACGTCCAGTGTCGAGATTCCTGCCTCCAGGGCGTAGTTGAGCTTGCCGCCCATGCGTGCCGACTCGGGCGCGGGCGCTGCCGTCGGAACCGGCGTGGCGGTCTGCACGACAACGACCGTCTGCTGCACGACCTTCTCGACTGTCACCGGCTTCTCGACGACCTTTTCGACTGTCACCGGCTTCTCGACGACGACCGTCTGCTTAACCTGGACCTGCTTCTCTACGACGACGGTCTGCTGAACGACCACCGTCTGAACGACAGTCTCGGTGCCGCCGCACGCTACGAAGACCGCAGAGGTCAGCAACCCCGCCAGTAGGCCAAGTCTGGCCCAAACGGAATTTCTCACTCGCCCACCCCTCGCCAGATCCGTGCCTTCCGGGGACCAAGTCGGTCCGCGGAGTGGGGCGCAGTATCGCGCCCCTGTCAATACGAGGCAACTCTGAGCCGAAGTTCCCAGGGAATTCGCTCACCTATCCCGGGCGCCGATCCTGCACAAATTCAGGCCACGTTGCCGCCCACGTTCCTGGCGATCCTGTTACCGTCATGCGCCGGCCGGTGTCTCCACCGCGGAATGTGCGCCGGCGGGCATGCACGCGATAATCCCGGCAGTAAAACGACAGGATGTCGGCGTTGAAAATCGAAAGCCTTGAGTTCCTGATCCTGGAGTGCGATCCGGTCGTGCCCGAGTGGCGCCCGCTGCGCCACATGCGCGAATACCCCGGCTCGCACAACGTACGGTTCACTCACCGTCCCTTCGAAGGAGATGGGATCCGCCTCGATCCGATGCCGGGGTTTGCGGCGTTCATGCGGATCGGGACGAGCCAGAACGTCGAAACCGTCGGGCTGTTCGCGGTGGGCTGGTCGAGGGCCCAGCTCGAATGGGACTGCAGGGTCTTCAAGTCGCAGTGGGCGCCCGAACTGGTCGGTGTCGATGCCCTCGACCGGGAGTACACCTGGCAGAAGATGTGGATGGCACGGCGCTACTTCCACATGCCATCCGTCGCTCCCCTGGCCCTGATCGACGAATTGTTGTGGGACCTCGCCGGCCTGCGTGCCGGGCTACCGGTGCACCGGCTGATCGGAGGGTTCCGAGACCGCGTGCCGGCCTACCTGACCGAAACGGCGGTCTCATTCGAAGACTGTCTCAAGTCCGCCGAACGTGCTCTGCGCGAAGGCTTCCGGGGATTCAAGGACCACTCCATCCTCGGCATCCGGCAGAACCTCGAACTCGCCACCGAGCTTCGGGCGCTCGTTGGGGACGACTACCCGCTGATGCACGACGCCGTGCAGCAGTACTCGGTCGACGATGCGATACGAGTGGGCCGTGCCCTGGAAGACCTCGACTATCTGTGGATGGAGGAGCCCCTCCAGGAGTACGACATTGCCGGCATGAAGCGGCTGTGTGACGCACTGGACCTCCCGATCCTCGTGCTCGAGTCGATCCCGGGCGCGCCGTTCCTAAACGTCCCCTACCTGGCCGCGGGGGCCGGCGACATCATGCGCCAGACGGGGCTGGGGATCACCGGGCAGTTGAAGCTGGCAAGGCTCGCAGAGTCGTTCGGCATGAACTGTCATGGCGGCAACCCGCACGTCGTGGCGGCGATCCGGAACGACGACTGGTGGGAGGTCGCCGCCTGGCCGTCGACGGCGCCCGACCGGGCGTTACGTGCGGCCTTCGGCGACCTGCTGCGGGACACGCACCGGGTGGAGGATGGCTATCTGCGCGTGGCACAGGATCCGGGCCTTGGCCGCAAGGTCGACTGGCAGGCGATCCGTAGCCGGACGATTGCGGTCCTGTGAGTCAGCGCACGACCGTCGACTGGATTGCCGTCGATCGCTTCATCATGGGCGAAGCCCGGATCGGCTCTCGCATTCCCGGTCACCTGCGCCGTCTGTGTGCTGAGATCGGGCCGCGCTGGGGCGGCAGCGCAGCCGAGCGACTGGCGGCCGAGCACGTGCGCGCGAGCTTCCAGGCTTTCGGGCTGGACCGGGCACGATTAGAAGAGTTCCCCGTCCAGACCTGGGAGTCCACCGGCGCAACCCTCGCGGTCGAAGGCAAACGCGGAGCCGCATTGACTGCGCGCCCCGCGCTGTTTTGCCCGCAGATCGAGACGGCAGGTCCCCTCATTGACGTTGGTTTCGGATACGACCACACCCTGAGCGGCATTTCGGATCGCCTGCCCGGCGCGATCGTCCTCATCGAGCCAGGCCTGGAGCCGTTCAGTCAGCCGCTGCCGCTCACGAACCGGCTCGAAATGCTGGCCCACATGGGCGCACGAGCGGCGATCGCGATCAGCGGCATGCCTGGACGAAGGACGCAACACATCTCAGGGAACGACTGGCGCGACGGCCTGCCCGGGGTCGGCCCGTTGCCCCTGGTCATGGTAACCAGGGAAGACGGTCGCTCTCTGACTGCCCTGGCCGGGGCTCCGATCCGCCTCACGGTGAGGGCGCGGCTCTTCGATGCCACGTCCGTGAATACCGTCGCTGAGCTGCCCGGGGCGCTCTGGCCCGACGAACAGATCGTCCTCGGGTCTCACCACGACACTACGCCCGATTCACCCGGCGCAAACGACAACGCAAGCGGGACGTCGGTCGTGCTCGAAACCGCGCGAATCCTCTCCGCGGCCAGGGAGGCACGCTTCGTGCCAGGCCGGACCATCCGATTCGTCACGTTCGGGTCCGAAGAGCAGGCGTTGCAGGGCTCGTTTGCATTTGTCGCCCGGCATTACGGCCCGGAACCAAGACCCCGGCTGATGATCAACCTCGACGAGCTGGCGACCGGCGACATGAAGGGGGTAGCGCTGCAGCTACCCGAGTTGAGGCCACTGGTGCAGGACGCGCTCGATTCCATGAACGAGGGGCTTCAATGCCACGTCATGGCCCAGTTCGACGCCTCCGGGGATATGTTCCCGTTCGCCCTCGCCGGGATCCCTTCGGGGATGTTGTGGCGGTGGCGCTTCGTCGGCCGGCACCCTGACGCGGCGTTCGGTCATAGCGACACCGACACTATCGACAAGGTCAGGGTACGGGAGCTGCGAGACTACGCGGGGTTGCTTTCCAGGCTGCTGGCGAGGCTTTCCGCGTCCCCGCCAGAAGCATGGCCCGAGAACCGGCTGGACCCGGCCGCGATCCGGAAGCAGGCCCTCGCCCAGCGCGGGACTGTAATCCGGACGATGTGACCGGGATCGGCGGCTAGATCAGTCCCACCTTGCGGACTTCCTTGAGCCCGGCCCGGTACTTTTCCACCGTGGCATCGATGTCCTTGTCGGAGTGCGTCGACGACAGGATGAACGACGCCGGGTGCGTCCAGAGGCCCTCGTTGATGAGCGCCAGGTGGAGCTCATCCAGCGCCTCGCTGGTGATTGGCCTTCCGCCCTGCTCGGTGCCGGCGGGAACGGCGTACTGGTCCCTGGTATCGACGTCCTTGCCGAGGCTGACCATCACGATCGATGACATCCCGTAGGCGCCGCCCGGGATCTCCATCTCCTGGAGCAGCCTGTTCAAGCCGCCCCGCAGGCGGCGTGCCGATGCCTCCGCCCTCTCGCCGATCGGTTGCTCGGCAATCATCCGCAGCGCGGTCGCGCCCGCGGCTGCCGAAAGCGGATTCGCATTGAAGGTGCCAGGGTGCCGCACCCCGTCCTCGGAGATCCGGTTGAGCATGTCGGCCTTCCCTCCGACTGCGCCGCCCGGCAACCCTCCGGCCAGGATCTTGGCGAATGCGCTGAGGTCGGGATCGACGCCGAAATGCCCCTGGGCGCCCGATCTGGACCATCGGAAGCCGCTTACGACCTCGTCGAAGATCAGGATCGTCTTGTGGCGCCTGGTTACGTCCCGCAACCCGCGCACGAACTCCGGGCGGGCGATCTCGTTTCCCTGAAAGATCACCGCGGCGACGTCGTGGCGACTGGAAAGCACCTTTTCGAGGGCGGCGATGTCCCGTTCTGGTAGCACGATCATCGATTCGCTCGTCCCACGCGGAATGCCGTAGCGCTGGTCGGTGTCCGGGTCGGTCACATAAGCCGAGTCCGACCAGCCGTGAAACGCGCCCTTGAACTTCACGATCTTGTCCTTGCCCGAGTACGACCTGGCGACCTTGAATGCCATCATGACGGCCTCGGTGCCGGAACTCACGAAACGGAGCTTTTCGACCGACGGGACGAGGCGTTTGACCGCCTGCGCCCACTGGATCTCAAGTTCAGTGCTGGCGCTGAGATGTGTTCCCTTTGCCATCTGGGTCTGGACTGCCTTCACGATCTCCGGATGCGCCTGGCCCAGGATCATGGAGCCGTGCCCGGTCCGGTAGTCGATGTACTCGTTGCCGTCGATGTCCCACTTGCGCGGGCCCTGGCCGCGCTCCATGTAGACGGGAAAAGGGGTCAGCTTTCTGGAGACGTGCGTGACGCCTTCCGGGAAAAGCGATCCGCCGTCGGCGGCAACATTGCGTGATTTCGGGTGCTGCTTCGCGAAGCGGTCCGTAATCGCAGACATCAATTTGCTCTCCTGTTGATTGCGCTAGCCCCGAGGGTCCCTGGGCGTTCTGCCGGCCGTATTGTCCTACTTGCGGAGTTCGCCTACTCGCACCAGCCTGTTACCCCGACGCCATACGCACCTGTCCGGTGTACGCTCCGGCCGACTTCGACTCCCTATCATCTGCGATACGAGAATGACGTCTGGGAACAGCGTGCAACGCGCGGCACTGATCGGCAAGATCGCCGCGGGCCTTGCCCACGACAAAAACGGCCCGGCCGGAGTCATCATAGGGTTCGCGGATCTGGCCCGCGGCGCCATCAAGACGGCCACTCGGGACGGGTTCGACAAGAACTCAACGGGCCGCTTGACCTGATACATCGACATGATCTCGAGCGCCGCAATCAGGGCGCGCACTCTGACCGGAGGAGTACGGGTATTTGCCACGTCGCAACCCGGCACGGTCGGGGACGTCGACGTGACGAGGGCCGTCAGGCTCGCGACCCCGCTTGCGATACCGGAGTTGGGGGGGGCCGAATCGAAGCCGGGGCCGACGAGAACGACCTGCTCGCCCCCGAGCCCGGTAAGCCCTCGCTGGGACCACTCGCCGCGGCGACTTCGCGTCAAGCACGCAGGGGCTCGCCAGCATCATCTTTGCGGCCCCGTCGGCCATGCCGGTGGGTGGCGCGATCTCGTGGGCAATGAAACCGTCCGCCGGCCTGATAACCCTCCGGATCGTTGGCCGGCCCTGCGCCGCAAGCCAGGCGCAGGACTGGGCGATTCCTCCGCTGGCCCAATCCGCATTCGAAGGCCAGGGCGGAACGCTATCCCTTGAAGGCAGCCCACGATCGTCACCGTTCTCCCCTACGCCGGCAGCGGCGAATCTGGCGCCGACGGACCCAAGAAGCGCCGAACAGCCCGGGGTGGGGAAGGAACAGCCGCTGACAACGCCAAAGATCCGAGTGCTCATGGTTGATGATCAAGCACTCATGCGCCAGGCATGCGGGAGGGTCCTCGAAACCGAACCCGGTATCGACGTGGGTGGCTTCGCCCCCCACGGCAACGATGCCGTGGTACTCGCCACGACGGCGCATCCCGACGTCGTGATCATGGATGGTCGCATGCCGCGCCTCAACCACGTCGGGGCCGCGCGGATGATGCGCGAACGGCATCCGGACACCGGGATCATCCTGCTGTTACAGGAGCAAGGCCTGTCTGCTGAAGCAGCACCTCACCAGGTTGACCGACCTGGCACAGGCCGTCCGGGGCGTGCGCGAAGGGAAGACCGTGCTGGCGCCGTCGATCGTTTCCAGGCTGGCGGGCCGCTGGCAAGGCGCCGCGTCCGGCTTCCTCGCTGAGATGACCGACCGGGAGCGCGCGGTCCTTTCCGGCATGCCTGCGGGCTGAACAACACCGCGATCGCCCAAGAGCTGTTCAGTCAGCCTCGGACGGTCGAGCGCCACATCGGCAGCATCTTCTCCAGGCTGCGGTTGCAGCGGCAGCCCGATGCGCACGCCCGGGTCAAAGCCGTGCTTTCGTTCCTGGAGGAGACCGGGAAGCCCAGGGAGCAGTAGGCGCGCCTACCGTGCGGTCATGCCCCCGTCGATCACCAGTTCGGCGCCGGTGACCCAGCTGGCCTCGTCGGACGCCAGGTA
>Ga0194131_10004415_pt1 | contig 21245 bp, 19 predicted proteins | sample TA2KigO120mmetaG_FD_148631 | JGI IMG/M metagenome (GOLD analysis project Ga0194131, IMG submission 148631) | Freshwater microbial communities from Lake Tanganyika, Tanzania - TA2015053 Kigoma Offshore 120m | ecosystem: Environmental > Aquatic > Freshwater > Lake | place: Tanzania: Lake... | reverse complement strand
GCGAAGGTCGAAGGCCAACGTGCCGTCTAACACACGTCTTCTCGCGGGCGAGCGCTGGGGCGTGCAATACCGGGTGAATGTGACCGCGACCTCGAGCGAGAACCTCGCCGCCGACCTCGCCTTCGATACGAATGCTGAAAACAGCGGGATCACGCCGGCGCTGAACGCATTTGTGCCGACCTCGACGCCAACCAACACGCCCACTCCAACATCAACCGACACCCCGGTTCCGCCTCCCGGCTTCACGCACACACCTACTCAGACGGCTACCGCAACGGACACATCGACAGTGACGCCGACCGCGACCGCGACCGCAACGCAGACCGCCACACTGGTACGCCCCGATTACTTCCACGCGGCCACTACCTCCGTGGGTTCCATCACCTACAAGACCGTGAACACCGGCGATCCGATCGGCACGCTGAATCCGCTGAGCGCATCTATCGAGACGAGCGGCCTCCGGAACCTGATTGATTCGGGCGGCCGATCCATATTCGTGTCCGGAGCAGCCCCGGCGGATACGGTCTGGGAACTGGGCGGCACCTGGAGCTTCACGACCTTCACGCGTGCGTCCAATGCGGGCGGCATCGGGTTCATCCAGGCAACGCTCTACCGCATCGACACCGCCGGAAACGCCTACATCGTCGGCGCGAGTAACCAGGGCGCGACCAACGCGATCAACTCCACTTCGTGGACGCAGAGTTCGTTCACCTTCCCGGTTCCGTTCGACACGCTGATCGGACCAGGCGAGCGCTGGGGAGTCCAGTTCCAGATCAATGTCACCGCGGCGGTGAACAAGAACAATGCCAAGGCCGAACTCGCGGTCGATATAGTCGCGCAGAATTCCCGCGCGCTGATCGCGTCGACGGCGCAGACAGTCACTCCGACCTTTACCACCACTTTGACGGCAACACTGACGCCAAGCCCGACATTCACCCTTACCCCCACCTTCACGCCCACCGACACGCCACTGCCGTGCTGCACGCCGACCCAGACGCCGACGAATACCGCCACCTTTACCTCTACACCGACGGACACGCCAGTCCCGCCCGGCAGTCCGACCCATAGGTTCACCTCCACGCCGACGACGACCCACACGCCGACCGTTACCTCGACCCCCACGGCAACGACCTGTCCGTACGCTTGCGATGGCTTCACGCGCGCGAACTCGGGCAGTCTCGGCACCGCGCCTACGGGCGGCACGTAGCAGGTGCGGTCCGGTCACGGCGCATTCCAGATCGCGAGCAATCGTGCGGCGGCCAGCAGCGTCACGAATGAGGGAGCGTTCGCGAGCCTCACCACGAACGTGCCGAAGGATCACACCGCCTCGGTGCAGTTGATCCAGCAATCAGGGCAGACGGGAACGGCCGGGCTGATCGTGCGCGCACGGTCGGACTGGTCGCGCATGCTCCTGATTGAGGTGGATTACTACGGCAATGTCACCGTATGGCGGTATTCGCAGCTGTACTGGTCGGCATTCGCCACCGCACAGGTGACGCTGGGCGCCGGATCGACCAACACGCTCAGTGCGAGCGCGAACGGCTCAGCCATCCAGGTGCTCTGGAACGGCTCGACGATCTCCGGCCTACCGGTCCTCAGCGATGTGGGCGATACGCTCGGCACCGGCGCGGGAATCTACGTGGGGAACTTCGAAACGTCGGCGCGGTGGCCGTCGCTCGACGAATTCAGCGTATCCGCGGCGACGGCGGCCTCGCCCACACCTTCGCCGACGCCGATCCCACCGACCGCGAGGCCGACGAGCAGGCCCAGCGGACCCACGGCGACGCCGTTCGAAACCGGCACGAGCGACAGCTTCAACCGCGCTTCGGGCCCCATCGGGAAGGCGGATAGCGGACAGTTCTGGTACTCGGACGGCAGCGACTGGCAGATCTGCACCTCCAGCGTCGCCTGCGTCTCGAATCCGGCCGGGTACAACTACGTGCGGCTGAACACGAACCTCACCGATCAGCGCGTGACCGCGAAACTGAAGAGTCGCGGCAGTTCGCCAAGCCCCGGCGGGATCATCGCGCGGGTGACCTCCGACTGGGCCACGAACCTGGTGTACGTCAATCTCTCCACCGATGGAACCGTTGACGTCTGGGAGATGGTCAACGGGACCTAGACGCAACTGCGCACGCAGACCTCAGCCTACAACTCGACGGTGGATCGGACGCTGCAGGCGCGCCTTTCCGGGACGACTCTAGAGGTCTACGTGGACGGCAACCTCGTCGCCGGGTCGATCACAGTCACCAGTCCGCCGTTCAGCGCCACCTTCGCCGGTCTCCACGGACAGACGACGGGCAGTTCGATAACGTCTCGGTCGTTGCCGAACCGTAGGCGGTAACGCGCGGCCGGACGGACGGACTGTGTGCGAGAGGGTGCGATCCTGGTCATTCCTATACTGAGGCCGATGTCCGTTGGGCCCGGCGTGTCGATCGGGCAGATCGAGACGACGATCGCGGCGTTCGAGGAGCCCCTCCCCCTGGAGTCGGGGCACGTTCTACCGCGGTTCGAGATCGCCTACGAGACCTACGGCAAACTCTCGATGGGGCGAGACAACGTCATAATCGCCTGTCACGCGCTCTCGGGGGACGCCCATGCCGCCGGGGTTTCGGCGCGCGCGTTCGCCAGCGCCGTCGATGGCGCGGGCGCCGGGCAGCGGGCCCAGGCAGGCCTGGGATGGTGGGACGGCATGATCGGCCCGGGCAAGGCGTTCGATACCGATCGCTATTTCCTCCTGTGCGCGAACGTCCTGGGGTCCTGTCGCGGCAGCACCGGCCCGCGGTCGATCGACCCCACTACCGGACAGCGCTACAACACGACATTCCCGGTTGTGACGGTGGCGGACATGGTACGCGCGCAGCGGCGCCTGATCGATCGCCTTGGCATCCGCGGCATTCTCGCGACCTCGGGTGGATCGCTGGGGGGAATGCAGGCGCTCGAATGGGCAGTCCGATACCCCGATCTGGTGCGGGGTTGTATCCCGATCGCATCCACCACGCGCCTGGCGCCGATGGGACTGGCGTGGAGCGCGATCGGCCGAAATGCGATCATGGCCGACCCGCGCTGGCGCGGCGGGAACTACTCCGATGATGACCCGCCGATGGCGGGCCTGGCGATCGCGCGCATGGTTGGCCACGTCACCTATCTCTCGGCCGCGTCGATCGCCGAGAAGTTCGGGCGCCGCCTGCAGGATCGCGAGGAGTATTCATACAGCTTCGCCGTCGACTTCGCGGTCGAGAGTTATCTGCGCTATCAGGGCGATTCCTTCACCCGGCGCTTCGACGCCAACAGCTATCTCTATCTCAGCCGCGCGCTGAGCTATTTCGACATCGCGCGCGCGTGGGGCCAGGGATCCCTGGCGGCGGCGATGGCGCGCGCCCGAGCCCGCTTCCTGATCCTGTCGTTCTCTTCGGATTGGCTCTACCCGCCCTCAGACTCCGCGACGCTTGCCGAGGCGTTGCGCGATGCCGGCGTCCCGCACGAGACGCACGTGATCGCCTCGGACTACGGTCACGACGCGTTCTTGATCGAGGAGGATCGCCAGACCGCGTACATTCGCACTTTCTTGCGGGGGCTCGATGCGTAACTACGGGTTCGAGACGCGGGCCGTGCACGCCGGGCAGCGCCCGGATCCCTATACCGGCGCGCGCGCGATGCCGATCTACCAGACGACGTCGTACGTCTTCGAGGACACGGAGCAGGCCGCCGCCTACTTCAATCTTCAAGAGTACGGCAACACTTACTCCCGCATCATGAACCCGACCAATGCCGCCTTCGAGGAGCGGATCGCGAGCCTGGAGGGCGGCATCGGCGCGGTCGCGACCGCGTCCGGCCAGGCGGCGCAGTTGCTGGCCTTGTTCACGATTCTCAAGCCTGGCGATCACGTGGTGGCGTCGCGGATGCTCTACGGCGGCACGACCACGCAGTTCCGCCATCTCTTCCGCAAACTCGGCATCGACCTCACGCTCGTGGACCCCGACGATCCGGCGAACTGGAGCGGGGCGGTGCGCGATACCACCCGCGTGTTCTACGGCGAGACGATCGGCAACCCCACCGGCACGATCCTGGATATCGAGACCGTCGCGGCCATCGCCCACGAGAACGGTGTTCCGCTTGTCGTCGACAACACGTTCGCTACACCGTACTTATGTCGACCATTCGACTGGGGTGCGGATATCGTCGTCCACTCGGCGACGAAGTTCATCGGCGGCCACGGCGTATCGATCGGTGGGGTGGTCGTGGACTCCGGGCGGTTCGATTGGGGCAACGGCCGGTTCGCCACCATCGTCGATCCGTCACCCGCCTACCACGGACTCGAGTTCCACGCCACGTTCGGAATGTACGGATACCTGCAGAAGCTGCGCTCCGAGACAATGCGGGACCTCGGCGCTCCCCTGTCTCCGTTCAATGCGTTCACCTTTCTGCTCGGACTGGAAACGCTACCTGTCCGGATGGATCGGCACGTCGCGAACGCGCTCGGAGTCGCCCACTTCCTTGCCTCGCACCCCGCCGTGGCGTGGGTGCGTCATCCCGGCCTCGACAGTAGTCCGTATCGTGTGCTCCGCGAGAAGTACCTCCCGCGCGGTGCCGGGGCGGTTTTCTCGTTCGGCATCCGCGGGGGACGCGACACGGGTCGCCGTTTCATCGAAGCGCTCAACCTGTTCTCGCATCTCGCCAACGTCGGAGATGCGAAGTCGCTGGTCATTCACCCGGCTTCCACGACCCACCGCCAACTCTCCGAGGAGGAACTCGCCGCGGTGGGGATCGGCCCCGAAGCGATTCGGCTCTCTATCGGCCTGGAAACCCTTGACGATCTGGTCGCCGACCTCGACGATGCGCTGAGAAAGGCGCATGGATGAGTCGCGCATGAGCGAACGGATGCGTCCGGCGACCCTCTCGCGCGATAAGCGGGAGGCGCTCGTCCGCCCCTATCAGGATCCCGTCGTCATCCGCCAGATTCTGGACTCCGCGCGCACGGTGGCCGTTGTGGGGCTTTCGTCGAACGTTCTCCGCCCCAGCCACTTCGTCGGCTACTACTTGAAACTGCACGGGTACCGGGTGATTCCGGTCAACCCGCGAGAGGCCGAGGTGCTAGGGGAGAGATCGTTTCCCGATCTTGCATCAATTCCCGAGCCGATCGATGTCGTCGATGTCTTCCGACAGCCCGATGCCGTGCCCGCGATCGCCCGGGATGCGATTGCGATCGGTGCCCGGGCGCTGTGGCTGCAGTTCGAGGTCATCAACCCGGAGGGGGCGGAGATTGCACGTTCGGCGGGACTCCAGGTCGTGATGGATCGCTGCATCAAGATCGAACACGCGCGACATCTCGGACGGATGCACTGGCTGGGTCTCAACACAGGCGTGATTACCTCGCGGCGAGCGCGCCTCGATGGCTGACGCCCCCTTCCGCTCCTGGCTACGCTGTTTCGGGCGGTGCTCGAGCGACGAATATCCGCTCGAGGGGTTCCTCTATCGGTGCCCGCGATGCCACGATCTGCTCGAGGTCGGTCACGACATCACTGCGCTCGGGACGCGGAGTGGCGACACGTGGAAGGCCCTGTTCGACGCCCGCTACAAGCGCACGGAATGGCCGTACGGCAGCGGCGTCTGGGGCAAGAAGGAGTGGGTGGGCCCGACGATCGACTCGGCAAACGTGGTCTCGCTCGATGAGGGCGGTACGAACCTCTTCTGGGCGGAACGATACGGCCGCGTGCTGGGACTGGATGACCTCTGGATCAAGATGTGCGGCAACAGCCACAGCGGATCGTTCAAAGACCTTGGCATGACCGTCCTGGTGTCGGTCGTCAAGCAGATGATCGCGCGGGGAACGCCGGTGCGCGCGGTAGTGTGCGCGTCGACGGGCGACACGTCGGCATCGCTGGCGGCCTACTGCGCGGTGGCGGGCATCCCGTCGGTCGTGCTCCTACCGCGGGGGAAGATCAGCACGGCCCAATTGGTGCAGCCGCTCGCGAATGGTTCGCGCGTCCTAGCGCTCGACACCGACTTCGACGGGTGTATGGAGATCGTGCAGCAACTCGTGGCCGAGCCGGGTGTCTACCTGGCCAACTCGCTGAACCCGCTGCGGATCGAAGGACAGAAGACCGTCGCGGTCGAGATCGTCCAGCAGTTCGACTGGGCGGTGCCGGACTGGGTGATCATCCCGGGAGGGAACCTCGGGAACGTGAGCGCGCTGGGCCTCGGCTTTCACATGATGCGCGACCTCGGCCTCGTCGAGCGCCTGCCGCGCATCGCGGTCGCCCAGGTGGAGGCGGCGAATCCGCTCTATCTCGCCTATCACCGCGAATTCGCGGGGGGCCTGACCCCGGTACACGCGCGGCCCACGCTGGCGACCGCGATCCAGATCGGCAACCCCGTGTCGTACCCGCGCGCGGTGAAGACCATCTGCGAGTTCAACGGCGTGGTGGAGCAGGCGACCGAGGACGAGCTCGCCGATGCGGCTGCGCGTGCCGATCAGGCGGGCCTGTACTGCGATCCGCATACCGGCGTGGCGCTGGCGGTGCTGGAGAAACTCGTCGCGCGCGGCGAGATCCTGCCGAGCCAGCGCGTCGTCGTCATCTCCACCGCCAGCGGCTTGAAGTTCAACGAGTTCAAGGTCGGCTACCACGATGGCACCCTGCCAGCCATCGCGTCCCGACGGGCGAATCGACCGATCGAACTGGCGGCGCGGTACGGCGATGTCCGCGCCGCGGTGTTCTCGCGTGATCTGGTCGAAACCGTTTGACCGGGCCTCGGCGAAGCCGGCATACTGGCGCAACCCAGAGTGATCCACAGTAACGAACTCAAAGCGCTCGATGGCCTCTACGGCACCTACGGCGTCAAGTACGCCGCCGGCGAGTTCATCGTCCACGAGCACGAGCCGAGTTCCGACCTCTATGTGATCCTGCGCGGCGCGGTCGAGTTCTCGGTCGCCGATCCGGAGACGATGAACCGTCGGGTCCTCCGCACCGCCCACGCCGGGGAGATCTTCGGTGAGATCTCCTGCGTTAGCGGCCTACCTCGGACCGCCTCCGCCCAAGCGGTTCAGGAGACGATGCTGCTCAGGTTCCAGCGCGATACCGCGGTCGAGATGATTCGGACGAGCCCTCAGTTCGCCATCCGCCTCATCCAGACGATGGGTGACCGGCTCGGGCGGAACACCGAGATGTTGACTCAACTCTGGAATCGGTAGCATTCCTCCGAGTCTTCCGGAGGATCACCGCCCCATGACCGTGCCGACCGCCGATCCGTTCCGCGCTCGCTCATCACTCCCGATCGGCGGTGGGGGCAGGATCGGTTACTACCGCCTGGCCGCCCTCGCGGACCGGATCGCCCTGGGGCTCGATCGCCTGCCGATGACGGTCAAGATCCTGTTGGAGAATGCGCTCCGCAACCAGGCGCAGGACGGGTTCACCGAGGCGCACGTACGCATGCTCGCGGACTGGCGGCCGGGCGCGGCGAAGAACGAGTTCGCCTTCCTCCCCGCGCGCGTGCTTCTCCAGGACTACACCGGCGTTCCGGTAATCGTGGATCTCGCGGCGATGCGCGCGGCGATGGCGCGAATGGGTGGCGACCCGAGGCGCATCAATCCGCTCGTGCCGGTCGACCTTGTGATCGACCATTCGGTGCAGGTGGATGCCTTCGGCTCTCGCCTCGCCATGAGCGAGAACGTGACGCGAGAGTACGAGCGGAACGTGGAGCGCTACACCCTGCTCCGCTGGGCGCAGCGCGCGTTCCAGAACTTCCGTGTGGTCCCCCCGGGCACGGGCATCGTGCACCAGGTCAATCTCGAGTATCTGGCCCGTGTGGTGGACACTCGCCAGATCGATGGGCACACCGTTGCCCTGCCCGATACGGTCGTCGGCACCGACTCGCACACGACTATGATCAACGGCCTGGGCGTGCTCGGTTGGGGCGTCGGTGGTATCGAGGCGGAGGCGAATCTTCTCGGCCAGCCCGTATTCATGACCACGCCCGAAGTCATCGGCTTCCGGATCACCGGTCAGATGCCGGAAGGGACGACCGCGACTGACCTTGTGCTCACCGTGACGCAGATGCTGCGCCGCCACGGCGTGGTGGACAAGTTCGTCGAATTCTACGGCGTGGGCCTGAGCAATTTGTCTCTCGCCGATCGGGCCACAATCTCGAACATGGCGCCGGAGTACGGGGCGACCGCGGGGTACTTCCCCATAGACGACGAGACGCTGCGCTATCTGCGTCTCACGGGCAGGTCCGCGGAGACGATCGATCTCGTCGAGCGGTACGCGAAAGAGCAGGGACTCTTCCGCACCGACGCGACCCCGGATCCGACCTTCAACCAGACGCTCTCGCTCGACCTCGCGACGATCGAGCCAAGCATGGCCGGGCCCCGGCGCCCGCAGGATCGCGTTCCGCTCGCCGCTGTCGCGGGGAGTCTGCGCGGCGGATTCGCAGAGGCGTTCCTGGGCGAGAACGCGGATCGGAAGGCCGAGGTGACCATCGGTGGCGCGCGCTCCGAGATCGGCCACGGCTCGGTGGTGATCGCCGCGATCACCTCCTGCACTAATACGTCGAACCCTCGGGTAATGATCGCGGCGGGTCTCCTGGCGCGCCACGCCGTCGAGCGCGGTCTCTCCACCCGCGCCTGGGTGAAGTCGAGCCTGGCGCCAGGATCACGCGTGGTCACCGAGTACCTGGACAGGGCTGGCCTCACGCCGTACCTGGAGGCGCTCCGATTTCATACCGTGGGCTACGGGTGCACCACATGCATTGGCAACAGCGGCTCGCTGCCGGAGATCGTCGCGACCGCGGTGCGAGAGAAGGATCTCGTTGGCGCCGCGGTGCTCAGCGGCAATCGGAACTTTGAGGGACGCGTCAATCCCCTGGCGAAAGCCTCGTACCTTGGCTCCCCGCCCCTCGTCGTCGCGTACGCCCTCGCCGGAACTGTCGACCTGGACCTGACGCGCGATCCGCTCGGTACCGACGCGAACGGCCGCGACGTGTACCTCCGCGACATCTGGCCGACGAACGAGGAGGTTGAGGCGACCGTCGCGCGGGCCGTGGGGGAGGAGGCGTTCCGGACCCGCTACGCCGATGTGTTCAAGGGCGACGACGCCTGGAGGGCGATCCCCGCGCCGGAATCGGATCTCTTCGCATGGGAGGATGGCTCCACGTACGCCCAGGAACCGCCGTACTTCGAGGGCCTCTCGACCAAGCCGGCGCCCTTCACCGACATCGTCGGAGCCCAAGCGCTCGCCTTGCTCGGCGACTCGGTGACCACCGACCACATCTCGCCGGCGGGTAACATCCCGGCCGGGCGCCCGGCCGGGCAGTACCTGATCGAGAGAGGTACCCAGCCGCGCGACTTCAACAACTATGGCGCACGGCGCGGCTCCCACGATGTGATGGTCCGCGGCACGTTCGGCAACATCCGCCTCAGGAACGAACTGGTGCCCGGAAAAGAGGGCGACTACACCGTCCATCTGCCCTCCGGGGACGTGACGAGCATATTCGAAGCGTCGCGCCGCTATCTCGACGCAGGTACGCCGCTGGCTGTCATCGCCGGCCAGGAGTACGGCACGGGGAGTTCGCGCGATTGGGCCGCGAAGGGTCCGCTCTTGCTCGGCGTCACATTCGTCCTGGCGGAGAGTTTCGAGCGCATCCACCGGTCCAACCTGGTAGGGATGGGGGTGCTGCCGCTCGAGTTCCCCGGCGGAACGTCACGCCACACGCTGGGCCTGACCGGGCACGAGGTCTTCGACGTCGTAGGCGTCGAGGCCGGTCTGAAACCGCGCGCGGAAGTGACGGTGCGTGCCCATCGGCCCGATGGGTCGGTCACCGAGTTCCAGGCGATCGCGCGACTCGATAGCGACATGGATGTCGCGTACTACCAGCACGGTGGCATCCTGCCCTTCGTGTTGCGCCAACTGTTGCGCCCTTCCCCCGTGGTGGCCTGAGCGGCGCGGGGAGCTCTCGAGAGGGACGTGCTAGGATGCCCGCCCGATGAAGGATCTGCTGTTTCTCGGCGAGGGCGCCGGACCGGCCTTCTACGTCGTGGGCGCACTCGCGACACGCTTCGCGGTCACACGCGTCTTCGGCAACGAGCGATTGGACCAGCGGGCCGATGTGATGCGCCGTCTCGACTCTTTTCCGATCCTCGTCCTCAGCGATTACGACCGAGGACAGTTGTCGGACGACCTGCAGCGACGGGTGATCGATCTCGTTCAGCGCGGCGCCGGACTGCTCATGATCGGCGGGTGGTCCTCCTTCGGCGGTGCCCGGGGTAGCTGGCACGGAAGCCCGCTCGCCGAGATCCTTCCCGTTGTCATCTCCGATCAGGACGATCGGACCAATACACCGCTTGGCACGGTCCTTCAGGTGGTGGAACCAGACCATCCCGCCGTAGCCGCGATCGTTGGCCGGGAGCCCTGCTGCGTGTGCGGGTTCAACGACGTCCGCCCCCGCCACGGTGCGCAGACCCTCATCGCCGGCTATGAGTTGCGTGTATCCGGCGCTCTCCCATCCGGGGCTCACTTCGTGCGCCGTGAGACGCCGATGCTCGCCGTGTGGCGAGTGGGTTCGGGCCGGGTCGCCGCACTCGCGCCAGACGTTTCGCCCCACTGGGCGGGTGGCATCGTCGACTGGGGCGAGACACGGGTGAGACTGCCCACCGGTGCCGAGGTGAGCGACGTGTACCCGGCGTTCCTCGGCGGCCTTTGCGGCTGGCTCGCCGCGGAGTGAATCGGGTGACCTCGGAGATGGCAACAGCGCGAGAGATCCTGACCGAAGTCCTCGACGGGATCGAGCGCGTCGTCCGCGGGTGCGCCGAGGAGGACCTGCGCTACCACCCAACCGAGAACGCGACGAACTCCGTGGCCGCGCTCGTGCGCCACTGCTGCGGTTCGCTCGATTCGTGGCTCGCCCGCGCGGTTGGCGAAATATTCGAGCGCGATCAGGACGCTGAGTTCCGTTACGAGGGCGACCGGCTGAGCCTCCTCGCGCAGATCGACGCGGCGAGATCGCGGGCAATGGGTCGGGTGGGCGCGCTCACCGGGCGCGATCTCAGCGAGATCCTCGTGGTGCGCCGCCATAGCCAGGAGCGCGATATCGCTGTTTCCCGCTCCTGGTGCCTCTGGCACGCGATTGCGCACCTAGCCGAACACCTCGGGCACATGGCCCTGACCGCGCAGATCGCTCGCGCCCGGCGAGGCTGACAGCGGGAGTTCGACGGCTCGCGCGGGTTCGAGTCTCTACAGTGCCGTCGTGACCGAGGAGAGACACGCTCTGGGCCGCCGTCAGGCCGGCCTGCTGATCGCCGCGCTGATGCTCGCCACGGCCCTGACCGCGCTCGACGTGACGATCGTCGGCACGGCACTCCCCACGATCGTAGGCTCGCTCGGGGGCGCGGAGTTGTACGCCTGGTCGGTAACGACCTATCTGCTCACTTCAACGGTGACAGTCCCTCTCTATGGTCGCCTCGCCGACATCTACGGCCGGAAGCCGATCTTCAACGTGGGGCTCGTGGTCTTCCTCATTGGATCACTCGCCTGTGGCCTGGCCGCCACGATGGACCAGTTGATCGCATTCCGGGCCGTGCAGGGTATCGGTGCCGGTGCGCTTCTCCCGATGGGAATGACGATCATCGGCGACACCTTCACGGTGGCGGAACGCGCCCGGGTCCAGGCGTTTGTTGTCTCCGTCTGGGGGACGTCCAGCGTGATCGGTCCGGCCGCGGGCGCGGCGATCGTCTCCTATCTGCCCTGGGGCTGGGTGTTCCTCATCAACATCCCCGTCGGCCTCGTCGCGCTCGTGATGCTGGGAGCAAACTATCACGAGACGGTGGTGCGCCGAAGCCGATCGATCGATATCGCCGGGGTAGTGAGCCTCAGCGCCTGTGTGAGTGTCCTGATGTACGCCTTCGAGATCGGATTCCGTGCCGAGGGGTTGGGCCTGCTGGCGCTCGCCGGCGGCGTGCTCCTCCTGTTCGTCGTAATCGAACGGCGGGCCTCCGATCCGATCGTGCCCATGGCGATCCTGCTACGTCCGGTCATCGGCGTCGGTTATCTCGCCAGCGTCATCCTCGGGGCGGTGCAGTTCGGCGTCAGTTCGTTCGTGCCGCTGTTTGTTCAAGGTGCGATGGGTGGGACCGCGGCATCGGTCGGCGCGGTCGTGACGCCGATGGCGATCGGCTGGCCGCTGGGTGCGATCATCTCGGGCAGGCTCATCGTGCAGCACGGTTATCGACGCGTCTTGATCGCCGGTATGGCCGCGGTGGCGGTTGGCTCGGCGTCCCTCTTGCGTCTCAATGCCCAGAGTTCGCTTGGCGAGGTCTTCATCGCCGTCGGCGTGATCGGGCTGGGAATGGGCCTCACGAACCCGCCGATCGTCATCGCGTTCCAGAATGCCGTCGACTGGGGCCAGCGTGGCATCGCTACCTCGCTTGGCCAGTTCTTCCGGACGATCGGCGGCGCACTCGTTGTCGCGCTGATGGGAGCGATCCTGAATCTGGAACTGGCCTGGCGCATGGGTACCGATGCGGCGTCGGATGCCGGAACCATCGTGAGCCACCTGCTGGATCCCGCGGCGCGGTCGGTGCTCGGACCGGATGTCGCGACTCGAGCTCAGGACGCACTCGCCTCTGCGCTGTGGGACATCCTCCTCATCCCGGCTGCGCTCGGCGTGCTCGGATTCCTGGTCATCCTCCGCGCGTTCCCAGCCGGTTCCGTGACGCAACTGGCGGCGACGGCCCAGAATGACCCCGGAACGCGGGCCGCGGGATGAGGGTGCGAGCTCTGTCGTGGGGGGCCGCCGCCCGGGCGGTGCTCCTGCTGCTCGTCACCGTCGGCTGCGGCGTCGCCCCGATCGAGATCGCCCTCGATGGGACGACCGTACGGCCCGGCGCTCCGGGCGTCGCGATTCCGGCGCGGCTCAGCTACCGCGTCGACCGCACGGCACGCGTTGCCGTGGACGTCGTCGGGCCCTTGGGCGCCTGGGTCCTCCGCGAGCCGACGATGCGGCACCCGGGCGAGATGTACGAGATCCGCTTTGACGGGACGGTCCCGTCGCACGATGGGCGCGATCGTGTGGTCATCCCAGACGGCGATTACACCCTGCGCCTCACGATCGCGCCGGAAGGGGGCTCTCCGATCGAGTGGACGGCCCCCATCGCGGTCGTGGCCGGCGACCCCGTCCCGCTCGTGCTGGGCGAACCGCGCCTGAGCCACGCTCGGATCACTCCGGACGGCGATGGGGTCGACGATGAGACGATGATCGACTACAGCCTCTCCAAGGAGGCGATCGTGCAGATCTGGGCCGAGAACGACCGTGGCAACCGCGCGACGATCCAGGGTCCGACGCGCCTGCCTGAGGGGAGTCACCGCCTGCCGTGGGATGGCAGTGCTGGCGGACGCGTGTTCGGGGGAAAGCGGCTCGCCGATGGCACCTACCGGGTGTCGGTACGCGCCGAGGATCAGGCCGGCAACGTGCGGACCCGCGCCGCACCGATCGAGATCGCCAATGGCGGCATCGAGCGCCTCGAAGTCGCGTCGGTGCGCTTCACCCCCGCGCGCGTGCGGCGGGGCGAGACGGTGCGGGTGGAGGCGAGCATCGTGAACACCGGCGAGACGGCGCTCGGCACGGCCGGGCCGCCGCCCTCCCATCGGTACAGCACCACGGACTCGTTCAGCGGTGTTCTCGGGCCGGATGGCGCCCCCCTCGCCGTGCGCGCGGGCACTTGGCGACTGGGCGTCGGCTGGCAGGGCGCGCCACAGGAACTGCCACTGCGCTGGGGTCTCGCCGAAGCGGCGGCCACCGAACTCGCGCCGGGCACGTCGATCGCACTGACCGCCGAGTTCACCGTCGATCTCCCTTCATCCACCGTGCAGCGGTTCTGGGTGGGCATGGTGCGGGAAGGGGTCGGGATGGTCACAGGCCGGGTTGGCGATCACCTCATCGCGATCGATCCCTGATCGATCAGCGCCGGGCCACATCCTCGTCCACCCGCCACTCCGCGGCGATGAGCGCGCGACGGCGAGCCCGCACCCTCAGCCGCCGCTGCCAGAACACGATAGCCCCGACGATCGGAATGGCGACGAGGCCGAACCAGAGGACGCCCGTGAAGGTGAAGAACTCGATGCCGTGCGCGTTTGGCATGGCGAAAACCACGTAGATCGCGGTACCGACCTTGAACGCGGCGAGCGTGCCGAACATCGTATAGGCAGCGACCCGCGCCTCCGGCGTCACTCGACAAGTCTACACTCGCCATGCATGCCGCTCCCGACCGTCGCCGCACCGCGGTGGCGGGAACCGGTGGCTGCACCCGGCGCGGGACCGATCTCCGAGGCGGCGGGGCATCCACTCGTCGGGCGGGTACTCGCCGCGCGGGGCTTCTCCGATCCGGACGCGGTCGCGCGGTTCCTGGACCCGTACCACCATCCGCGCTCCGATCCGCGAACCTTTCCCGGAGTCAACCAGGCGATCGAACGGTTGAGGCAGGCCCACGCAAGGGGCGAACGGGTACTTGTCTGGGGCGACTTCGACGTGGACGGGCAGACGGCGACTGCGCTGATGACGATTGCGCTGCGCCGTTCCGGCATCGATGCCATCTGGTACGTCCCGGATCGGGAGCGGGAGTCGCACGGCGTAGGGCCGACGGCGCCCACCATTGTGGATGTGCGTGGCGCGTCGCTGATCGTCACCTGCGACTGCGGTCTGGTCGATCTCCGTGTGATCAGCGCGCTCGCCGCGCGTGGGGTCGACACGATCGTGACCGACCACCACGCACCGGGCGATGGCAGCGTCGCCGTCGATCATCCGGCGCGCGCGGTCGTGGCGGCCGCACGACTACCCACCGATCACCCGGCGCGTCACCTGGCCGGAGCGGGGATGGCCTACGCTCTCGCGGCGCCGTTTCTGGCCACCTTCCAGCAATCGGGTCAGGACCTGTTGGATCTGGTGGCACTGGGGACCATCGCCGACGTTGCGGCCCTGATCGGAGATAACCGACGCCTGGTCGCCCGGGGCCTGCCTTCGCTGAATCAGGGACGGCGACCCGGTATCGGCGCTCTCCTGCGCGACGCGCTCCGACGCGAGGTCGACGACGTGGAGACGAGTCTCGCGGGGTGGACAATCGGACCCCGCCTGAATGCGCTGGGCCGCCTTGGCGATGCCTCGCGGGGGGTGGAACTGCTGCTCGCCACTGATCCGCGCGATCTCGATCGGCTCGGTACTCTGGCCGCCCAACTGAATGAGGAGCGCCAGGCCATCGGCGGCCGAGTCCAGGAGGAGGCGATCGAGATCCTCGATCGGCCCGCGGAAGACGTGGCCCACCGAGATCCCGTGGAGGGCCTCGCGTGGAGCGACCGCGACGCGATCGTCCTCGCGCGCGAAGACTGGCCAATCGGGATCATCGGTCTGATCGCGCAGCGTCTGGCCCAGGACTACCTTCGTCCGTGCGCGCTCGTGGCCATCTCTGGCGCCGAGGGCCGCGTCTCGATCCGTTCGCCAGAGTGGTGCGATCTCGTCCCAGTTCTGCGCGAGCTTCAGGCGGACGAGCAACTCGACTTCAGCGGCGGAGGACACGCCAGCGCCGCGGGCGGGCGGATCCCCGGCGGGCGGATCGCCCGGTTCGCCCATCTATTCGCAAGTGCGGTTGCGCGGCAGCGGCCCGCCGGCGAACTGATGGTTATTCACCGTCCAGAGGTGGCGATCGATCTCACCGATGTGAGCCTCGCGGCCCACCGTGCGTTGCGGCGCCTCGCACCATTCGGACGGGGCAATCTGGAGCCGCTCTTCATCGCCCGTGACGTGGAGGTACTCGAGGCGCGCGCGATCGGCGAGGCGGGTCGCCACCGGGCATACGTCCTCGGCAACGGTCGCGGGACACGGGCCCGCGCCGTCCACTGGAATGCCGTGCCGGTGGAACCCGGCGCGCGGGTTGACGTGCTGGCTCATCTCGGTCAGGATGCGTTCAACGAGTTCGTAGGCCCGCGCCTGACGATCCGGGACATCCGCCCGGCCCGGTGATGGCGCGCGCCGTGCGCCGAAGGGTGTCGCAGATAGATGGTGGGCCAGGATGTCACCTTCGCGGTTCGCCTGCTGAGGTTTACGCTGCGCTCGTCGGGGTGTCGCAGATAGATGGTGGGCCAGGATGTCACCTTCGCGAGCAATGGCGGTCGCGCCACGGGCTATCTGAGCCGCCCACAGTCCGGTCGCGGTCCCGGAGTCCTGGTCATTCAGGAGTGGTGGGGTCTGAACAGCCACGTTCGCTCTGTGGCAGATCGGTTCGCCGTAGAGGGGTTCGTGGCCCTGGCGCCGGACCTCTATCACGGCGTGACGACACGCGAGCCGGACGAAGCCGGCAAACTGCTCATGGCGCTGGACATCGATCGCGCGGCGCGCGATCTGACCGGGGCGGCACGGTATCTGGCTGCCTCCGGCGCGACGGGTGCCTCCGTGGGCGCGATTGGCTTCTGTATGGGCGGCCAACTGGCCCTGTATGCCGCCACGGTGGCGCCCGAGAAGATCGGCGCGGTGATCGACTGTTACGGCGTCCACCCCAACGTGAAGCCCGACCTCTCCCGCCTTCGCGCGCCAGTCCTCGGCCTCTTCGCAGAGAAGGATGGGTTCGTCACGCCGGCGGTGGCACGCTATCTGGAACGACGGCTCCGCGAGGCCGGACGCGACGTCGAGATCCACATCTACCCCGGTGTTGACCACGCCTTCTTCAACGACGAGCGACCGGAGGTGTACGACGCGGCGGCCGCGAACGACCTGTGGCGGAGATCGCTCGCGTTCCTTCACGAGCACCTGTAGAATGATCGTGGTGAGGTTGTAGCAGTGGCAATTGTGGGTGGCTCTTCCTTGGGGCCGGGGTCGCCGACACCGGTGCAGTACAACTACCAGGCGTCGAGCCTCGGCAAGCCGAGCCTCACGTACGACGCCGGATCTCGGCGTGTGGTGACGACGGTGGCGCTCGGCCCGGGTGACAGCCGGCTTGCCGCGAACTTCGAATTGCGGCCACCGGCGCGGACTCCTGGAGTCAACATCGGTGCACAGCGCGGCACGTTCGTCGACGTCAACGCTTGATCGACGCCCCACTGCGCTGACCGCCGCGCACCTCCCTGCACGGGCGATCTCACCGACGCGAGTCCACTGCTGACCGATCCCTCCCTGGCCTGGGTCCTCTCGTTCTCCGATCCCGCGCGCGGTGTGGGCTGGAATCCCCGGTCACGCACCGTAGAATGCTGGAAACTGGCCCGCATGCGCACGCTGCTCGACCTGCTCGGCGCCCCGGATCGCGCCCTTCGCATCGTCACGATCGCCGGTACGAATGGCAAGGGCTCGACCGGCGCAGTGCTGGAATCGATCCTCAGTCACGCCGGACGACGTGTCGGATGGTTCGCGCAACCGCATCTGCATACCTTCCGTGAGCGCATTCGGATCGAGCGCGAGACGATCGATCGCGATCGGTTTGGCGCGGCCGTGACCGAAGTGCGAGAGGCCGTCGCGGACCTGCGCGCCAGGCATCCCGAAGCGGATGAACCGACTACCTTCGAACTGACGGTCGCGATCGCGGCGGTGGCGTTCGCGCGGTCCGCCATCGACATCGCGATCTTCGAGGTGGGCCTCGGCGGCCGCCTCGATCCGGTCAACGCACTCTCGCCGTGCCTCACCATTCTCACCCGGATTGGGCGGGACCACGAGGCACTGCTCGGCTCGAACGTCGGCGCGATCGCGCGCGAGAAGGTTGGCATCGCGCGGCCCGGGGTGCTCTGCCTCTCCTCACCGCAGGTGACTGCCGCGATGCGGGCCATCGAGCGCACGACCGCGAAGATCGCGGCGCCCCTCCGATTGGTCTCCCCGCTGCCAGTCGCGTCTGCAACCGACGGCGTCGCACGCGTCCGTCCTGGCAGATCAGGCGCGCACGTGCTCCTGGGATTGACGGGAGTGCATCAGAGGGAGAACGCGGCCCTCGCCGTCGCCGCCGTCGAATCGCTGGCCGATCACGGAGTCGAGATACAAGAGGATGCCGTTGCCGCGGGGCTCGCCGCGACGCGATGGCCCGGGCGCCTTGAGGTGATCGCCGGAGACCCCACGATCATCCTGGACGCGGCGCACAATCCGCTCGGCGCCAGCGCGCTCGCGCACGCGCTCCGGAGCCTGGCGCCGAACGGATACGATCTGGTCTTCGGATGCGCCCGCGACAAGGACATCGGCGGAATACTGCGGGCCCTCTTGCCCCGGGCGCGGGCCGTGCGCCTCGCGGGTGCGGACGATCCCCGGGCGGCTACGGCGACGGAGATCGTGGCGCGCGTGGCCGCCGTCAACCGGCGCCAACTCACGGCCGCGCCCGATGTGGCATCGGCATTAGCCGGCGCATGGCCCGATCCGCCCCGACCGATCGTTGTGACGGGATCGTTTCGTGTGGTCGCGGCGGCCCGCGTAGCACTCGGACTCGCTCATGAATGCGACTGACTGGCTCCCCCGGGCCGAGGGTCGCGACGTCTGCTACCTTACGACGACGGGGCGGACAACCGGTCTCCCGCGCGAGATCGAGATCTGGTTCGCGAGCGAGTCGGGCCGCCTCTTTCTGCTCGCCGGGGGACGAGACCGGAGTCACTGGGTGCGTAACCTGCGGCAGGATCCCATCGTCACCATTCGTGTCGGCGATGCGCGCGTGGTCGGGCGCGCACGGGTCATTGAGGGAGAGGCAGACGATCCCCGGGCACGCGAACTCCTCGACGGGAAGTACCACGGGTGGAGGCCAGGCCGAGGGCTGACGGAGTGGGCCCGGACCGCACTACCGGTGGTCGTGGAGTTCTCGTCGTGAATCCGGGGGAGGCACGATACGACCATGCGCGTGCCGAGGATGCCCGGGCATTCCACCGGTCGACTCCCGTCGTCGACGGCCACGCCGACAGCATCCTCGGCGTCCTCGCTGTTGAGCGGACGCTGGTAGCGCGATCGGACCGCGGGCATCTGGACTTCCCTCGGGCACGCGATGGTGGTCTCTCCGCGACAATCCAGGCGGCGTGGCCGGCGCCTGCAACCTACTCGACCGCGCTGGTCCGCGTCACCGCGCAGGTGGAGGCGATCCGCGATGAGATCGACCGATCGGAAGGTCGGGCTGTGCTCGCCAGGTGCGCCGCGGATATCGACGATGCGTTCGTGCACGGCCGTCTGGCCGTGCTCATCGATGTGGAGGGAGCCGAGGCGCTGCACGGCGATCTGGCCGTGTTCCGCTCTCTCTACCGCGCCGGCGTGCGCGTCTTCCAGCCGGTGTGGAATCACCGGAACGCCGCTGCGGATGGCGTGGAGGAGGAGGATCGCGGCGGTGGTCTGAGCGCTTTTGGCCGTGCGCTCGTCGCGGAGGCGAATCGCCTCGGTGTCGCGATCGACCTCTCTCATATCGTCGCGCGCGGATTCGATGAGGCGATCGACCTGAGCGCGCATCCAGTGCTGTTCACGCACGGGAATTGCCGCGCCCTGTTCGATCATCGCCGCAATCTGCGCGACGATCAGATCCGGCGCCTGGCCGAACGCGGCGGTGTATTCGGCATCTCCTATGTCGCCACCTTCATGGGCGAGGGCGAGGTGACCGTGAGCCACGTGGCCGATCACGTCGATCACGCAGTACAGGTCGCCGGCCCCCACCATGTCGGACTCGGCTCGGACTGGGACGGTACCGATCTCCTGCCCCGCGGTCTGGAAAGCGCCGAGCTTCTCCCAAATCTCACCGCAGAGTTGATGGCACGCGGCTACGGCCGCGAGGATCTCCAGGCGATCCTCGGCGGCAACTACCTGCGCGCGTTCCGCCAGATCTACGGCGCATGACGGCGCGGCGGTCCGACCGGGTCGCCGCCCTGGTCGCGCGACTGCGCATGCACGCGACGTTCGACCGTGCCCGCGCCCGCGAACTGGCGATCGAGATCGTTCAGACCGAGACCTCACCCCGCGCGCTTGAGTCGGCGCTGGCCGAACTCCAGAGCGAGCCCCCGGACGAGTCCCGGATTCCCCTGCGCGCCCTGTACGATCGACTGGAGAAGGCGGGGCTGCGGCTCGATGTGGATTGCTCGTTCCGGACGGCGATCGTCGAGATCCTGCGCGCGCTCGATAGCCGCGCCGACGCCGACATCGCCGAGCGCGCGATCCGCACGATCCAGCCGATTCCGCCCTCGATGATCGATGTGGCGCAGCCGCTGCGCGCCAACGGCCTGCTGCTCCTCGTCCGCGAGGACGCCGAAAGGGCGCTATACCGTGCCGCCGAACTCCTCACCGATCCTCATGTCTCCCGGTTCTCTGGCGAGCCGGCCGCGACGGCGATCCGGGTGCTGGCCGCGCAGCGGAACCTTGCGCCGATCTGGGGGCTGGCGCGGCGGCCAGGGCTCGCCCCGGAGGCCCTCGCCGCGGCCATCGAGGCACTGCGTGGGATGCCGCGAGATCTCCTGGGGGAGTTGCTGCGTGATCATCTCGACTCCCTGCGCGCGGACCCGGGCGCGGGAGACGCCGTCCTGCTCGTGCTCGGCGATGCCGTCATCGGCGGCCGCTTCGCGCAGTTCTACGAGCGCCTTGTCGATCTCATCGAGGCGGTCGCGAATCCGCCGCTCTGCGCCTACCTCACCGGCGCGGTGGTCCGCGCCGAAGATCGCGCGCTCACCACTACCTTCGAACATCTGCGCCGTCACCCGGATCCCGCGTCGGCGGCCGAGGTCGCCCGCGCGCTCGATGAGGCCCGACGCGCCCGGCGCTGAATACTGGCACAGCGTTCGCGCCGGGTACGCCTACGGTTCGACGAGAGCGGCGTGGACCAGATTGCTCACCCGGTCGAGACGGCGGGAATGGAATGGCTCCTCGGCGCGCGTGTTCGAGAGGTAGGTGAAGGAGAGCCCGGAATCCGGATCTGCCCAGGAATAGGAGCTCCCAGCGCCGCCGTGGCCAAATGTCCGAGGCGGGGCGATGGTGCCCAGACCGCGCGTCTGACCCGGATGCGGCGCAGGGTCGTTGACCGGGACAAGACCGCGGATGACCGGACCGAGCCCCCGATGCATCTCGGTACCGAGATTGTCATCCACGCGGTCTCCGGTGTGGTTCCGCGTCGCGTGCTCGATGACGCGCGGACTAAGAACCCGCACACCGTTGAGCGTCCCGCCTGCCACCAGCATCTGATAGAAGGCCGCCATCGCCGCCGCACTGGCGTAGCCACCGCCACCGGGAATCCCAGCGGCACGGAATGCGGCTTCGTCGCTCTCTGCGTCGGCAATCTGGCG
>Ga0194131_10004411_pt1 | contig 21259 bp, 16 predicted proteins | sample TA2KigO120mmetaG_FD_148631 | JGI IMG/M metagenome (GOLD analysis project Ga0194131, IMG submission 148631) | Freshwater microbial communities from Lake Tanganyika, Tanzania - TA2015053 Kigoma Offshore 120m | ecosystem: Environmental > Aquatic > Freshwater > Lake | place: Tanzania: Lake... | reverse complement strand
GGCGGCCTGCGCGCCGGGTTGGCCCGGCTGCGTGGTGGAACGCTGGATCGGCTGCGCGCCCTTCGGCGCGGTCGCGGTCGGGGGCGGCGCGGAGTAGGTGCGGGCGCCGCGGCTGCCGATGCTGCCGCGCGAACGCGCGTCGGCCTCGACCACCGCAAAGGCGATCACGGCACCGACCGCAAGCAAGGCAAGGAGAGAACGATAGCTTCTGCGAAGCATGGGTTTTCCTCTCTGGGGGCTCTGCACCCGGCGGGGCGGCCCTTGGCGGACTTCATATTGGCACAGCCAGGGTGACTTTAAAGTGGCGAATTGTGTGTCAACGAAACGGTCCCCGGAAACGCTCCGAATACCATTTCTTACGCCCTTCCTGAGGCTTGAAGCGATTTAGCCCCCGAAACTGCCTCCACAACAAAAAGCGGCGGGGGGCGCAAGGCCCGCCCGCCCAGTGCAGGGCTCGTGGCGCTCAACGGGCGGTGGAGACCGCCGCATGGCGCTGAACCAGGGGCTTGCCGACGCTGGCAAGGCATTCGCGATAGGCCGGCAGGACTGCTGACAAGCCGCCGAGCGGCAGCCGGACGGCCTTGCCTTCGGCGTGGATTTCCAGGTCACCCGCGGCAGCCAATTCCGTCAGGCGCGCCGGATCGTTGCTGAGCGCGATGTCGATCCGGTCGGCGCCGAGCACCCGCGCCTGGGGCTTGTGCTCGCCGTCGCTCGCGGCCAGCGTCACCACGACGTCGCGGCTCGAATTGAAGGTCCATTCCGCTGCGCGCGCGTGCAGGATCGCGAACTCGCGGTCGGCGCTGACCATGAACTGGGGCTTGCCGGGGGCCGGATCGGCGGCTTCCGAGCGCAGGCCCATGACGCAGTGGCTGACGGTGCGGTCGCCGACCGGGGCCACGGCCCAGGAACCGATCTGAACGGTGAGGCTGCGGACCGGGGCTGCGGGCTGGGCCACGGCCGGACCGATGGCGGCGGTGGCGGCAATCGCAATCAGGACGGTGCGGAACATGGTGAATCCCCCTTGCTGACCGTAGGTCGCGCGGGGGCGCGCAAAGGTTCGACGCCGCGATACCGGCGATACAATTTTCTTTTGAAACCGCCCGGACGCGGCGATCGGCCGATCAGTGGGACTTATGACGGTCGCCGGACCAGTCGATCTTGGGCCGCGGGCCGGGCTCCTCGACCCAGTCGTTGTCGTCCGCGGCCGGATTCCTGGACGCCGCCCGAGGACCGATGGACCCCGTCACGTCGCCGCGCCGGGCGTCACCCCGCCAGGCGAACGGGTCGTCACGATCCGAGGCCGGCGGGTCGTACCGTCGGGTCGGCTGCGGCGCCTGCCGCGCCGCCAGCGACCGGTTCCGCCGCGCCTGGGCCGCGATCAGATCGCCGTCGACCGCACCCGGATTGCAGATGCGCCGGCCGCTCTCGCGCCGCATCAGGTCGACGTGGATATGGTCGTAATGGAACTGGTTCGAGCCCGGCGCAAGCACAGTAGTGAACTGGTCGCAGGCCGCGCCCTGAATGTCGCGCAAGAAGCCCTGCTCCTCCGGCGTGCCGCGCCAGCCGTCTTTCACCGTGATGCGGCGGCCGTCGGCCAACACGAAGGCTGCGATGTCCAGCGCATTCCCGAAGGCGTGTTCGGAGATGCGCGCGCCGGGCTGACCATTCATGCCCCGGCACGAATAGGCGGAAATCTGCCGGATCTCGGCAACCGGCTGGCCAAACCATTTGTTCGCCGCAGGCTGCACCGCGTGCGCCATCCAGCGGTCGAGCGCGGACACGATCGGACAAGCCAGCGTCGCAGCCGGTTTGATCTCGATGGGTGTCGCCGCCGCGAGCCTCGGATTGCGCTGCGGACCGAGCGCAGGCAATGGGCGTTGCTGTGCCGGCGGAAAAGACTGCTGTGCGGGCGCGCGCGTGCGCGGCGGTGGATCGTCGTCGACGTCGTCCTCCTCACGCAACGCACCGCGGCGCGGCTGCGGACGCCCGTAGTTCGGAGTGGACGGGCGATAGTCGGGCGGTGCGGCTGCGCGTTGCTGCTGCGGGTAGTAGACCTCGGGCATGCTCGCATGCGGCTCGACGCCGGGCGGATGGATCGACATCGGCGCGCCTGCCTGTTGCGGCGGCGCATAGGTCGGCGCGGGCTGCGGTGCGCGATAGACCGGCTCGGCGATCGGCCAGCGCGGCTGCGCCGTGGGCCGGGGCGCTGCGGAGCCCGCACCGGGGATCGAGCCTGGGGGGCGGATGGCGTCGCCGGCAAACCCAAGGGCGGAACTCTCGCCAAGCGACGCAACCTTGAGCGGAAACGCCGCACCGCAAACGCCCGGCCCCTCGATCGGCGAAATGCGAACGAGACCCGCGTTCTCGCGGACGGTGCCGGAGTTGAGGCAGGCGACCTCGGCGTCGCGCCGCCACGGCTCGCGCTGGACATACTGGAAGACGCTGCGGCCGCATCCGGCCAGCGCAACGAGCAGCAGCAGACCCGTGAGATACCGACGCACGCCACGCGACATGCCGCTGAGAATGCGAGCAATTCCGTTAACGTCCGATCAATGCTGCCATGCGGCTTATGGTTAGCCTTTGGTTGATGCGGTCTTGATCCGCCGCGCGCTTCGGGCCACAACCGCCCCGCTCTCAAGCCTTACGAAGGCCCGGCGCCGCCGGGACAACGCCATGGACAGCAAGGCCGCCCGTTTCGTTCCGGTCACGACCATGACGGCCGTAACCGGCTGTCTCGCGATGCCCGCGGCGCGGCGGTTCACCGGCCGCGTCACGAACCTGGTTGGCGCGGCGTGATGCTGTCGGCGCTCGACCTCGCGCGCCGCGTCGAGAGCGGCGAACTCACCCCGGCCCGGCTCGTGGAGCTTTGCGCCGATGCCATCGCCGAACGCGAAGCCGAGATCGGCGCCTTCGTCACGCTCGACCTCGATGGCGCGCGCCGGACCGCCGCGCCGCCTGCGGGCAAGGACGCTCCGAAGGTCGCCGCCAAGGATCTGCCGCTGCGCGGCCTTCCGGTCGGACTGAAAGATATCGTCGACTCCGCGGACCTGCCGACCGAATACGGCTCGCCGATCTACGCCGGACACCGTCCGAGGGCCGATGCGTCGATCGCGGCGCTGGTCCGCCGCGCTGGCGGCAACGTGATCGGCAAGACCGTGACGGCCGAATTCGCCCACACCGATCCCGGCAAGACCCGCAACCCGGTGAAGCCGTCACACACACCGGGCGGCTCGTCGTCGGGCTCGGCCGCGGCGGTCGCAGCGGGCTTCGTGCCGGTCGCCATAGGAAGTCAGACCGGCGGATCGACCGTCCGGCCCGCGAGCTATTGCGGCATCGCGGGCTACAAGCCGTCGTTCGGACTGCTGCCGACCGTCGGGATGAAATGCGTGTCCTGGCACCTGGATACCGTCGGCCTGTTCGCAGCGGGAATCGCCGACGTCGCCTTCGCGGCGGCAGCCATCGCGGGCCGCGACCTGCGTGTGGACCGCAGCCCGCCGGCATCGCCGCGGATCGCCGTGCTCCGGGCCCAGCCCTGGCCGCAAGCTTCGGCCGACATGCAGGCGGCGCTGGATATGGCGGCGCGGGCGGCATCGGGCGCGATGGCCCGGGTCAAGGACATCCAACTCCCGCCGGTCGTCGCAGCCGCGTTCCGGGCGCACACCACCATCCACGGCTATGAGGCCGCGCGCTCGTTCGCCTTCGAATACGACCGCCACCGGGACAAGCTCGGCAAGAGCATGCGCGAGCTGATCGAGACCGGCATGAAGGTCACCGTCGACGCCTATGACGACGCGCGCCGGACCGCGAGCCGCGCCCGCCAGGCGCTGGCCGAAATGATGTCGGACTGCGACGTGATCCTGACGCCGTCGGCGCCGGGTGCCGCCCCCGAGGGCCTGCGCTCGACCGGCAACTCCACCTTCAACCGGCTCTGGACCCTGATGGGCATCCCCTGCATCAACGTCCCCGGGCTTGCCGACGACAGCGGATTGCCGCTCGGCATGCAGGTGATCGGGCGATTCGGGGCCGACCGGGCGACCCTCGAGGCGGCCCTGTTTATCGAGTCGGCCCTGGCCCGGCGGAAGTGACGAAGCCGCACCGGATCGCATCTACAGGTTGTAATTGCCTAAAATTTTCGCCCTTGCGTGCGTCGCACGCACGGGTTTTCAACAGGCTTACAGGATAAAATATGAAGTTGAATCAGTTACTTGATTAGACCCAATTGCACCGGAGACTGTCCTGCGGTGCAGCATCTTTGGGACTTCGGGCACCCCCCTTGCTCTGGTAGACTCACACCACGTCCAATCTGAGGGAGGCCAACAGGTGGACCTATCCTTACGACTGAATGTGCTCGCCGTGTGCGTCGCGATCGCTTTCGTCGCGGCCATCCTCGTCGGCGCGTTCTGAGTTTGGGGTTACCCGTAAGACCGAACTTAGCCGGACATCCGGCCAGAAACGGACACCGGAGGGCTTCCCCTCCGGTGTTTTATTTTGGCGCCAGCGGACCTTACGCGGCGGCGTCGCGCGCCCTGGCATTCGGGTCGTAGTTCAGGATCGGGGCGAGCCAGCGCTCGGCCTCGGCGAGCGTCCAGCCCTTGCGGGCGGCATAGTCCGTAGCCTGATCGCGCTCGATCTTGCCGACGCCGAAGTAGTGGCTTTCGGGATGCGAAAAATACAGCCCGCAGACCGAGGCCCCCGGCCACATGGCGAAGCTCTCCGTCAGGCGCACGCCGATGCGCTCGCCGTCCAGCAGCCGGAACAGGGTCGCCTTCTCGGTGTGGTCGGGCTGCGCCGGATAGCCGGGCGCGGGCCGGATGCCGCGATACTTCTCCGCGATCAGGTCGGCGTTCGACAGCGCCTCGCCCGCGTCGTAGCCCCAAAGTTCCTTGCGGACCCGCTGGTGCATGCGCTCGGCGAAGGCCTCGGCGAGCCGGTCGGCCAGCGCCTTGATCATGATCGCCGAATAGTCGTCGTTGGCGTTCTTGAAGCGGTCCGCGACCTCGTCCTCGCCCAGGCCCGCGGTGACGATGAAGGCCCCGATGTGATCGGGCCGGCCCTCCGGCGCGACGAAATCGGCGAGCGCGACGTTGGCGCGGCCCTCGCGGCGGGTGAGTTGCTGGCGCAGCGTGTGCAGCGTCGCGAGCGGCTTCGTTCGGGCCGCGTCCTCGAACACCGCGATGTCGTCGCCCCTGGAATTCGCTGGCCAGAAGCCGACAGTGGCCGCGGCGCGGAACCAGCCGTTCTCGACGATCTCGCGCAGCATCTTGCGCGCGTCGTCGTAGAGTGCGCGCGCGGCCTGTCCCACCAGATTGTCGGTCAGAATCGCGGGAAATTTCCCGGCGAGTTCCCAGGTCGAAAAGAACGGCGACCAGTCGATATAGTCGATCAGTTCCTCGACCGGATAGTTGTCGAACACGCGCGTCCCGGTGAACGACGGCGCGGGCGGCGCATAGTTCGCCCAGTCGAGTTTCAGCGCATTGCCGCGCGCATCGGCGAGCGACAGCCGGCGCTTGTCCTCCTGGCCGCGGGCGTGCGCGGTGGCGATGCGGGCATACTCCTCGCGCACGTCGCCGACATATTTCTCCCGGCTTTCGCGGCCCATCAGCGCCGAAGCCACGCCCACTGCGCGGCTCGCGTCGGTGACGTACACGGTCTGGCCGCGGCGGTAGTTGGGATTGATCTTCACCGCGGTGTGCACGCGGCTGGTGGTCGCGCCGCCGATCAAGAGCGGCAGGTCGAAGTTCTGCCGTTCCATCTCGGCCGCCACATGGCACATCTCGTCGAGCGAGGGCGTGATCAGCCCCGAGAGCCCGACGATGTCGCAGTTCTCGGCCTTCGCGGTTTCCAGAATCTTCGCCGCCGGCACCATCACGCCCAGGTCGATGACCTCGAAATTGTTGCACTGGAGCACGACGCCGACGATGTTCTTGCCGATGTCGTGCACGTCGCCCTTCACGGTCGCGAGCAGAATCTTGCCCGCGGACGAGGAGCGGTTCGAACCGCCGCGCTCCGCTTTCTCCTTTTCCATGTACGGCATGAGATGCGCGACCGCCTGCTTCATGACGCGCGCCGATTTCACCACCTGCGGCAGGAACATCTTGCCCGCGCCGAACAGGTCGCCGACCACGTTCATGCCGTCCATCAGCGGGCCTTCGATGACCGACAATGGGCGTTCGGCGGCAAGCCGCGCTTCCTCGGTGTCCTCGGTGATGAAATCGGTGATGCCATGCACCAGGGCATGTGACAGGCGCTTCTCCACCGGCCATTGCCGCCAGGCGAGATCGACCTCCTTCGCCTCCTTGCCTTGCCCGACAAACCTCTGGGCGATCGCAAGCAACCGCTCGGCCGCGTCGGGGCGCCTGTTGAGCACCACGTCCTCGCAGGCCTCACGCAGTTCCGGATCGAGGTCGTCGTAGACCGCGATCTGGCCGGCGTTGACGATACCCATATCCATGCCGGCCTTGATGGCATGAAACAGGAACACCGAGTGCATGGCCTCGCGCACGCGCTCGTTGCCCCTGAAGGCAAACGACAGGTTCGACACGCCGCCGGACACGTGGCAGCAGGCACAGCTTTGCCGGATTTGCCGCGTCGCCTCGATGAAGGCGACGCCGTAGCCGCTGTGCTCCTCGATGCCGGTCGCGACCGCGAAGATATTCGGATCGAAGATGATGTCCTCGGGCGGAAAGCCGACCTTGTTCACCAGCACGTCGTAGGCGCGCTTGCAGATGTCGACCTTGCGCTCCAGCGTGTCGGCCTGGCCCTTTTCGTCGAACGCCATCACCACGACCGCCGCGCCGTAGCGGCGCACCAGGCGCGCGTGTGCGATGAACGCCTCCTCGCCCTCCTTGAGCGAGATCGAGTTCACCACCGGCTTGCCCTGCACGCACTTCAGGCCGGCCTCGATCACCGAGAATTTCGAGGAATCGATCATCACCGGAACGCGCGCGATGTCGGGTTCGGCGGCAACGAGGTTGAGGAAGGTCCGCATCGCCTCTTCGGAGTCGAGCAGGCCCTCGTCCATGTTGACGTCGACGATCTGCGCGCCGCTCTCCACCTGCTCGCGCCCGATCGAAAGCGCGGCCGCGTAGTCGCCCGCTGTGATGAGCTTGCGGAACTTGGCGGAGCCGGTGACGTTGGTGCGCTCGCCGACGTTGACGAACGGGATTTCCGGCGTGAGCGTGAACGGCTCCAGTCCCGACAGCCGCAGCAGCGGCTGCATCGCCGGCACCGCTCGCGGCGCTTTGCCGCGCACGGCTTCCGCAATTGCCGAAATGTGCTCCGGCGTGGTGCCGCAGCAGCCGCCGACGATATTGATCAACCCCGTCTCGGCGAATTCGCCGAGATGGCGCGCCATGTCCTCGGGACTTTCGTGGTAGTGGCCGAACTCGTTCGGCAGGCCCGCGTTCGGGTAGGCGCAAATGAGTGTGTCGGCGACGCGCGCAAGATCGGCGATATGCGCGCGCATCTCCTCGGCGCCGAGCGCGCAGTTGAGCCCGACCGAAAGCGGCTTTGCGTGCCGCACCGAATTCCAGAACGCCTCCGGCGTCTGGCCGGACAGCAGCCGCCCCGAACGGTCGGTGATGGTGCCGGAAATCATCACCGGCACGTCGATGCCGCGCTTTTCGCATTCCTCGGCGATGGCGAAGATCGCGGCTTTGGCGTTGAGCGTGTCGAAGATGGTTTCGATCAGCAGCACGTCGGCGCCGCCGTCGAGCAACCCGCGCGCCTGCCCGCCATAGGCTTCGCGCAGGTCGTCGAACGTCACGGCGCGATAGCCCGGGTTCGCCACGTCCGGAGAGATCGAGGCGGTGCGGTTGGTCGGGCCCAAGGCGCCCGCCACGAAGCGCGGCTTGCCGTCCTCGGCCGCGGCCTTCGCGGCCGCCTCGCGAACGAGCCGCGCGCCCTCGCGGTTGAGTTCGTAGGCGATGTCGGACATGCCGTAGTCGGCCTGCGCGATCGAGGTCGACGAGAACGTGTTGGTGGAAACGATGTCGGCGCCGGCGCGGAAATACGCCAGATGAATTTCGCGGATCGCGTCGGGTTGCGTCAGATTCAGCAGGTCGTTGTTGCCGCGCACCTCGCGGTTCCAGGCGTCGAAGCGCGCGCCGCGATAGCCCTCCTCATCGAGCTTCATCTCCTGGATCATCGTGCCCATGGCGCCGTCGAGAACGAGAATGCGCTCGCGCGCAAGACTCGCGAGCAGAGTTCGGGCGGCGGTGTGGGACGGTGTGGGCATTGTCAGGCTGCTTTTCTTGCCGCGGGGCGCAGGCCCAGCAGATGGCAGATGGCGTAGACGAGATCGGCGCGGTTCATAGTGTAGAAATGAAAATCGGTGACGCCCTGCTTCACGAGGCCGAGCACCTGCTCGGCGGCGACCGCGGCCGCGATCAGCTTGCGCGTCGCCACGTCGTCGTCGAGCCCGTCGAAACGCTCGGCAAGCCAGCGCGGCACGCTCGCACCGCAGCGTTCGGCAAACACGCGCGTCTGCTTGAAATTCTGCACCGGCAGGATTCCCGGAACGATGGGAATCGAAATACCGCGGGCTCGCACCCGGTCGAGATAGCGGAAGTAGGTGGCGTTCTCGAAAAAGAACTGCGTGATGGCGCGGCTCGCGCCGGCGTCGACCTTGGCCTTCAGCATGTCGATATCGGCTTCGACCGACGCGCTGTCGGGGTGCTTCTCCGGGTAGGCCGACACCGAGACTTCGAAATCGCCGATGCGCTTGATGCCCGCGACCAGAGCGGCGCCGTTCTCATAGCCGCCCGGATGCGGAGCGTATCGTTCACCGACGCCGCCCGGCGGATCGCCGCGCAGCGCCACGATGTGTCGGACGCCGGCCTCGCCGTAACCGCGGATCACCGTGTCGACTTCGGCCCGGGTCGCAGCGACGCAGGTCAGATGCGCCGCGGGAACCAGCGCCGTCTCTGCGAGAATGCGTTTCACCGTCGTGTGGGTGCGCTCGCGGGTCGAGCCGCCGGCGCCGTAGGTGACCGAGACGAAATTCGGCGACAGCGGACCGAGCCGCGCGATCGCCTCCCAAAGCGACCTTTCCATCTCTTCGGTCTTGGGCGGGAAGAACTCGAACGAGACGCGGATACGATTGGACGCGACAGGATTGGCCATCAAGCCACCTCGCGCACGTCGTTGGCGGCGAGCTTTCGCGGATCGCGCGCGAGCCAGAGCGACACCGCGACCTTGCCCTCGGATCTGGGCTCCGGCGGAAGGCTGCGGTGCATGGCGGGATCGAGTCCCGCCTGCGTCATCCACTGCGCCACCGTCTCCTGCGCAAAGCCGAGACGGCGGTGCGCGTGCTCCTCGCGCAGAAATTCGAGGTCGTGCGGCGCAAAATCGATCACCAGCAGCCGGCCCGCGGGCGCGAGCACGCGCGCGGCCTCGCGGATCGCGCGCGCGCCGTCGTCGAGGAAGTGCAGCACCTGATGCACCACCACGACGTCGAACGCGTCGGCCGATAGCGCGAGATCGTAGATGTCGCCTTGCCGCACGCTGCAATGGCGAAGCCCCGACCGCTCGATGCGCGCACGCGCCAGCAGCAGCATGTCGAGCGAGAGGTCGATGCCGAGGCCGCGCTCGATCTGCGGCCCGAACATCTCGAGAATGCGCCCAGTCCCGGTGCCCAGATCGAGCAGCGACTTGAACGGCCGCTCCGACAGCGCGTCGCGGATCGCGCTCTCCACCGCCTCGTCCGAAACGTGCAGCTTGCGAATGCGGTCCCACTGCGCGGCATGCGCGCGGAAATAATCCTGCGCGGCCTCGGCGCGCGCGCGGCGGACGGAGGCGAGGCGCTCGCGGTCGCGCACCGCGATCGGATCGGCGGGATCGAGACGGCCGACCAGCGTGCGCGCCAGTTCGGCGGTCGCGCTGCGCTCGGCGAGCCGGAAGAAGGCCCAGGCGCCCTCGCGGAATCGCTCGACCAGCCCCGCCTCGACCAGGAGCCGCAGATGCCGGGAGATGCGCGGCTGCGACTGCCGCAAAATCTGGGTCAGGTCGGACACGGTCAGTTCTGCCTCGGCCAGCAGGACCAGCACACGCAGGCGCGTGTCCTCGCCCGCGGCCTTCAGCGCGGTGTTGAGGGCATCGAAATGCAGGTGGGCGGGTTCGCGAGCCATGGGAAGTAGCCCATCACATAAAGATATCTTTATACCGTTAAATAGGGCGAGACAAGGGCCAACCCTGGGGCCGCAAGCCTTGGCGGGTGCCCAAGCCTTGGCGGGCGCCCAAGCCTTGGCGGGCGCCCAGGAACACGTAACACTCCGGCATGACCGAAAAGTTGAGCGAATCCGCCCCCGAGATCCGGCCCGGCGAGGCTTCCATCGCCCTGCCCTCCCATACCGATGCCGGCCTCTACTTCATCGGCCGGATCCGAACGCCCTGGACAGAGCGCAGGCAGGCCCCGAAAAACGCCCGCGAAGCCCGTGAACGTGGCGATATCTGCACAGTGGAGGTCGATCCGCGGTACGAAAAGGCGCTGGCCGGGGTCGAGACCTGCTCGCACCTGATCCTGCTTTATTGGATGGACCGGGCCCGGCGCGACCTCGTGGTGCAGGCTCCCGCCCACTACAAGGAAGGCCGCGGCACCTTTGCGCTGCGCTCGCCGGTGCGTCCGAACCCCATCGCCATGAGCGTGGTGAAGCTGGTCAAGGCCGAAGGAACCAAGCTCCAGGTGGTCGGCGTGGACTGCCTCGACGGTACGCCGCTGCTCGACATCAAGCCCTATTTCGCTTCGGCCGACGCCATCCCTGACGCGACGGTGGGCTGGCACCAGAAGGAAAGGGCCGCCGATGCTTGAGCAGCCGTCCCCAGCAACGAAAATCCGATAGGAATCTCAATATCCGGGCGGTTTCCGCCCGGTGCTTTGAACCTTTCCCCGCCCTTCTCCGACCAATGGTCAGATCAAGGGGGAAAGCCATGTTCAACCAGCTCCGCACCGCCCTCACCGCCGCCGCGGTCGTCGCCGTTTCCGCCACCGCCGCGCAGGCCTCTCCGTTCCAGCACATCTTCCCGGTCGACCGCGCTCCGCAGCCGCAGGTCTCGTCTCAGGTCATGGCCTACGCCCCGGTCGAGACCGAGGCGCCCGCCGAGATGCCGGCCCGCTTCAAGCGCCAGGTCGTGAACTACGCGACCAACGAGGCGCCGGGCACGATCGTCGTCGACACCCCGAACACCTACCTCTACTTCGTCCTCGGCAACGGCCGCGCCATCCGCTACGGCATCGGCGTGGGCCGCGAGGGCTTCACCTGGGCGGGCGTGCAGACCATCAACAAGAAGGCCGAGTGGCCGGATTGGACGCCGCCCGCGGAAATGATCGCGCGCCAGCCCTATCTGCCGCGCTATATGGCCGGCGGCCCCGGCAACCCGCTCGGCGCGCGCGCCATGTATCTCGGCAACACCGTGTACCGCATCCACGGCACCAACGCGCCGCACACCATCGGCCAGCAGGTTTCGTCCGGCTGCATCCGCCTCGTGAACGAGGACGTGGAAGACCTCTACAGCCGCGTGAAGCTCGGCACCAAGGTCGTGGTTCTGCCGATGACCGGCCGCACCGCCGCGGCTCCGGCGCCCTCCCGCCGCATCGGCCAAGGAATCTACTGAGGCATCTACTGAAATTCTTCCAGGCGACGTGCGTAGACGCCGGCCGATCCCCCTCGGCCGGCGTCAACTTTTGTTGAGCGCGCATCCTTGCCGCCGGACCCGCCCGTAACCCGATGGAACCCCAACCGGCGCTCGCTCGTTATGGCGGCACATCGGGTGTGAGGGTGGATGTCGGGAGAGTTCCATGTCGGTTTTCCGGACCTTACGCCGCGCCGCATTGATCGTGGCTGCGACTGCCGCGGGCGGCGGATCTGCGCTCGCTCAGCCGCTCGCCATGACCGAGCCCGTGTTTCCGCAATCGCTGTTCGACCGCGTCATGGTGGAACCGCGCGCGCCGCAATCGGACTTTGACCGGTCGATCGAGCGCGAGCCGCAGGCCGGCACACCCGCGCATCTGCACCGGCAGACCGTCGCCTATCCGTCGCAGCATGCGCCAGGCACGGTCGTGATCGATACCGCGAACACCTATCTCTACTTCGTTCTCGATGGCGCCCGCGCCATCCGCTACGGCATCGGCGTCGGCCGCGAAGGCTTCACCTGGTCGGGCACGCAGGCGATCAGCCGCAAGCAGGAATGGCCGGACTGGCATCCGCCGGCGGAGATGATCGCGCGCCAGCCTTACCTGCCGCGCTACATGGCCGGCGGCCCGGGCAACCCGCTCGGGGCGCGCGCGCTCTACCTCGGCAGCACGCTCTACCGCATCCACGGCACCAGCGAGCCGGACTCGATCGGCCGGCGCGTGTCTTCGGGCTGCATCCGCATGCTGAACGAGGACGTGACCGACCTCTACAACCGCGTCGGCATCGGCACCCGCGTGGTGGTGTTGCAGGATGCGCGCCGCGCGCCGTCAAACGTGGCGCGCGCGCCCGTCCGCGAGCGCGCATCGGACGCGGCACGGCAATCCTATGCTTATGAGCCGCCGCGCCCGGTTGCGAGTGCGCCGCACCACGGCAGCGCATCGCTGCAGTACGGATCGTCGGCGTCGCGGCTGTATTAGGCCTTCACTCGGGCTTCAGCCCGGCGTCCTTCACGACCTTGCCCCATCGCGCAAGCTCGCTTGCGATGAACGCGCCGAATTGCGCCGAGCTCATACGCACCACGTCGGCGCCCTCCCGGTCGAACGACGCCTTCAGTTCGGGCGAGTTCTGCGCCGCAGTCAGCGCTTCATGCAGCTTGGCCACGATCGGCGCCGGCGTTCCGGCGGGCGCCACCAAGCCGATCCAGTTGCCGAACTCATAGCCGGGCACGCCGCCCTCGGCGATCGTCGGCACATCCGGCAGCGCAAAACTGCGCTTGACCCCGCCGGTGCCGAGCGCCCGCAGCTTCCCGGATCGCACATGCGTGATGGTCGAAGGCACCGAGGCGAAGGTCATCTGCGTGTCGCCCCCCATGACATCGATCATCGCCGGACCCGCGCCGCGGAACGGCACGTGCAGGATATTTACCCCGGCCATCAGCTTGAACAGCTCAGGACCCAGATGCATGAACGTTCCCGTGCCTGCCGATGCGTAGCGCAAATCTCCCGGCTTGGCCTTGGCCAGGGCAATCAGCTCCCGCAACGAGTTGGCCGGGACCTTGTTGTTGACCGAGAGAACATTGGGCGCGCTCGCGAGGATTGCGACCGGCGCATAGTCCTGCACCGGATCGTAAGGCATCTTGTAAAAATACGGGTTTACGGTGATCGCCAGCGAAACGATCATCAGCGTGTGACCGTCCTTCGGGGAACTGACCAGCATCTGCCCGGCGATGACGCCGCCGGCCCCCGGCTTGTTGTCGACGACGAACTGTTTGCCCAGCCGCTCGGTCAGTTGCGCGGAGATAATGCGGCCGACGATGTCATTGAACCCGCCGGGCGAGAACGGCACCAGGACGCGGACTGGCTTCGACGGATAATCCTGCGCCGCGGCGCTTCCGATCAGGGCCAGCGTGAAGCACGCGGTCCGCAGCAGCAGCGAGTAAAGTCTCGACATGGCATCCCCCCGGATTGTCGGCCCTTCGGCACTATGAATTTCGGCGCAGTGTCCTTCCCATTCCCATTGGCCGGGCGCAGCGGCCCGCATCCCGGCAAGTATGGCACAGCCCGGAGCGGTTTGCGGCGGGCCTGCGCCGTAAATTGTCGCGGCGGTTCCTGGGTCTGGACCTCGCCCCGCCGTTGCCGCTAGATCGCCCGCGGAACCGGAGGACGCGCGATGAGAATTGCTGCGATGGCGGCGGGAGCGGTCGGCTCCTATTTCGGCGGGCGGATGGCGGCGGCGGGCCACGATGTGGCCTTCATCGCGCGCCGCGCGCATCTCGACGCGCTGCGCAAGGACGGCCTCAAGATCCAAAGCGTGCTCGGCGACCTGCATCTGCCGAAGGTCAATGCCACGCCGGACCCGAACGAGGTCGGTCCGGTCGACATCGTGCTGTTCGCGGTAAAGCTCTGGGACACCGAGACGGCGGCGGAACTGGCCAAGCCGCTGGTCGGCCCGAACACGCGTGTCATCACGCTGCAAAACGGCGTCGACAGCTATGAGCGCGTCTCCGCGGTCCTAGGCCAAGACGTGACCGTTGCGGGCACCGCCTATATCGCGGCCGTGCTCGGCGAGCCGGGCGTGATGCTGCACACATCGAAATTCGCGACCATCCGCTGCGGCCGCATGGACGGCAAGCCCGACGCCGTCCTCGCGGCCTTCGTCGCGGCCGCCAAGGCCGCGGGCATCGACATCCAGCCGCAGGACGACATGAACCGCGAGCGCTGGCAGAAGTTCATCTTCCTGTCCTCGATGGCGGGCGCGAACTGCGTCACGCGGCTGCCGATCGGCAAGATCCTCGGCGATCCCGACACCCGCGCGTTCTACAAGAGGCTGATGGAGGAAGGCCTCGCCGTCGGCCAGAAGGCCGGCGCCAAGGTGCCGTCGTCGTGGGTCGACGACCGCATGACGTTCTCCGACAACGCGCCGCCCGGCATGAAGGCGTCGATGCTGCACGACCTGGAAGCCGGCAATCGTCTGGAGCTCGACTGGCTCACCGGCAAGATCGTGTCGCTCGGCAAGGAGCTCGGCGTTCCGACGCCTGCGAGCGAGACGGTCTATGCGGCCGTGAAGCTGCACCGGATGGGGAAGCCGGCGTAAGTGGGCGAAGACATAATTACTCGATCAAATAGATCGGGCTCGTCCAGGCCTGATTGCCGTCGGCCTGCGTGACGCGCACGTACACCGGCAGATCGCCGCCGCCGCCGTAAGTCACCGTGTGTTCGAGCGCGACGCGCCGGCTCCAGCCGTCCTCCGGCAGGCGATACACGCTGAGCCTGCGCCCGAGGCCGCCGCCGTCGAACGCAACCGCGTTGTCCGCGAGGCTCGCGAGATCGACCGTGCCCGACACCACGTTGGTATCGATGGTGAGCGTGCCGGCCCTGGCGTCGTCGAGCCACAGGTCGATGCCGGAGCGGTTGCCGGTGGTGACCGACGTCCACGCCAGCGCGGAACCGGGCGTCGTCTCTCGCACCTTGCGCTCGGGATTGAGGAAGTTCACCGCCGCAAAGCGCGCGATGCGGTTCCCCGAGATCTGCAGCTTGCCTTGCCACACCGTCTCGCGCCCGCGCCCGCGATACTCGGCGCCCTCCCAGAGCACGCGCACGCGCCGGCCCAGATCGGCCGCCGCGAACGGCCGCACCGTCTGCACCACGTTCTTGCCGTGCAGCACGTCGAGCCGCTCGATGGGCGCCGTGCCGATCGCCTCGGCAGAGAGCGTCATCGCCGCCCGGAGCGGACGCACGATGTCGCCCATCTGCGCCTCGCGCACGGACGTAACCTTTGCGGGACCGAGCTTTGGATCGTCGGAGAACAGCGTCACGTCGCGGTCGAAGGATGCACGCAGGTCGACGAAGGTGCGCACCCCCGTCGTGCCGTAGTGCCGGCGCTTGCGCAGCGCCTCGAACAGGGCGTCGCGCGTCAGCTCCGGCATGAAATAGCAGGTGAGCCCGCCGATGGCGCCGAAGGTCGATGCGCCGGGCCGCGTTGCGCCCGGCCGGCCCTTGTGATCGTCGCTGTGGCAGACCACGCCGACCCGGAAGCCCATGTCGAAGGCGTCGTGCAGGATCCACTCGAACGTGCCCCAGGACGAATGCACCTCGACCGCGCGTTCGAGCTTTCCGTCGTGCGCATATTTGACATCGGCGTAGCGGCCGCCGACATGCGCGATCACCACCGCGTCCTCGCCTTTGAGTGTGTCGAACAATTTATCGGCGGTGTAGAGCGCATCGGTCGACGTGCGGCCCTCGACCAGGATGTGCGAGGAGCGGTGGATCGGCCGGCCCTCGCGCCGGTAGAACACGTTTCGGTCTCCGCCCATGCCGGTGTTGCCGGACCATTCGTAGCCCGGCACGCAGACGAATTTCCCGGGCATGTCGAATTCGGCGGTCAGCTCGTTCAGCCGCTTCCAGAACGCGTCGGTGATCTGGAAATCGTTGCCCTGGTGGCCGACGATGTCGACGAAGGCCGCGTCGCGCGCATAATAGAAATAGTCCTCCGCCGTGCCCATGCCGACGGTCTCGCCGCTCTGGCCATGCAGGTCGCCCCAATAGCGGCGCAGCAGCGCGCGCGCGGCGACGCGCAGCGGATTGGCGCGCGCGGCCTCTTTGCCGCTCGCGAGCAGCTTCAGTTCGACGTCTCCCGCCGCTTCGGCGACAAGGCCCTCCAGCACGCGCGGCCCCTTACCCGGCTTGACCGTCACGCTCGGCGGCAGCCCGCGCAAGGCTTGTGACGACTGCAGCGTCAGCACCGCATCGGCCTTGTCGGTCGGATTGCCCCAGGCGTCCTCGGCGACGATCGCCAGCCGGAACGGTTCGCCCGCGACCGCAAGCGACGGCAGGATCGCCTTCCAGCTTGCAGCCTCGCCGGCCACGAGATCGAACGCCGGGTGCTCGATCTCGCAAAACTCGTAGGTAGCGAACGCATCGACCGACGTGCGCAGCTCGACGTTCTTCTCGACGCTGGTCTGCAGCCGGTAGCCCGGCGAGCCCTGGCGGCGGTCGCCCATGCGGATGGTCAGCGTATCGCCCGCGCGCAGGTACCCGCGGCCGACGCGGATCAGGATGGTGTTGGCCCAGGGCCGGATGTTGAGGCGATCGAACCAGACTTCGAGCTTGGCGCCGTTGCTCGCCTCGACGGTGGTGAAGTTGGGCTCCGTCGGCTTGTCGAACTGCGGCTTCGCCATGTCCGAGGTGGTGCGCCAGGACACCTTCACCATGCCGGTGTCGTCGATGCCGAACGTGCCCGCGGTGTAGGTCAGCGTCAGTTCGGCGAACGAGCCCGCGACGAACGGCCCGGCGGGCGAAAGCCGGATCGAGCCCATGTGCTCGGGGAGATAGGTGGAGTACGGCATGCCGGCCCTTGTTAAGACGTTATAAGACAACCTAGTATGAGCGCCGGAACGCCGTCCGCCAAGGGGAGCCATGAGGGCAGGAATGGACGCCAAGGCCGCGACGACCGCCACGCTCGAACGCTCCAGCCCCGAGCCGCTGTACCGCCAGCTCGCGGCGCGGCTCGAGGCCGCGATTCGTTCCGGCGCGCTCAAGCCGGGCGCGCGCATCCCGTCCGAGCCCGAACTTGCCGCGAGCCACGGCATCAGCCGTGTCACCGTCCGTCAGGCGGTCGACGATCTGGCCCGCAAGCGCCTGATCGTGCGCAAGCAGGGCAAGGGCACGTTCGTCGCGGCCCCCGCGGTGCGGCACGATCTGAAGCGGCTGCACGGCATGATGGGCTCGCTGTTCGCACAGTCCGACGCCGCCAACACCAGGCTGCTTCGCTACGGGCTGGAGCGCCCGCCCGCTGAAATCGCCGACGAGTTCGCGCTCCGCCACGGCGAGCGCGCCCTGCTGCTCGACCGGCTCTATCTGATTGGCGGAAAGCCGGTGGCGCTGGCGCATGTCTGGCTCGCTCCGGAAGTCGCAGCCCTGTCGCGCGCGACCGCAACCCTGATCTCGACCGAGGACATGATGCGCGAGGCGGGCATTCGCATTGCCTCGTCGCAGGTCTCGATCCGCGCGGAAGCCGCAGGGGTGCGCGCCGGCCGGCTTCTGAAATTGTCGGCCCGCGCGCCTGTGCTGGTGCTGCGGCGCCGCGCGCTCGGCGGCGACGGCGCTGTGAAGGAAATCGGACAGTTCTGGGTCTGCTCCGAAGGCTACGAATTCGTCACGTCGACGCTCAGCGCGGGTTTGGGAGAAAGCCCGTTCGGCATCCGCAGCGTCGGGGCGGAAATCTAGAGGCAGTGCAGTGGCAACGCCGATCCGTTCGGCATGAGGGGAGTGTTTCCGATGACAAGCGTACGTCTGCTAGCGGCGCTCGCGGCCGCCGCTCTATCGCTTCCGCTTTCGGCCCAGGCGCAGCAATGGCCGAGCAAGCCGATCAACATCATCGTTCCGTTCGCGCCCGGTGGCTCGACCGACGTCGCCGCGCGGCTCGTCGGTCAGCACCTGTCGCGCGTCTTCGGCCAGCAGGTGGTGGTGGAAAACAAGACCGGGGCCAACGGCAACCTCGGCACCGAGGCTGCCGCGAAAGCTGCGCCTGACGGCCACACAGTCCTCGTCGTGCCCGAGTCGGTGGTCAGCAACCCGCATGTCTACAAGGTCAACTACAATGCGATGAAGGACCTGGTGCCGGTGATCCAGATTTCGCGCCAGCCGATCGTGCTGGCCGCGCATCCCGACCTCGGCGTCAAGACGATCGCGGACCTGACCGCGCTCGCCAAGAAGCAGCCCGGCATGCGGTTCGCGACCGGCAGCGGCCAGGGCTCGCAGCAGCACATGGTCACCATGTGGTACGCCAAGATCGCCGGCATTCAGCTTGAGCAGGTTTCGTATCGCGGCGGCGGACAGGCGATCAACGATCTGATCGCGGGCCATGTCAAACTCGGCACGCTCGGCTCGACGCCGCTCATTCCGCACTACCGCGCCAGCAAGCTGCTGCTGCTGGCGCAAAGCACGGCGAAACGCTCGCCCGCACTGCCGAACGTGCCGACCTTCGTCGAGTCGGGCGTCAATCTGTCCTCCGACCAGTGGCTCGGCGTGTTCGTGCCGGCCGGGACGCCCGCGGCCGTCGTCGCGCGCCTCAACACCGAAGTCGGCAAGGCGCTGGCCGACCCGGCTTTGAAGGACAATCTCGAGAAGTCGGCACAGGAGCCGGCCGGCGGCACTGCCGAGGCCTTCGCCAAGCTCGTGCGCGACGACCATGCCAAGTTCGAGAAGCTGGTGAAGGATCTCGGCATCAAGGCCAACTGAAAACCGCCGCGCGCCATAACGGCGAGGCGCGGACACATTCAAATTATTGATAGTGAAGTCCGTGCGGGCTTCGCATTGCGCATGCGCGTACGCGCATTGCGCAAGGCTTGATCTGTATCAACACGGCTATCGGCTTAACGCACTCTTTCTTGATCTCTGACATTCGCGTGCGCTGTCTGCAGCGCGCGCCAAGAGCATCAAAAGGAGCGCGTCCGCATGCTTGGCCGTTGGATCGGCAAGTTCATTCTTGCCACACTCGTCTTTGTTTCGCTGGTCGGCGCGGCAGCGGCGCAGTCGCGGATCGCACTGGTGATCGGCAACAGCGCGTACCGCAATGCGCAAGCGCTTCCGACCGCGCACGGCGACGCCGCCGTCGTCGCCGAAACCATGCGCGCCGCGGGCTACGAGGTCATCGAGCTGCGCGACCTGCATCTCGACGACATCGGTCCGGCGATGCGTGACTTCCTTGACAAGGTCGCCGCTGCGGGCCCACAGGGCGTCGCGTTCGTTTACTTCTCCGGCTACGCCGCACAGTCGCAGGGCCAGAACTACCTGGTCCCGGTGGACGCGCAAATCGGCCGCGACAGCGACGTGCCGCTGCAGGCCTTGCGGCTTTCCGATCTCATCCAGGAGATGATGTCGCTTCCCGCAGCGGCCCGGCTCGTCGTCCTCGACGGCGCGCGCGATCACGGCTTCGGCCGCGGCACAGCACAGGCGGTCCCGCGCGGGCTCGCGGTCATGGACGTGCCCGAAGGCATGCTGATCGCGTCGTCCGCCGCACCCGGCGCGCTCGCGGTCGATGGCGATGCGAGCTACAGCATCTACACCGGCGCGCTCGTGACCGCGATGCGCCAGCCCGGCCTCGACATGGAGCAGATTTTCAAGGCCGCGCGCCTGCAGGTGAATCAGGCGACCGGGGCCGCCAGACGCCCTGGATGAACTCCGCGCTCGGCGTCGATCTCCGCCTGTTCGACGCGTCCGCGCCCGCGGCGGGCGTGCCGCAGGCCGCAGCACCTGGCGTTGCGATCCCGCCGCAGGGCGACCGCGACCTCACCAGGGAATTGTTGCGTCAATTGGGCCCGGACCAGGCCTATCTGGCGGTGGTCGCGGAAGACGCACTCGAACCCTATCAGTGGTTCGTCGAGCTTTATCCGCAGCATCCGTCCGCCGCGCAGATCTGGCAGATCATCGAGCAGCGGCGCGAAGTGCTGCTGTGGCGCCGCGCACTCGCGCAGAACACCACCAACGGCTACTGGAACTATCTCAAGCGCTATCCGGACGGCGCGCATGCCATGGAGGCCGAGGAGCGGCTGGCCGCGCTGTCCGCGCCACGGCGACCGCCGGTGACCTACGTGCCGGCGCCTGAGCCGCTGCCGCCCGATTACTACGACGAAGCGATCGGCCTGGTGGAAGTCTATCCGGACGATCTGCCGCCGCCGTTCTTCGTATTCGAACGCATCGCGCCGCTGTTCCTGCCGCGGCCGCGGCGCGACTTCGGCTTCGGGCCGATCCGCCGCCCGCCGCCGCCTCCGCCGCCGCCACGGATTACCGACGGCCGCCGCCCGCCTCCGATTGGCGTACGCACGCCCGGTACGCGCCCCACCGGTACGCGTCCAACCGGCACCCGACCGACCGGGACTCGTCCGACCGGAACGCCGACGACGGCCGCGCCCACCGGCACGCGTACGACGACGCCGACAACGGCTGCGCCGACGGGCTCCCGCACGACGCCAACTATTCCGCCCACGGGCACACGCACGACGGCGCCGACGGGAACGCGCACGACACCGACAATACCGCCGAGCGGTACACGCACGACCGCGCCGACCGCGCCTCCGACCGGGACGCGCACGACGCCGGCGATCCCGCCGACGGGGACGCGGCCTACAACTCCCGGCATCCCGCCGACCGGCGCGCGGCCCACGACGCCCGCCATTCCACCGACCGGCGCAAGGCCGACAACGCCGTCGATCCCTCCGACGGGAGCACGGCCCGTAACGCCGACCACGAGGCCGGCAACGCCCGCCACGCCGCCAACAGGGGCGCGGCCAACCGCTCCGACGGTGACGGCACCGGTCACGTCTCCGGCCGGAACGCGGCCGACGACGCCCGGGCTGCCGCCCGTTCCGTCAGCCGGCACACGGCCTGTGGCCCCAGCGACGCCGCCCACCGGCGCGCGGCCGACAGCGCCGGTGACTCCACCGACCGCCGTTCGTCCGGCGACGCCGCAGACAACGACACGGCCCACGGCGCCGACGACTCCGCCAACCGCAACGCGTCCAACGACACCGCCGACCGCCACGCGTCCGGCAACACCGCCGACTGCAACGCGGCCAACGGCGCCGGCACCCGGCACGGCGCGTCCGACGGCACCCGCAACGACGCAGCGGC
>Ga0194131_10004409_pt1 | contig 21263 bp, 18 predicted proteins | sample TA2KigO120mmetaG_FD_148631 | JGI IMG/M metagenome (GOLD analysis project Ga0194131, IMG submission 148631) | Freshwater microbial communities from Lake Tanganyika, Tanzania - TA2015053 Kigoma Offshore 120m | ecosystem: Environmental > Aquatic > Freshwater > Lake | place: Tanzania: Lake... | reverse complement strand
GGGGTGACGTTCACGGCGCGGCGGGGGGAGATTTTCGGCCTGCTGGGGCCGAACGGGGCGGGCAAGACGACGACGATTCATTGCATTTCGGGGCTGTTGACGCCGTCTGGGGGAAGAGTGACGGTGAACGGGCACGATGTGGTTCGCGATGGCGCCGAGGCGCGGAAGTCGATCGGGGTGACGCCGCAGGAGGTGGCCTTATATGAGGAGCTGACGGCGGAGGAGAACCTGGCGTATTGGGGCGGGGCGCATGGGATGCGGGGGGCGGCGCTGAAGCAGCGGACGCGGGAGGTGCTGGAGCTGACGGGACTGCTGGACCGGTCCCGGGAGCCGGTGAAGCGCTTCAGCGGGGGGATGAAACGGCGGCTGAATTTCGCGTGCGGGATTGTGCATTCCCCGCCAGTGGTGATTCTGGATGAGCCGACGGTGGGAGTGGATCCGCAGAGCCGTGTGCGGCTGCTCGAACTGGTTCGGGCGCAGGCGCAGGCGGGGGCTTGCGTGCTGTACACAACGCACTATATGGAAGAGGCGGAGAATCTGTGCGACCGGCTGGCGATTGTCGATCACGGCAAAATCATCGCGCAGGGGAGCCTGGATGAGCTGCGGGCGATGCTGGGGGAGCGCGATCTGCTGCGGTTGACGGGGAGGTTCGATGGGGCGCAGGCGGCGCTGGCGGGCGTGGCGGGTTTGGAGGTGGTGCAGTCGGACGGAGAGACCATGCTGCTGGCGGCGGAGGGGGCGTCAAAGCGGTTGCCGGCGATTTTTGAGAAGCTGGGCGCGGCCGGATGCGAGATCCGGGACACGCGGCTGACGCAACCGAGCCTGGAGAGTTTGTTCGTGAAGCTGACGGGGAAGGATCTGCGGGAATGAGCGGGGCTAGGAAAGAGCTGCTGCGGATGGTGCGAGATCCGGTGGGATTGCTGGCTTGGCTGGGCATTCCGATATTCGTGGCGCTGGCGATCGGGCTGCTGTTCGGGGGCCGGGGCGGGGGCCGTCCGCAGGGCCTGTTGCTGGTGGCCGATGAGGACAAGAGTTTCTTGAGCAATGCGGTGACGGCGGCGTTCGGGCAGGGTCCGATGAAGGAGATGGTGAAGACGGAAGAGGTGGAGGCGGAGGCGGGGCGGAAGCGGATAGAGGAGGGCGGGGCGTCTGCCCTGCTCGAGATTCCGAAGGGATTCGGGGAGGCGGTGCTGAAACAGGAGAAGACCGGGCTGCGGCTGACGATGAATCCGGCGCAACGGATCATGCCGGGGATGATCCGCGAGACGCTGGAGCTGCTGGCGGAGGGAGCGTTTTATGTGCAGCAGATCGCGGGGGAGGAATTGAAGGCGATTCAGTCGTCATCGGCTGGAGGGAGCATCGCGGCTGTTCCGCAGATCGCCATGTCGATGAGCAAGTCGGCGCAGCATGCGGGCGCATACCTGAATCCTGTCCGGATTGAGGTGGAGACGAAGGTGGAGTCGACAAGCCGGACGGCGGGGATGAATATGGGAGAACTGTTTTTCCCGGGGATGCTGTATTTGGGCGTGATGTTCGCCGCGGCTGGTTTGAGCGATGACGTCTGGAAGGAGAAGCTCGGAGGTACGCTGCGGCGGGCGGCCGTAACGCCGCGGGGGCTGTGGGCGCTGCTGGCGGCGAAGGTGGCGGCGATAGCGCTGCTGCTGGGAATGATTGCGGCGGTGGGGATGGTGATGGGATGGGTGCTAGGGATTCCCGCGGATAGGATCGTGGTGTCAGTGACATGGATTGTGGTGAGCGGGACGGGGTTGTACTTGATCTTTGTGGTGTTGCAGTCGCTGGCGTCGACGCAGCGCGGAGGCGGGATTGTGGTGAACCTAGTGGTGTTTCCGCTGACCATGGTGGGCGGCAGTTTCTTTCCGTTCGAAGCGATGCCCGCATGGATGGCGGCGGTGGGCAAGGCGACACCGAATGGATGGTCGGTGGAGATGCTGAAGCGGCTGATCAGCGGCGATCCGGACTGGGGACGTGTGGGAATGGGCTTCGCGGCATGGGCGGCGGCGGGAGCGGTGATGTTCTGGGCCGCGGGGAAGCGGATCAGGAGGCAGGCGCAAGGATGATGCGGGACGCGTGGTTCATTTTGCGGCATGAAACGCGGAATATGTTCCGGAGTTGGGAGACGTTGCTGTGGACGTTCGTGATGCCGCCGCTGTTTTTCTATTTCATCGGGACGATGACGAAGGGGATGGGCGGAGCGGCGGGGGCAGGCGGCGCGGATAGGATCGTGGTGGAGGCAGGCACGGAGAGCGGATGGCTGGGGAAGGAGCTGGAGAAGAAGCTGTCGGGGCGCGGGTTCCAAGTGGCGAATGGCGGAGAGGGCGCGCGGCGGCTGAAGGTGCCGGAAGGGTTCACCGCCAGTGTGCTGGCGGGGAAGCAGTCGAAGCTCTTGTTCACGCGGCGGGGTGAAGGTCTGGGCACCGATTATGACAAGCTGCGCGTGCAACTGGCGGTGTACGGGCTGCTGGGCGATTTGATCGTGGCGACCAAAGACGGGCAGGCGGCGAGCGCGGAGGCGCTGGCGAAGCTCGAAGGGAAGCCGCGGTTGCTGACGGTGGCGGCGGAATCGGCGGGGCAACGGAAGAGGATCCCGACCGGATTTGAACAGTCGGTACCGGGAACGATGGTGATGTTTACGCTGCTTGTGATGTTCACCTCCGGGGCGATCTGGCTGACGATTGAGCGGAACGAGGGGATGCTGCGGCGTCTGGCGGCGACGCCGGTGAGCCGGAGCGGAATCGTGGCTGGCAAGTGGGGTTCGCGGCTGGTGCTGGGGCTGGTGCAGATTGGCTTTGCGATGGCGGTGGGGAGTTTGGTGTTCGGCGTGGATTGGGGGCAGAGCTTGTGGGCGGTGGTGGCGCTGATGGTTGCCTATGGGGCGCTGGCGGCGTCGCTGGGGATGCTGTTAGGCAACTTCGCCAGGACGACGGGCCAGGTGATCGGGATCGGCGTGACGTCGGCGAACGTGATGGCGGCGCTGGGCGGCTGCTGGTGGCCGATCGAGATCACTCCGCTGTGGGCGCAGAAGCTGGCGCTGGTATTTCCGACGGGCTGGGCGATGGACGGGCTGCACCGTTTGATGCTGTTCGGGGAGCCGGGTTCGGCGGTGCTGCCGCACGTGGCGGTGATGGCGATGGCGACGCTGGCAGCGGGCTGGGTTGTGGCGCGGCGGTTCCGGTTTCAGTGAAGTCCTATCCCAAACGAGGCGGCATTGGCTGCCGCCATTTCCGTTATCGTCGGCCGGCGCATCCGTGAGACTTGAAGACTAGCTGACGGAACGCCTCTAATAGCCAAGGCCCTTAAGAACGTTGATAAAGGCGCGATCGTTTGTGCTCTTGATTTCAAATCCGGGATGGAGATCCTCGAAGGAACATCCGGACTGTACACCTTTTTGTACGGAGATTTGGCTACACCAGCGCTTTGTGAGCGTTGTGCGCAACGCAAAATCAATAAGTTGCCTATTATCAACACCTAGGCAAGGCCAAACTCCCGCCGCCTCCACCAGCCTTCGCCAAGGCTCCGGCTGGCAAGCCGGAGACATGGGGAAGGCTGCCCGCCGTAGCTTTAGCGCAGGCGGGCTCTCGGCGTTAGCGAAGGGGCTCCCCCACACAATCCCGCGCTACAATCCCACCCCCAGCCACAAATCTCATGTGCACTATGTCTACCTGCTCCAAAGCCTGTCCGCTCCCGCTCAGCGCTACATCGGCCTCACGGGCGACCTCAAAGCCCGCTTAGCCAAACACAACGAAGGCGGAGTCCCGCACACCTCGAAATTCCGTCCGTGGCAACTGCGAACCTACCTCGCCTTCTCCCACAGTGAACAAGCAACGAGCTTCGAACGCTACTTAAAGTCCGGCTCCGGCAGAGCCTTCGCCAACACCCGTCTCTGGTCATGAATCACTCCACCCCGAACGCGTACGCAACCAGTGCTGTCCAAATTAGTCGATGGGGTCTGTGGCCTGCGCTGTGATCATTGAGGATAAGGCGACAGAAACGTGGGGCCCGAGTTGAGGTTGGGGGCCGGAGGAGGTAGCCTGCTGTCCAGATTCGTCCGGGAGGTCATCGAACAGCGCAGGGGCACTAACTGCGCAGGCGGAGGCTCGAGCGGGTGGTCTAGAAAACGCCACAAGCAGCGGTAGACGAAGATTTGGTGCCGCAGCAGCGCCATTAGACGTGACAGGTGCCAGGAGTACTTGCCGCGCAACTGCAGAACGGATACAGTCTGAGAGAGGGTTCCCCGGGCTGCCTCGTCATGCTGTCGATACTCGGCCGCTGGTAGGACGTTGAAAAAGCGCTGCAAACGGCTTCGTTTTTTGACAAAATGTCTGGCTAGAGGTGCCCAGACTCACTCCAACCTTCTTCCTCCTCGCGCTTGCACTCCAAGCGCAAACGCCCGGCGACTTCTTTGAAATGAAGGTCCGCCCCGTCCTCGCCTCCCAATGCTTCGCCTGCCACAACACCGCCAAAATGGGCGGCCTTGAGCTCACCTCCCGCGAAGCACTCATGCGCGGCGGCAACACCGGGCCTGCCGTCCGTCCCGGCGACCCCGACTCCAGCCTTCTCATACAAGCCGTCCGCCAAACCCACGAGCGCTTCAAAATGCCGCCCACCGGCAAACTGAAGCCCGCCGAAATCGAAGCTCTCGCCACCTGGATTCGCGACGGCGCTCACTGGCCTGAAGCTGTCCGCGCCAAGCCCGCCGAAAAATGGTGGGCCTTCCAGCCTGTCACCAAACCCTCCCCGCCCGCCGTCAAAAACATCGCCTGGGCCCGAACCCCCATTGACCGCTTTCTCCTCGCGCGCCTGGAAGCAGAAAAGCTCCAGCCCGCCCCGCCCGCCGATCGCCGCACACTCATCCGCCGCGCCACTTACGATCTAACAGGTCTCCCGCCCACTCCCGAACAAGTCGACGCCTTCCTCGCCGACCGATCCCCCGATGCCTTCGCCAAAGTCGTCGACCGCCTCCTCGCCGCTCCGCATTACGGTGAACGCTGGGGCCGCTACTGGCTCGACATCGCACGCTACTCCGACGACAAACTCAACTCCACGCAGGACGAACCCGTCGACAACGTATGGCGCTACCGCGACTGGGTCATCCAAGCCTTCAACGATGACATGCCCTATGACCAGTTCGTCAAGGCCCAGCTCGCCGGCGATCTCATGCAGCCCCGCGAGCGCTACATCGCCGGCCTCGGCTTGTTCGCTAACAACCCCAATTTCCAGGAAGACCGCGTCGATGCGCTTTCCCGCGGCTTGCTCGGCCTCACCGTCGCCTGCGCCCAATGCCACGATCATAAGTTTGATCCCATCCCCACCCGCGACTACTATTCCCTGCTCGGCGTCTTTGAAAGCACCAAGTCCGCGCAACACCCGCTCGTCTCCAAGGACATCGTCGACCGCTATCAAAGCCTCAAGAAAACCGCCGACGACCAGCAAAAGAAAGTCACCGAATTCGAAAACCGCCAAGCCTCGCAACTCGCCGAAATCCTCGCCACTCACGCCGCGCTGTACCTCAAAGCCGCCCGGACCGGCGCCCCCGATCCCTCACTCGATAACGAAACCCTCGAACGCTGGAAAAAATATCTCGCCGCCGATTCGCACGAACATCCATTCCTCAAAGGCTGGCGTGACGCCTCCTTCGACGACGGCGCCTTTCAGAAAAAACTGCTTGCGGTAATCGCTCGCAAGCACGAAATCGACCAGGAAAACTTCATCCGCACCGGCGGCAAGGACGACAACCGCACCGTCCGCGTCATTGAAGTCCTTTCGCTCGAGCGCGACGACTACTTCCTCTGGCGCGACATTGTCTCCGGCGAACGCCACCGCGGTTTCGAATCCGGCATCTACTTCTACAAAGCCGCCAAGCTCGATCGCTTCCTTGCTCCCCACTGGAAGCAACACCTCGACGCGCTCCGCGCCGAACTCGACCGCCGCAAGAAAGAGGTCCCCGAGCAGTACCCCTACCTGCTGACCATCCAGGACATCGGCAAGCCGAAAAACCTCCGCGTCTACATCCGCGGCGACCGCGAAAACCTGGGTGAAGAAGCCCCGCGTCAGTTCCTCTCTGTCCTGTCGAACGGCGAACCCAAGCCATTCACCAACGGCAGCGGCCGCCTCGAACTCGCCGAATCCATCATTGACCCCGCCAACCCACTCACCGCGCGCGTCATCGCCAACCGCGTCTGGATGTACCACTTCGGCCGCCCCATCGTCGCCACGCCTGGCAACTTCGGCCGCCTCGCCGAAACCCCAACTCATCCCGAACTGCTGGACTATCTCGCAGCACGCCTGATCGAGCACAACTGGTCGCTGAAAAAACTCCACCGCGAAATCATGCTCTCCAGCGCCTACTCCCTCAGCGCCGCCTCAAAGGAACCCAACGCCACCGCCGACCCGGAAAACAAGCTCCTCTGGCGCGCCCACCGCCGCCGTCTCGACGTCGAGCCCATGCGCGACACTCTCCTGTTCCTCTCTGGCGAACTCGACACAACCTCCGGCGGCGCTGCCCAGCGCCTCAACGAAGCCAACCACCTCCGCCGCACCGTCTACGGCTTCGTCAGCCGCCGCCGTCTCGACGGCACTCTCTCCCTGTTCGATTTCCCCAACCCCGTCTCCACCAGCGACGGCCGCATCCATACAGCCACCCCGCTCCAGCAGCTCTACTTCCTCAACAGCCAGTTCATCCAGGCCCGCGCCGAAGCTCTTTTCAAGCGCCTCGAATCTGCCGGAGACAACCGCGCCCGCATCCGCGCCGCCTATCGTCTCCTGTTCCAGCGCGCTCCCCTCGATGCCGAAACCAAACTCGGCCTCGGCTACTTGGCATCCAACCCCTGGCCGCAGTACGTCCAGGCTCTGCTCAGCTCCAACGAGCTGCTCTTTATCGACTAGCCATGCAAATCTCCCGTCGCGACCTCCTCACACGCGCCGGCGCCGGCTTCGGCGCGCTCGGCCTCCGTTCTCTGTTCGCCGGAACCGGCGGCCTCCTCGAACCCCGCGCCCCTCACTTCGCCCCGCGCGCCAAGCACGTCATCCATCTCTTCCTCAACGGCGGCCCCTCCCAGGTCGACACCTTCGACCCCAAGCCGATGCTCACCAAGTTCCACGGCACCCCCGCCCCCGGCGGCAATCTTAAAACGGAGCGCAAAACCGGCAACCTCCTCAAGTCCCCATTCCAGTTCATCCCGCGCGGCAAATCCGGCATCGAAGTCAGCGAGATCTTCCCCAAGCTCGGCGAGCACATCGACGACATCTGTGTCATCCGCTCCATGCACGTCGACCGCCCTTTCCATGAGCCCTCGCTCTTCATGTGGAACTGCGGCCACCAAATCGCCGGCCATCCGTCGATGGGCTCCTGGCTCACCTATGGACTCGGCACCGCCAACCAGAACCTGCCCGGCTTCGTTGTCCTCTGCCCCGGCTTCCCCGTCGTCGGTCCCCAGCTGTGGACCTCCGCTTACCTCCCCGGCATTCATCAAGGCGTCCACCTGCCGAACAACGAAAGTCAGCCCGAACGCCTCATCCAGCATCTGCGCAATCAGAAACTCACGCCCGCGGATCAGCGCCGCCAGGTTGAACTCATCCACCAGATCAACAAACTCCACATGGACCGCGCCGGCGCGGACCCGCAACTTGAGACCCGCATCCAGTCCATGGAGATCGCCTACCGCATGCAATCGGAAGCCATGGACGCCTTCGATCTTTCCAAGGAACCCGAACCCATCCGCGAACGCTACGGCAAGGGCGACTTCGCCCGCGGTTGCCTCATTGCCCGCCGCCTCGTCGAGCGCGGAGTCCGCATGGTCCAGGTCTACTATGGCAACAGCCAGCCCTGGGACAACCATGACGACATCATGAAGCACGCCGATCTCGCCCAAACCTCCGACGCTCCGATGGCCGCCCTCATCGCCGACCTGAAAGCCTCCGGTCTTCTCAAGGACACCATCGTCTTAATAGGCGGCGAATTCGGCCGCACGCCGTCGGTCGAGGTCAGCGCCATCGCTAAACTCCACAACGGCCGCGACCACAACAACCACGGCTTCTCGGTGCTCGTCGCCGGCGGCGGCTTCCGCGGCGGCATCGCCTACGGCGCAACCGACGATTTCGGATTCAAGGCCGTCGACAAACCCGTCCACCCCCACGACCTCCACGCCACCATCCTCCACCAGATGGGCCTCGACCACACCCGCCTTACCTATCGCCACAGCGGCCGCGACTTCCGCCTCACCGACGTCGCCGGCAATCTCGTCAAAGACATCCTCATGTAGCCAAATCCGAACCCCAGCCCACTCCCGTATACGCTGATAAAATCGGTCCTGGACAACTCATGCTGACTCGGTTGGCGGTCGCCTTCCTGCTCGCCTCCTCCACTCTCCTTCCCCAAGGCATCGTCACCACCGCAGCCGGCTCCGATGCCATCTTCACTGGCGAAGGCCGCCCCGGCCAGCAGGCGCAGTTGGTCTCCCCGCACGGGTTGGCCATCGATGCCAGCCACAGACTCCTCATCTCCGACAAAGGGCTGAACCAGATCTTGCGGCTGGAACCGCCCGGCCTGATGTCTGTCTTCGCCGGCAATGGTCTGAACCGACTTGCCGGAGATGGCGGATCGGCCAGGGCCGCATCTCTGGCCTTCCCGCTCGGCATCGCTTTTGATCCCCAAGGTGTGGTCGCCATCGCCGACAACGGCAACGGACGAATCCGCGCCGTGCACCCGGACGGCCTGATCGAAACCGGGTTTGATCAGCTGACAGGCGGCCCGACCGCGGTGGCGATCGACAGTGCCGGCGCCGCCGAAATCGCAGGCACTTTGCAGGCGGCCGAAAACCAGCCTCCCGTGATCGCCAGTGGCGGCGTCCTCAATGCAGGAAGCTTTCAGCTCAATGCTCCGCTTGCTCCCGGCAGCCTTGTCTCCATCTTCGGCCAGCGCTTGGCCGACGGACAAGCCTCCGCCGATTCTCTTCCTCTTCCACTCACCCTGCAGGGCGCTCGCGCCACCCTCGCCGGCCGCCCCGTCCCTCTCGTCTTCTCCAGCCCGAATCAGCTCAACGCCGTCCTCCCCTTCGACATCCCCATTAACTCCACTCATCAACTGGTTCTGCGCCGCGGCACGGCCCTGTCGGTTCCTGAACCCGTCAACATACTCGCCTCTCAAACCGGCGTCTTCACCAAGGACCTCTCCGGCCGTGGCGAAGGAATCATCGTTGTCGCACGCGGCGACGGCTCGCAACAACTCGCCGGCCCCGGCGCCCCCGCCAACCCTGGCGATGTTCTCGTCATCTACTGCACCGGCCTCGGCGAGGTCGATCCTCGCGCCATTGCCGGATCTTCCACCCCGATCACCCCTCTATCCCCAACTCTCGAGCCGGTCACCGTTACCCTCGCCGGCATAGACGCCCCCGTCGCATTCGCCGGACTTACTCCCGGCTTCACAGGCCTCTATCAAATCAATGCCGCCGTCCCCGCCGGCCTCCCCTCCGGCCTCGTTCCCCTGGTAATCACACAGAGCGGTCGCTCCTCTCCCCCCGTCACCGTAGCTATTCGGTAGAGTCCGCTACCCCATCCGCTCCGCCCACCGCAAAAACCTCCCCAAATCCCGCCGCCGCTCCCACACAAACCGCCAGAACTCCCCGAATCCGATCTCCCCCGCCTTCAACCCCCAATACGTCTCGATCCGCCAACGCAAATACGGACTCATCCACGGCCGCAGGCGATACCCCTTGCTCGCCTTCCAAAACCAAACCAATGCAAACATTATCAGGGTTTCAAAAGAGTCGCCCCCGACGGAGCGCTCGCGCCCGGCTTCGGCTTCTGATCCGGCGTTGCATAGTAGCCCGACCTCGTCCGCACCACCGGCCGGTTCGGACCCTTCGCCGTCACCTGAATACGCCGGTAGCTCCCGTCCAACTCCTGAATCGAAGGTGAATAGGCCAAAATATACTGGTTGCGGATCTCGTGCGCCACCTGCAACGCAAGCGACTCCACCTCGTCCAGTTCCTTCGGAAAGTAGGCCAGCCCGCCTGTCGTCGTCGCCAGCGCCCCCAGCGCACGCTGCGCACGCTTTGCCTTGCTCCGCTCTTCCTCGTTCAGCAGCCCGATCGTGTAGATCAGTATCTCGCTCTGTTGCGCCCGCGCCAGCAGCTTCTCCAAAGTGTTACTCGTGGACGAGGTGTTGTCCTCCCCGTCCGTCACCACCAGCAGCACCTTCTTGTCCTTCTTCCCCTTCTCTTTCAGATAATCCATCGACATCAGCACCGCATCGCGCATCGCCGTGCCCCCGCGTGAATCGATCCGCGTCAAGCCCTCTTCCATCTTCTTGATGTCGTTGGTAAACACCACGTCCAGATACGCTTCGTCATTGAAATTCACGATGAACACTTCATCGTCACGGTTCGACGCTTTCACCAGCCCCAGCGCCGCCGCCGCCACCTTCTGCCGCTTGTCACGCATGCTTCCGCTGTTGTCGATGATCAACCCCAGCGATACCGGCACATCCTCCCGCTTGAATAATTTCAGCTCCTGCGGCGCTTCGTTTTCGGTCACCGTGAATGCCGATCGCGGCAGGTCCGTCACCAGGTGCCCCTTATTGTTGAGCACCGTCGCGTGCAGCAGCACCAGCCGCGTATCGGAACGGAACACCGCCTCGGTTTGCTCTTGCGCCGAGACGCAGCAGACCATCAGCAGACCCGCCAGCAAGAAGGAATAGAATCTATTGAGCAGGTGCATAGTATCCCGTGCGGTAGTAAGCCCGCAGCGGCGGCAGTCCGCGCGGCTGCACGAGCTTCACCTCCACCCGGCGGTACTTTCCGTCTTTCTGCATGTTCGTCGGCGAATAGCCCAGCACATACTGGCTCCGCAGTTCAATCCCGATCTTCGCCGCGATGTCCGGCAGATCGTTCAGATTCTCCACCGCGAAGCTCCGCCCGCCCGTCTGCTCCGCCATTTCGTTCAGTAGGCTCGGGCCCGACAGCTCCTCCGCCGTCCGCCCCCTTCCCGCTATCGGTTCGAAAATTCCCATCGCGTACACCTGAACATCGGCTTCCCGTACCAGGTTCTTGATCTCGCTCTCCGTGTACCGGCTGGAATTATCCCCACCGTCGGAAAGTATCAGAATCGCTTTCCGCGCGTTCTTCGACTTCTTCATCTGGTTCATCGCCAGGTACAGCCCGTCCAGCAGCGCCGTCCGCCCCTTGGCCTGCGTGAACGCCATCCGGTTCTGAATCTCTTCCGTATTCGTCGTCCACGGCACCACCATCTCCGGCCGCTCGTTGAACTGAATCAGGAAAAACTCGTCCTCCGGATTCGCTGTCTTGAAGAACTGCGCCGCCGCCTGACGCGACTTGTGCAGCTTGCTCCCCATGCTCCCGCTGATGTCAAACACCAGCCCGATCGACAGCGGAGCTTCTTCCGAGCTGAACGTCAATATCTCCTGCTCGCTCCTGTCCTCAAACAGCCGGAAATGCTCCCGCTCCATCCCCGTCACTACCTGGTTCAGTGGTGTGGTCACCGTCACGTTGATCTGCACCAACGTCGTGTCGACGCGAATATTGGGGGTCCGCGCTTCCGGTGTGCTGCTCTCGGCAACGGGTTTCGGCCGCGGCTCAATCGCCACGCGTGGCTGGCTCTGCACCGGTGATCTCTCGTCCGGCGCCGCGATCGGCTGCCCCCAAGCCGAGCTACTCACCAGCAGCAGGCCGGGTAGCAGGATCATCGCGAAGCATGCGCAACTGCGGTTCCCTATGCTCATATCCCAGCCTCCGGTGAACACCGCCATCCAAATTATATCACGCACACTTTTTGTGGTATCATCTAACGTGCCTGACCGCGTTTTGGGTGTTATTCCCGCCCGGTACGCCTCCTCCCGATTCCCTGGTAAAGCTCTCGCTACTCTCGCCGGTAAATCCATCCTCCAGCACGTCTGGGAAAAGGCCTCCCAGGCCCGCTACCTCTCGGAAGTCATCATCGCCACCGACGACGATCGCATTCTCCAAACCGCCAGATCCTTCGGCGCTCAGGTCCGCCTCACCCGCTCCGACCATCCCTCCGGCACCGACCGTGCCGCTGAAGTCGCCTCCTCCCATGCCGCGCGCCTCGTCGTCAACGTCCAAGGCGACGAACCCCTCATCGACCCCGCTGCCATCGATGCCGCGGTCCTTAGCCTTCTCCATGACGAGGACGCGCCCATGGCCACCCTCAAAAAGTTGATCGAGGACCCCGACGAAATCACCAATCCCAACGTCGTCAAAGTCGTCACCGGTATCGACGGCAACGCCATCTACTTTTCCCGCTGCCCCATTCCCTACCTCCGCCAGGAAAAGGCTCACTACTACAAACACATCGGACTCTACGTCTACCGCCGCGACTTCCTGCTCGGCTACAGCGCCCTCCCGGTGGGCCCACTCGAAAAATCCGAATGCCTGGAGCAGCTCCGCGCGCTCGAAAACGGCTACCGCATCCGCGTTGCCGAAACAGATTATGAATCGCTCGGCGTCGACACGCCGGAAGACCTCGAACGCGTGCAGAAACTCATTTCCACGCACGCTTGGCATTCACTCAACACCGCAACGAAGGGGAACAAGTAAGGGGAAATGGCCAAGTACATCTTTGTGACCGGCGGCGTCGTTAGCTCACTCGGCAAAGGCATCGCCGCCGCCTCCATCGGCTGTCTGCTGGAAAGCCGCGGCCTCCGCGTCACCCTCCAAAAATTTGATCCCTACCTCAACGTCGACCCCGGCACCATGAGCCCCTTCCAGCACGGTGAGGTCTTCGTCACCGACGACGGCGCCGAAACCGACCTCGACCTCGGCCACTATGAGCGCTTCACTCACGCTCCCCTCTCCCAAGCCAACAACCTCACCTCCGGCCGACTCTATGAGCGCATCATCACCCGCGAGCGCCGCGGCGATTACCTCGGCAAGACCGTCCAGGTCATCCCCCACGTCACCAACGAAATCAAATCGGCCGTCCACAAGGTCTCCGATGGCGTCGATGTGGTGATCGTCGAGATCGGCGGCACCGTCGGCGACATCGAATCCCTCCCCTTCCTCGAAGCCATCCGCCAGCTCCGCCACGAACAGGGGCGCGAAAACACCATCTTCGTTCACGTCACCCTCGTCCCTTGGATCGCCGCCGCGCAGGAACTCAAAACCAAACCAACGCAGCACAGCGTCAAGGAACTCCGTGCCATCGGTATCCAGCCCGACATGCTGATGTGCCGCTCCGAAAAACCTCTCTCCGGAGACCTCAAGGAAAAAATCGCCCTCTTCTGCGACGTCAACGTCGAAGCCGTCATTACCGCCCGCGATGTCGACTCCGTCTACGAAGTCCCCATCGAATTCGCCGCCCAGGGCGTCGACGAAATCATCCTCAAACTCCTCGACCTCAAAGCCGGCGAACGCAATTTGAGCCAGTGGAGCGAAATGCTCCGCCGCCTGTACAACCCCGCCGGCGAAGTCGAAATCGGCGTCGTCGGCAAATACGTCGAATATGAGGACTCCTACAAGAGCCTCAAGGAGGCGCTCCTCCACGGCGGCCTCGCCCATGACCGCAAGGTCAAGATGACCTGGGTCGAATCGGCCGAGCTCTCCTGGCCCGGCTGCATCCGCCAGCTCGAGCGTTTCGACGGCATCCTCGTCCCCGGCGGCTTCGGCAAGCGCGGCATCGAAGGCATGCTCCACGCCATCCGCTACGCCCGCGAACACAAGACCCCCTACTTCGGTATCTGCCTCGGCATGCAGACCCTCGTGATTGAATACGCCCGCAATGTCTGCGGCCTCGAAGGCGCCGATTCCACCGAATTCGAGCCGGACCCTCAGCACCGCGTCATCTATAAACTCCGCGAGCTGAAAGGAGTAGACGAGCTAGGCGGCACGATGCGCCTTGGAGCCTACGAGTGCCACCTCTCGGAAGCCACGTTCGCCCGCAAGGCCTACGGCCGCGATGTCATCAGTGAACGCCACCGCCACCGCTTCGAGTTCAACCGCGACTACGAAAAAATCCTCACCGAACACGGCCTCCGCCTCACCGGTCAAACCCTCGACGGCATCTACGTCGAAATCTGCGAAATCGCAAACCACCCCTGGTTCCTCGGCTGCCAGTTCCACCCCGAGTTCAAATCCAAGCCCCTCGAGCCCCACCCCCTCTTCCGCGACTTCATCGGAGCCGCCGTCCAACACCGCGCCCGCCGCCTCGCCGCTAAACGCGAACCCGCACCCTCCGCCCAGTTCTCGCATGCCGATTAGGCCCGACGGCTCTTTCACTCTCATCGCCGGCCCCTGCGTCATCGAATCCGAAGAGCATGTCCACTTCCTCGCCGCCCGCATCAAATCCATCGCCGGCGATTTCATCTTCAAGGCCAGCTTTGACAAAGCCAACCGCTCCAGCGTCCAAAGCTACCGCGGCCCCGGCCTCACCGAAGGTCTCCGCATCCTCGCCGGCCTCAAAGCTGCCGGGTACCGTATCCTCACCGACATCCACGAACCCTCCCAAGCCTCCCCCGCCGCCCAAGTCGCCGACGTCCTCCAAATCCCCGCCTTCCTCTGCCGCCAAACCGACCTGCTTGTCGAAGCCGGCCGCACCCGCCGCACCGTCAATATCAAAAAGGGCCAATTCGTCTCTCCTTACGAGATCCGCCTCGCCGCCGAAAAAGTCGCCTCCACCGGCAACAACGACATCTGGCTCACCGAACGCGGCACCACCTTCGGCTACAACAACCTGGTCGTCGACATGCGCAGCCTCGTCATCATGAAGTCTCACGGCTGGCCCGTCGTCTTCGACGCAACACACAGCGTCCAGCTCCCCGGCGGCGCAGGCTCCGGCTCCGGCGGCCAGCCCCAATTCATCGAACCCCTCGCCCGCGCCGCCATCGCCATCGGCATCGACGCATTATTCCTCGAAGTACACGAGTCCCCCGAACGCGCCCTCTCCGACGGCGCCAACGCCCTCCACCTCGACAAACTCCCCGCCCTCCTCACTCATCTCCGCTCGCTGGATGCCGTCGTCAAGGGTATGTGATGCGAGTGGGGCAAGCTGCCCCCGCGGGGCTTCAGCCTCACCTTCCGCTCACCGCACCACCGACCCCGCCACCGCATTCGATACCACGCGCAGCAGCCGGCCGTTATCTTCACCAGACGGCCGTGTAGTAAGAATGACGCACAGCATCCGCCTCTCCGGGTCGGCCCATGCCACCGTACCGGTCGCTCCGCTATGGCCGAATGTGCGGTGCGAAACCAACTCGCCGAAGTAGGACCAGACCGGCGAAGTCGCCAGCCCCCATCCGAGGCCCCACGGTTTACCGATCGAGCCGTTCTGGTCCCGCGTCATTGCCTCCACCGTTGCCGGACTGAAAATCCGCGCGTTCCCGTAGGAGCCGCCATTCAGCATCATCTGCAGCAGGATCGCGAGGTCGCCCGTGGTCGAGTGCATCCCGCCCCACGGATGTCCCATGTCCCGCCAATAGGCGCTGTTGGCGCCGAACCGCTCCAGGTCCTCCGGCCTAGACCCTGGCGAAGTCTGGCACCACGCCGTGTCCTGAATCTTGAACGCCCCCATCCCGAGCGCGCTCGAGCGCATCCCCAGAGGATCAAAAATCTCCTGCTTCAGGAAGTCGCGCAGACGCTGCCGCGAAACACGCTCCACGATCTCTGCCGCCAGTAGGATGCCCATGCTTTGGTACCGGAAATCCGTCCGTGGCGCGAACATGAGCGGCGTCGTCATGGAGCGGCGCACAAACTCAGCGAGCGGTGCGTGAGCCCGGCGCAGCTCCGTGTTCTCCGGCAGCATGTCGGGCAGGCCCGAAGTGTGCGACAGTAGATCGCGCACTCGCGTGTTCCTGCGGTCCTCCCCCTTGAATTCGGGAAGATAGCGCGAGACAGGATCATCGAGCGACACCAGGCCCCGCTCCACCAACCACATCAGCGCGCATGCCGTGACGGGCTTGGTGATCGAGGCCAGCAGGAAGATCGTCTCAGGCGCTGCCGGACGGGCCTCGGAGCCGGGCGCGATCCGGCCGAAGCCCTTGTGAAGCACAATTCGCCCGTCCCGCGCCACGAGAATCGAGGCGGCCAGCACGCGGCCCGATGAAGTCTCATTCTCCAGTAGCTGTACAGCATTCGAAAGCCGCTGCTCGGAGATCCCCACCGACCCCGCCTCGGAGGGGCGTAGTTGCGCCTTCACCATAGGCGCGGCGCACAGTAAGCAGGCGAGCGACCGTCCGATCAGTGCTCTTCCCATAACTTCATTTCACGCTTCCAATCGCGCGCGGCCGCGCCGCGCCCCGCGTTCCGTCCCAGTAAGGCTCTCCTTGCGGCTGATACTTCCCGAGCTTGTCCCAGTGTTCGCGCGTACGCCCGTTCAGATCCCACACAACCCGTCCGGAGGCTACTGTAAGTTCCCCCGTCAGCCGCTGCGTCCCATCCATGCGCGCGCCCCATGAATCCACAAACGCGAACCGTCCCTTCTCCACCCCCAGTACCGCGATGTCCGCGATCGATCCCACCGAAAGGTGCCCAAGCTGCTCCCGCCGAATGATCCGCGCCGGATTCCAAGTGGAGCGATCAATCACCTCCTCCAGCGTCATGCCCATGTTGAGAAACTTCGTCATCACGTTCAGCTGATCCTTCATGCCCGCATTCAGGCTGCCTGAATGCACATCGGTCGAGATCGAATCCGGCGGGAACCCCTGCTTCACCGCCGGTACTGCCTGCCGGAATTCGAACGCCGCTCCCCCATGGCCCACGTCGAATAGAACACCCCGTTTTCTCGCCTCCAACAGGTAAGGCAACAGGCGTCCTTTCTCATCCAGCATCGGCACCGGCGCATAATAGGCGTGCGTATAAATGTCGCCGGGGCGCAGTTTGCTCAGAACCAACTCCTGAAACGGCCGCTCGGGCCGGAAATCTCCAAAATCGATCATCACCGGAATATTGGCGAGCGTACCGGCCTTCACGCCGCGCTCCACCGGCGTCCAGTCCGGCCCGCGGTAGTGCGCCACCTTGATTCCAACGATCGTGTCGCGGTTGGCGATGGCGAGATTAGCAGCGGCCTCCGCATCCATATCGGCAACGTTCTGCTCCTGCGCGTCCCCCGGCATCCCTGAGCCGCCGATGTTCAGGAAGACCAGCACCCGCGTCCGGGCGCGATCAATCACCGTCCTTTTGAACTGGGCGAAGTTGTGGCGGCCGGAAGATCCGGCATCCACCACGGTTGTCACTCCAACACGAAGCGCGAAGTTGTCCGGGTAGATGCTCGAGTGGCCCCCAGCAAGCCCGCTCCCTTCCGTCCCCGCGAATACATGGGCGTGCAGATCGATCAGCCCGGGCGTGACATACAGCCCGCTCACATCTACTACCTTGCGGCCCTGTTCTATGGGAATATCGCGCGAAACCGCCGCGATCCCGCCATCCCGGATACCTACGTCGCGCACGCCGCTGATCTTGTTCTTCGGGTCGATCACATGTCCGCCCTTTAACAGCAGGTCAAACGAGGGCTGCGCGAAGACTGCGCCCGCAAACAGCAAAAGAACTGGAATCGTCATGACTGGCAACCATCTTATCCAATGCTCCGCCGCCGAGCCCGCCGCATTACACTGTTCCCATGCCACTCTCCCGCCGCACGTTCCTTTCCGCTGCTTCCGCCTCCCTCGCCTCCGCCCAATCCCGTCTCCTCATCGACACGCACATGGAAGTCTGGACGCTCGATCCCAAATTCCCCTTCCAGCACCCCGAGCGTCCCAACCTCAAAGTCCCCATGGCCGCTCCCATCCTGAATCAGGCCTGTCCAAATTAGGGTCTGAAATCCGCGTGGGAATCTGCGAGCGAATGCGAGCACTATACGCCGGAAGAGAAAGTCGCCATTCTGAGGCGGCATTTGCTGGACAAGGAGCCCATCTCGAAGCTCTGCGATGAACTGGGACTCCAGCCCACGGTCTTCTACCGCTGGCAGAAAGAGTTCTTCGAGAACGGCACGTCTGCCTTCGAGCAGAAGAGGTCGGCGACCAACCACTCAGCCGAGCAGGAGCGAATCGCGTACCTGGAGAAGAAGATCCAGACGAAGGACGAGGTCCTGGCCGAGTTGATGGCGGAGCACGTCGCGCTAAAAAAAGAGATTGGGGAACTCTGATTGGGGTCTGGGTTCCGCACGACACGCGGGATCAGATCGTGGATTTCGTCCGGCGCTGGTCCGACAAGACCGAGATCGGCGCCGGGCAGTTCATCGGGTGGCTCGAAATCACCGCCAGCAAGTACTACGACTGGCGGGAACGCTACGGCAAGGTGAACGAGCACAACGGTTGGGTTCCCCGGGATTTCTGGCTGGAGGATTGGGAGAAGCAGGCCATCATCGGCTTCCACTTGAAGAACCCGCTGGAAGGCTATCGGCGGCTGACGTTCATGATGCTCGATGCGGACATTGTTGCGGTGAGCCCGACCAGCGTTTGGCGGGTGCTGGGGCAAGCGGGACTATTGTCAAGATGGAACGGCAAGCCGTCGAAGAAGGGCACCGGCTTTGAGCAACCGCTGACGGCGCATCAGCACTGGCACATCGATATTTCCTATATCAACATCAGCGGGACGTTCTACTACCTGTGCAGCATTCTCGATGGCTGTAGCCGATACATCGTCAACTCTGGATCTGCGGGAATCGATGACGGAGGCCGACATCGAGATCATCCTGGAGCGGGCCAAGGAACTGCACCCGGAAGCACGGCCCCGGATCATCTCCGACAACGGGCCGCAGTTCATCGCCAAAGACTTCAAGGAGTTCATTCGGATCTCGGGCATGACGCACGTCAGAACCTCGCCGTACTATCCGCAATCGAACGGGAAAATCCAACGTTGGCACAAATCGCTCAAAGGCGAGTGCATCCGGCCGGGAACGCCACTGTCGCTGGACGATGCCCGGCTTCTGGTGCAGGGTTACGTTGAGCACTACAACAACGTCCGCCTGAACAGCGCGGTTGGCTACATCACGCCGAAGGACATGCTGGCTGGGCGTCAGGCTGAGATCCACGCCGCGCGGGATCGGAAGTTGGAGGAGGCCAGAAAACAGCGCCAGGTTCGTCGTCAGAAGGCCAAGTGAAGAACGCAGAGCACACGTCCAGAGTCGCGGGCGAAGGGATAACTTCCGAGTGGACGACGATCTGGACGGAATCAGCAAACGCTATGCCGTTTTCGGCGAGTTTCCTTCATTCGAGCGAGCTTCCCCCGAATCATTTGGTGCGTGGCATATATCCCCATGCGAAAAAAATCCACGAGCCGCTACGACTATAGTGACAGGAGATTGGCAAAACGTCTCTTGGAGCGCTGAAGGGAGAAAGGAAAAGCTATGAAAGGATCCAACGGTCAACGGCACAGTCGAAGGGCCGCGCTCGTGGCAGCTGCCATGATCGGCCGTACATCCTATGTACAGGCGCAGGAAGGCGAAGAAGGTCTCGCCAGGGCTTCTTCAACCATCGCGGAGGCACTGAAGAACTACGACGTTCCAGGAGCTCAGATTTGCTTCGTAGATTCGGCAAAACCTGTAAGGAATTTCGCCATCGGTGTGGCAGACAAGTCCTCAGGCCGGGCAATGACTGCGGCAACGCGCTTTGAATCCGCGTCTCTTTCCAAACCGGTCTTCGCCTGTGCCGTTCTCCTGCTGTGTGAACAAGGCCGCCTTGCTTTGGAAACTCAACTTGGGGAATTGCTTGCAACCCGGGACCTTCCTGAAGATCAGCGATTCCTGAAGGTGACTGTGAGACAGATCCTGACCCACTCCTCAGGCATACAGCCAGTTCCCCCGAAGGGACGGACGTCCAAGTTACTGTTTGCGCCGGGAACCCAGTTTGCCTACTCGCCCCACGGGTTCGACTTCCTGCAACGGGCCGTGGAACGAGTAGCCGGGCAGCCCATCAGTCAACTGGTCGGCTACACCGTCCTCCAGCCTCTCAAGATGACGGAGTCACATTTTGGCTGGCAGATGACGGAAGACACACGAGCGGTGGGACATGATGCCAACAATACCCGCGGCATTACGATCAACGAACGAGTAAGCCGCATGAGTGCAGTGCAGCGGGCCGCGATGGATGCAGAATACCCGCTGATGAATTTTCCCAATGCGGCGTCGAGCCTCATAACAACCGCCAGAGATTACGCGCGGTTCCTTGCGGCTGCCATGAGACCGGCACCAACCGGACTATTGCGCGAGCAATTTTCGCGGGAAATAAGGGAGACGAAGATTTCAGCGGGCAAAGGGATCGACTGGGGCCTCGCCTTTGGGCTGGTCCGTAGCAAGCTCCATGGCATCGGCCTCTGGCATTGGGGCGATTTCGGGGTGTTTCAGAATTTTGCGGTGCATTTCCCTGACGAGAACCGAGCTTTGGTGAGTCTGACGAATGGCGCGCGCGGCCAACGTTTCAATCGTGCCGTTGTGAAGCTGCTCCTGGGCGAAGACCTGGACTGTTTCAAGTGGCTTCGCGTCTAGATTCGGCGTCCACGTCATTGTGGGTTTGCACCATTGCCGCTCACGGGCTATCGTAAAGCTATGACGATTGAAGCCATCAAGAGCGCCATTGCGGCGCTACCACTCGAGGAGCGGCACTCGCTGGCCTCATGGCTCAATGAACTCGAATACGACGCTTGGGACAAACAGATGGTGCAGGACTTCTCTCCCGGCGGGCGAGGGATGACTTTGGTCGAAAAAGTCAAGCGCGAGATCTCCGAAGGCAGAACCATCCCCCTATTAGAGGGGCGCGATCTAGCCAAGGCCAGTCGGAAACAGTCCCAGTAGTGATCTTCAGCCACAGAACGACGGCTTCGTTTTGGGACTGCTACAACCAACTTCCTGAAGATCTTCGTAATCGTGCCGATAAACAGTTCGAGTTGCTCTGCGAAGCTCCCAACCATCCCTCAATACAACTGAAGCCGGTCGGTGGATTCTGGTCGGCTCGTGTAACAGATGCCTACCGCGTTCTGGCCTTGCGCGAAGAAAACGTTTTCACCTGGTTCTGGATTGGGACGCATGACGAATACGAGCGCCTTCTGAAGGGCTGATCGCCGCCGACCGGGCACTACAGATCCAATGCACTTCGTTCAAAGTAATCTGTACTCCCCAGATCCTTCCCATCGATTCTTCCGGATTGCTCCTGGATTACGCGCTTACTCGGAAGTTGGCCGCTCCGGCGGCGGCGGCGCTAAAATGGTTCTGCTGGGCGAAACGGAAGAAGGCACTGCGGGGACGCAACCATGCTGAGGGATAGTCCGGCGGAACCATTTTAGCGC
>Ga0194131_10004403_pt1 | contig 21283 bp, 15 predicted proteins | sample TA2KigO120mmetaG_FD_148631 | JGI IMG/M metagenome (GOLD analysis project Ga0194131, IMG submission 148631) | Freshwater microbial communities from Lake Tanganyika, Tanzania - TA2015053 Kigoma Offshore 120m | ecosystem: Environmental > Aquatic > Freshwater > Lake | place: Tanzania: Lake... | reverse complement strand
TCCACCGGGGTGGCCGCGCCGGTCGTTCGAACTCGGGCCCCTCGGAGCGGGGCAGGCGCGAGCGCGGCTCCCGGGGCGGCGGCACGGGCGGCGGGCGCCAGGGCGTCACTTCCTCGGGCGACGGCAGGGCCTCGCGGCGCTCGCGCACCAGGACGGCCACGAGCGCCTCCACGTCGCAGCCCTCCATCACCTGCCGCGCGAGGGCGCGATCCTCGGCGCCCACCTCGGCCACGGCCGCCTTCACGCCCTCCACGAGGCGCGTCTGGTCGCGTTGCTCGATCTGCTCGGCGGGCGGAGGGCTCATCCACCGGGGCAGCACCTTCGCCTCGTGGAACAGCCGCTCCGCGTACCGACGCCGCGTGTAGGGCACGATCACCGCCGCGATGCCCTTCTTGCCGGCGCGGCCCGTGCGGCCGCTGCGGTGCAGGAGCGTGGCGCTGTCGCGAGGCATCTCCGCGTGGATCACCAGTCCCAGGTCGGGGAGATCGATCCCGCGCGCCGCCACGTCGGTGGCGACACACACTCGCGCGCGCCCGTCGCGAAGGGCCTGGAGCGCGCGGTTGCGCTCGGCCTGTCCGAGCTCACCCGAGAGACAGACGGCCTGGAAACCGCGCTCGGCGAGATTGTGGTGCAGGTGGTTCACGGCGTCGCGCGTGTGGCAGAAAACCAGCGCCCCCGGCGCGTCGATGAAGCGAAGGATGTTCACCACCGCGTGCTCGAGCTCTCGGGGCGCGGTCATCACCGCGCGGTACTCGATGTCGGCGTGCGCCTCGCCGGCCGCCACCGCGATCCGCTTCGCGTCTTTCTGGTAGCGCCCCGCGATCTGCTCGATCGCGGCGGGCACCGTGGCCGAGAACATCAGCGTGCGGCGCTCCGCCGGCGTGGCCACGAGGATGTGCTCCAGCTCCTCGCGGAAGCCCATGTCGAGCATCTCGTCGGCCTCATCGAGCACCAGCACGCGCACGGCCTGGAGGTCGAGGTTGTCGCGGTCCAGATGGTCGCAGAGGCGGCCCGGCGTGCCCACCACGATGTGCGCGCCATCGTGCAAGAGCCGCGCCTCGCGACGCGGGTCCATGCCGCCCACGCAGGCCACCACCCGCGCCCGGGCGTAGAGCCAGCCCAGCTCCCGTTGCACCTGGAGCGCCAGCTCTCGCGTCGGGGCCACCACCAGCGCCGCTGGCGCGCCCGGCCGCGGGAGATTGCCCTCGGTGTCGAAGAGGTTGGGGGCGGCGGCGAGGCCGAAGGCCACCGTCTTGCCGGAGCCCGTCTTGGCCGACACCAGCAGGTCGCGCGCGGACTCCTCGGCGAGCACCGCCGCCTGGACGGCGGTGGGCTCGGCATAGCCCCGCTGGGAGAGGGCAGCAGCAAGGGGCTCGGGTAGCGATGGGAAGGGCATGGGGGCGGGCCGCTAACCGCGCGGCGGGTCGACGGAGGTGTTGATCGCACCTGTTTGCGCGAGCCACTGCTCGACCCCACGCGCGCACCCCAGGGGCGCGTCGGCCTCGGTGTCGACGTGAAGCTCGGCCTGGGCGTAGAGGGCAGCCCGCGAGGCGAGGATCTCGCGCAGCTCGGCGAGCGCATCGGCTCGCCCGCGCATGGGCCGCACGTCGCCCTGATCCTCCACGCGGCGCAGGTGCGACTCCGGCGAGGCGCGCAACCACACCGTCCGCGCGCGCTCGCGCAACAGCGCCCAGGTGGTGGTGTCGGTCACCACCGAGCCGCCGGTCGCGAGCACGGCGCGCTGGCCGAGCAGCCCCGCGAGCACCTCGCGTTCGAGCGCCCGGTAGCGGTCGCTGCCGTGGTACTCGAAGATCTCGCCGAGGCGCAGGCCGGCGCGCTCCTCGACGGCCTGATCGACCTCCACGAATCGCACGCCAAGCCGCTCGGCGAGGAGCCGTCCCACGGTGCTCTTGCCCGCCCCCCGGAGCCCGACGAGCGCGATGGTGTGGCGCCCCGTTGACGCCATCGCGCGCTCGCGAGCGGGACCGTCGAGCGCCGCGAAGCGAGTCACCGCGTCCACCACCGGGCCAACCTCGGCCACCACGCTGGCCAGCGACACCTCCAGCGCGGCGCACAGCTCCCAGAGGCGCAGCAAGCTCGCGTTTCCCTCGCCGCGCTCCACGTCGGCCAGGAAGCGCAGGGACAGGCCCGCCCGTCGCGATAACTCCACCTGCGTCCAACCCCTCGCCTCGCGGATCGCGCGTACCCGCGCGCCCACGCGGCGAAGGACGACGCTGCTCTCCACGCTCTCCACGCAGGCATTATAATGCATATTGCCGGTCTTGCAACCGGGACAGATATGCAGTATATCGCCACCGACCCGGAACCACCCCCATGGCCGACGCCGCGCATCCGCCCGTCTCCTTCGAGACGCACCCCTCCAAGTACAAGCACTGGAAACTCGACATCTCGGGGCCGATCGCGGCCGTCACCATGAAGGTCGATGAAGACGCGCCGATGTGGCCGGGCGCCTACGAGCTCAAGCTCAACAGCTACGATCTCTCCGTCGACATCGAGCTGTACGACCTCTCGCAGCGCCTGCGCTTCGAGCACCCCGAGGTGCGCGCCGTGGTGCTCACCGGCGGCTACGACCGCATCTTCTGTGCCGGCGCCAACATCCGCATGCTCGCGCAGGCCTCCCACGCCTTCAAGGTGAACTTCTGCAAGTTCACCAACGAGACGCGCTGCGGGATCGAGGCCGACAGTCGTTCCGGCAACGCCACCTGGATCGCCGCGCTCAACGGCACCGCGAGCGGTGGCGGCTACGAGCTGGCGATGGCCTGCGAGGAGATCTACCTCATCGACGACGGGAACTCCGCTGTTTCCTTGCCTGAAGTTCCGCTGCTGGGCGTGCTTCCTGGCACCGGCGGGCTCACCCGGCTCACCGACAAGCGCAAAGTTCGCCGCGACATGGCCGACGTCTTCTGCACCAAGGCCGAGGGCTTCAAGGCGCGCGACGCCGTGAAATACCACTTCGTCGATGGCAGCTTCCCGCGCAGCAAGTGGGCGGCGAGCATCGAGGCCCGCGCCCAGGCCGCCGTCGCGAACAACCCGATGCCGACCGACGCCGCGCCGATCGTGCTCGAGCCGCTCGAGCCGGTCCTCACCGACACCCACATCGAGTACGACCACGTCAACGTTCGCCTCGACCGCGCGGCCCGCATCGCGCACGTGACCGTGCAGGCCCCTGGCGAGACCCCCTCGACCACCTCGCGCACCTGGGCGCTTCGTTGTTTCCGCGAGCTCGACGACGCGCTCTTGCGGCTGCGGGTCAACAACCTCGACATCGGGCTCCTGGTGTTCAAGTGCACCGGCGATCGCGAGGCGGTGATCGCCCACGATGCCGCCCTCGACGCCGACACCTGGTTCAACCGCCAGGTCCGGGCGTACCAGGCCCGCGTGCTGCAGCGCCTCGACAACATGGCCAAGTCGATCTTCGCGCTCGTGGAGCCGGGTAGCGCCTTTGCAGGCTCGCTCTTCGAGATCGCCCTCGCCGCCGACCGCTCCTACATGCTGCACGACGACGACGAGACCAACAAGGTCGTGGTCACGGGTGTCAGCCACGGCCGCTTCCCGATGCACTCGGGGATCACTCGCCTGGAGGCCCGCTACCCGGGCGAGCCCCCCACGCCGGCCAAGATCCTCGCGCTCGGCGAGGCCCTCGACGCCCCCACCTGCGAGGAGCTCGGGCTGGTCACCATGACCCCGGACGAGATCGACTGGGACGACGAGATCCGCATCGCCATCGAGGAGCGCGCGTCGCTCTCGCCCGACGCGCTCACCGGCATGGAGCAGAACCTCCGCTTCGGCGGCACCGAGTCGATGGACAACAAGATCTACGGGCGGCTCACCGCGTGGCAGAACTGGATCTTCCAGCGCCCGAACGCCGTCGGCGAGCGCGGCGCCCTGAAGATGTTCGGCGCGCCGGAGCGTGCCGTCTACGACTACCGTCGCACCTAGCTTTCACTGGAGTCCCGCATGGCCGGCATCGACTACGCCTCCCTCATCCCCAACAACGTGAACCTCGACAGCGACAAGAAGCTGCAGAGGGCGCTCGAGAAGTGGCAGCCGGCCTTCCTCGACTGGTGGAACCAGATGGGGCCCGAGGGCTACCAGGCCCACGACGTGTACCTTCGCACCGCGATCAGCACCGAGCCCGGCGGCTGGGCCCACTTCGGGCACGTGAAGATGCCCGACTACCGCTGGGGCATCTTCCTCGACGCCCAGGAGCCCGACCGTCGCATCCCCTGCGGCGACCACGCCGGCGAGCCGGCCTGGCAGGAAGTGCCGGGCGAGTACCGCAACATCCTGCGTCGCATCATCGTCACCCAGGCCGACACCGAGCCCGCGAGCGTGGAGCAGCAGCGCTGGCTCGCGCAGACGGCGCCCTCGCTCTACGACATGCGCAACCTCTTCCAAGTCAACGTGGAGGAGGGCCGTCACCTGTGGGCGATGGTCTACCTGCTGCACGCCTACTTCGGGAAGGACGGTCGCGACGAGGCCGACGACCTGCTCGCCCGTCGCGCCGGCGATGCCGACAAGCCGCGGATCCTCGACGCCTTCAACCAGCCGTGCCCGGACTGGCTCACCTTCTTCAGCTTCACCTGTTTCACGGATCGCGACGGCAAGTACCAGCTCGGCGCCCTCGCGGAGTCGGGCTTCGACCCGCTGTCCCGCACCTGCAAGTTCATGCTCACCGAGGAGGCTCATCACCTCTCCGTCGGGGAAACCGGCGTGGAACGGGTGCTCCGCCGCGGCGCGCAGCTGGCCAAACTGGATCGCAACGGCGACGCCCGTGCCCAGGGCGGCATCCCGGTGGCGATGGTGCAGAAGTGGATCAACTACTGGTTCAGCTACAGCATCGACCTCTTCGGTAGCGAGATCAGCACCAACGCGGCGGATTTCTTCGGCGCAGGCCTGAAGGGGCGCTGGGCCGAGAGCAAGGACTACGACGAGCACACCGCGCTCAACCAGTGGCAGCGGATGCAGGTGATCGAGGCCGGCAAGCTCACCGAGAAGGACATCCCGCTCCGCAACGCGATGAACGAGGTGCTCCGCGGCTCGTACATCAAGGACTGCGAGCGCGTGCTGAAGCGGTGGAACCAGGCCCTCGAGGAGGAAGGCACCGACGTGCGGGTGTCGCTCCCCGACCGGAAGTTCTTCCGCCGCCAGGGCATCTACGCCGACTGCCACTTCACGCCGCAGGGCGACATGATCTCCGCCGAGGAGTGGCAGGCGCGCCGGGGCGAGTGGTTGCCCTCCGAGGCCGACCGCAGCTACGTGGCGAGCCTCATGCACCAGGTGACGGAGCGCGGCAAGATCGCCCAGTGGATCGCCCCCCCCAAGAAGGGCATCCACGGCAACGCCTTCGACTACGAGTACGTGCGCCCGCCGCAGGGATGAGGCTCCTCGACCGCCTCCTCGGGCTCGGCCCCTCCGACGAGCCACGCCCGATCGCGGTGGGAACGCGCTCGGTGGTGACCGAGCGCCCGGTGGTGTCGGTGCCGGGCGCCCGCGTCTGCATCGAGCGGAGTGGTCGCGACGGCGAGGTGATTCGCTTCCTCGCCTGGTGTCACCGCGAGCGCGTGGACCTCGAGATCGTGGAAGCTGACATCGACCGGGTGACGGTGGACGGGCGAGCGCTGTCGCCGGCCGAGGCCGCGCGCGCCCTGAACCGGCGCTCAGGTTGACGGCGCCGCGACCGAGCGGGGCTGGCCCTCGTCGCTCGCGCGCTCTCCGGCCCGGTCAGACGTAGCGCGGCGAGGGCGCCGGTCTGGGCGAGGCGGGCCCGGTGGATACGGTGGCGGGGGGACTCGGCATGCGCTTCATCCACACCTCCGACTGGCACCTCGGCCACGAGCTTCACGACCAAGACCGGCGCGCCGAGCACCAGGCCTTCCTCGGATGGCTGCTCGCGTTGCTCCGCCGCGAGCAGCCTCACGCGCTCTTGATCGCGGGCGACATCTTCCACAGCAGCAACCCCTCCGCCCAGGCCGTGCGCGACTGGTACGGCTTCCTGCTCGAAGTCTCGCGACTCCAAACGCCGCCGCAGGTGGTGGTGATCGGCGGCAACCACGACTCGGGGCCACGCCTCGACGCCCCGCGCGACCTGCTCGCATCGTTCCGCGTTCACGTGGTGGGCAACCCGCCCCGCACCGGCGACAAGCTCGACCCGGCCTCGATGATCGTGCCCATCCGCGACGGCCAGGGCGCCCTCGTGGGCCGCGTGGCGGCGGTGCCCTACCTACGCCCGGCCGACCTCCCGGGCGGCGAGGACCCCGATCGCTGGATCGAGGGCGCTCGCGCGGTGTACGCCTCGGTGCTCGGCGCGGTGCCCGGCGACGGCCTCCCGCTCGTGGCGATGGGTCACGCTTACATGGTGGGCGGGCAACTCTCGGACCTGTCGGAGCGCAAGATCTTCGGCGGCAACCTCCACGCGTTCCCGACTGACATCTTCCCACCGGGCGTGGCCTACGCCGCGCTCGGGCACCTCCACCGCGCGCAGAAGATCGGCGGCGATCCGCGCGTTCGGTATAGCGGCTCGCCCATCCCGCTGGCCCTCGACGAGCGCGACTACCCCCACCAGGTGCGGGTGGTCGAGGTGTCGCAGGGCGTGGCCATCTCCCGGGCCGAGGCCGTCCCCCGGCTGGTCGCGATGCCGCGATTCCCCCCGGAGGGCGCCGCCACCCTGGTCGAGATCGAGACGGCCCTCCGAGCCTGGCCCGACGACAATCCCGCGTGGATGGAAGTGTGCGTCCGAGACGCGCCCGGGCTCCCCGATCTGCGCGCCTGGGCCGACGAGATCGTGGCCAACAAGCGCGCGCGGGTGCTGCGCGTGGGGCGCGAGGGCGCCGGCCCGGGGGGCGCGCTCGCCGACGGCGATGGCCCGGTCGACCTGAGCCAATGGCAGGCCGACGACATCCTGCGTCACCTCTGGAGCACTCGCCACCCCAGCGACGAGCTCCCGGCCACGCTCCGCGCCGACTTCCACGATCTGCACGCCCTCGCGCTGGCGATGGAGAACGAGGCATGAAGATCCTCGTTGTCCGTGGCAAGAACCTCGCGAGTCTCGCCGGTGACTGGGAGGTCGACTTCACCGCGCCGCCGCTGGCGAAGGCCGGTACCATCGCCATCACCGGGCCGACCGGCGCCGGGAAATCCACCCTGCTCGACGCGATTTGCCTCGCCCTGTACGGGCAGACGCCGCGCTACCATTCGGCCGTCCGGCACCGTGTCGGGCACGCCCACGACGATGACGACGAGCAGCTCTCGTCGGGCGACGCGCGCGGCATCCTTCGACGCGGCACGGGCGAGGGCCACGCCGAGGTGGAGTTTCTCGCGCGCGACGGCCACGCCTACCGGGCGCGATGGTCGGTCCAGCGGGCGCACAAGAGGGCGAGCGGTCGCCTCCAGAACCCGGTCCGGTCGGTGGCGAGCATCGCCACCGGCCAGGTGATCGAGTCGGGCATCGACAAGGTGAACAACTGGATCGTCGACCACCTGGGGCTCACGCTGGAGCAGTTCACCCGCTCCGTGCTCCTGCCGCAAGGCGAGTTCGCCGCCTTCCTCCGGGCCGATGCCCGAGAGCGTGCTGGCCTGCTCGAGAAGCTCACCGACACCGCTTGCTACGGCCTCGTGGGCAAGCTGGCCTACGAGCGCGCCCGCGAGGCCCTGGACCTGGTGCGCGCGGAGCAGGAGAAGCTCGGCGAGCACCGGTTGCTCTCCGAGGAGCAACGGGCAGAGGTCGAGACCGAGGGCGCGGGGGCAGCGACCGAGGCCGAGGCCGCCGAGAAACGGGCGGAGCAGCTCGAACAGCAGGCGCTGTGGCACGCGCGGCTCGCCGAACTGTCCAAGCTCCTTGGCAGCGCCCAGGGCACGGTCGATGCCGCCACCGCGGCCCACCAGGCGGCCGCCCCGCGGGGGCAGGCGCTCGCCGAGATCGTCGCGGCCGAGCCGCTCCGCCCCGCCATCGAGCAGGCAACGAGAGCCGCCAAGCTCCTGTTCGATGCGACCCGGGTCGCCGCCGAGGCCCATGACGCCTCGCTCGCCGCGCGAGGCGAGGCCACCCGGAAGGCCGAGGCGCGCGCCACCGCCGAGGCGGGGGTAGCCGAGGCCCGGGCAGCGATCGAGGCCGCGCGCCCCCACCTCGCGGAGGCTCGCCGCCTCGATGGCACGGTTGCCGCGCAGACAACGGCCACCGCCAACGCCCGCGAGGCTGCCAGTCGCCGCGCCGACGAGCGGGCAGGCGCCGAGACTGCCCTGGTCACCGCCAAAGCGGACGTGGCCGCCAACAAGGGCCGGCAGGCGGCGGCCGAGGCCTGGCTGGCCCAGCACCCCGAGAGCGGGCCGCTGGTCACCGACTGGTCGCTCGCGCGCGCCAGCCTCGCCGCCTTCGCGCGACACGAAGCCGAGCGAGTCGAACAACAGGGTGAGGGCGCCGCGCGGGTGACGGCGCTGGAGGAGGCGAAGGGCGTGTACACCGGCCTCGACGCGAAGGCGACGGAACTCCACGGGGAGTCGCAGGCCAAGGCGCGGCAAGTCGAGGAGGCCGAGGCCGAGGCCGCGAGACACCCACTGGAAGCCTCGCAGGCCGCCCGGGTGGCGCTCGAGGGCCGGCGTCTCACCAGCACGCAAGCGCGCCATTGCCTCGACAACGCCAGCAAGTCGGAACGGGACGCGAAGGACGCGGCATCAGCGCGCGTGAAGCACGACGCCGAGGCGCTCGAGCAGGAACGCCTCGCTACCGAGGCCGAGGCCAACGCAGAGGCCCAGGCCATCGCGCTCGCGGAAGTGGAGCACCTACTGCGGCTCGCCCGCGCCACGGTCGACGTGGCCGCGCACCGAGCGGACCTGCGCGCAGGGGAGCACTGCCCGCTGTGCGGCGCCACCGAGCACCCCTACGCGGACCGTCCACCGGTGGTCAACCAGTTGATCGCCGACCTCGGCGTCCGCGAACGCGAGCTCAAGCGGCTAGAGAGCGCAGCGCGCGGCGAGGCGAAGGCGGCAGCCACGCGGGCGAGCACGTGCCGACGCTTGGCCGACGACGAGGCGGGGCGCGAGGCCAAGGCACGCGCGGAACTGGCAGGGCTCGACCAGGCCTGGAGCGGGCTGGGCCTGGGCACCGCGCTGTTCCCCCTCGAGGCTACCGAGGCCGCGCTCGCGGCCGACGAGCGCGAGTTGGAACAACGAGAACGCGCGGTCACGGAGGAGGAACGAGCCGCCTCCGCAGCGGCAAAGACAGCCGCCACCGCCCGAAAGGCCGCGCAGGAAACTGTCGATGCCGCCGCGGTGGCGCGGCGCGACGCCGAGAAGGCGGCCGGGTCCGTCGCCGCCTGCCAGAAACAGGTCGACGACAACGCGCGGGCGCTTCGTGACGCCGAGGCCGGGGTCGACGCCGCGCTTCGCGACCTCGCCGAGCCGCTCGGCGCGATGGGCGAGTGGCGCGGCCGTCTCTACGCCGACCCCAGGGGGTTCGCCCTCCAGTGCGCGGCGCTGGTCGCCGAGCGCGGCCAGCAGGAAGCGACGATCGCACGATGCGATCGAGACGGCGCCGCCCTCGCCGCGACGGCGCTGGCCACCGGCAACGACCTGGAGCAGAAGACCGCGCGATGCCGGGAAGCCGAGGGTGAACACGATGCCCGCGCCACCGAGCTCGACGGCAGTCGGCGCGAGCGCGCGGCGCTGCTCGACGGCCGGGCGGTGGCCGACGTCGAAGCCGAGCTGGATGGGTGTCTCCGGTCGCGACAGCTCACCCTCGACGACGCGCGCGGCGAAGCCGAGAACGCCGACCGGGCCGCCACGAGCGCGGAGGCCACGGCCACGGCCGAAAGCCGGGCCTCCGAGGCGGCCGGCGCGGAGGCCGCGCTGCGCGCCAAGGCGCGCGACGCAGCGCTCGCTGCGGCCGGGATCGACCTGCCGGTCGCCGAGCAGCGGCTCGCCGTCGCCCGGACCTGGATCGAGGCGGAGCAAGCCGCCCTCGCCCAGCTCGAGCGCGACCTCCACGCGGCCGACACCCACCGCCGCGGCCGCGCCCAGGACCTCGCGCTGCACGAGGCCACGCCACGGCCAGAAGCCAGTGCCCACGAGGTCGCGACGGACCTGGGCCAGGCCCGAGCGGCCCGAGACGAGGCCCGCACCCGGATGGGCGTGCTGGCTCAGCAACTCGCCGAGGACGACGCGCGGCGCGCGCGGGTGGCGGAGATCGTCGCCCGGGTCGAGGCGCTCACGGCGATCTACGAGCGTCGGCGGGCACTGAACGAGCTCCTCGGCGATGCCACCGGCACCCGCTTCCGGACCTTCGTCCAGTCGATCACGCTGGAGGTGCTGGTGGCCCGCGCCAACGAGCAACTGGCGCGCCTCGCCCCTCGCTACCGGCTAGGTCGCGCCCCCGGCGACTCGCTCGCCCTCCAGGTCATCGATCTCGACAGCGCCAGCGCGATTCGCCCCGTGAGCAGTCTCTCCGGCGGCGAGACCTTCCTCGCCTCGCTCGCGCTCGCCCTCGGGCTGTCGAGCCTCGCCGCCCGCGACCTGAGGATCGGTTCCCTGTTCATCGACGAGGGCTTCGGCACCCTCGACCCGAAGACCCTCGAGACGGTGATCGAGCTGCTGGAGTCACTGCAGGCCAGTGGTCGCCAGGTGGGCATCATCACGCACGTTCCCGGCCTGGCCGACTCGCTCGGCGCCTGGGTACGCGTCGTCAAGCACACCGCCACGCAGAGCCGAGTGGTGGTGGGGAGCGGCCCGCTCCCCATGTAGTCCCCGAGGGGTTCGCGTCCGCAACATCGCCATGCCCTACACGTGGACCGCCTGGCACGTCTCCTCGACGCGCTCCTCGCCGGCGCCGACCGCGCTGCGCCGCGACGCGCGCCCGCCGCCACCAGATTAGCGGCGCCGCAATGCCTTCCGAGCTCCTCCTGAGCCTGCACGTCAACGGCGAGCCCGTTCGGCGGCTCGTGCCCGCCTCGCGCAGCCTCCTCGAGTTCCTCCGCGAAGACCTCGACCTCACCGGCAGCAAGCACGGTTGCGACGTGGGCGACTGCGGCGCCTGCACGGCGCTCGTGGATGGGCTGCCCCGCCTCGCATGCATCACGCTGGCCGCCGACATGGAGGGACGCGAGGTCACGACGATCGAGGGCGTGGCCCCAGACGGCCAGCTCACGTCGATACAGGCTGCCTTCGACCGCCACGTGGCGGCGCAGTGCGGCTACTGCACCCCGGGCTTCGTGATGACGCTCACCCACCTGCAGGCCGAGAACCCGCGTCCCACCGAGGCCGAGCTCCGCGAGGCTCTCGGCAGCAACATCTGCCGGTGCACCGGGTACACCAAGATCCTCGCCGCCGCGCGCGAGGCGCTCAAGTGAAGGGTCCCATCGGGGCTTACGCGCCCAAGATCGACGGCCGCGAGAGGATCACCGGCCGCGTACGCTTCGTGGCCGACATGAAGCTGCCGCGCATGGCACACGCGAAGTTCCTGCGCTCCCCCCATGCCCACGCACGGATCAAGGGGATCAACCTCTCCCCAGCGCTCGCGATACAGGGCGTGTACGGCGCATGTATCGGCGAGGAATTACCACGCCGATATGGAGTGATTCCTGTCGCACAGGACGAAACGGCGCTCGCACTGGGCAAGGTGCGATACATCGGGGAGCCGATTGCGTGTATCGCCGCTGTCGACGAGGAAACGGCCCGGCGCGCCTGCAACGCCGTCGAGGTCGAGTACGAGCTGCTCGATCCCGTGTTCACCATCGAAGACGCGCTCGACCCTGCCAAGCCGATCATCCACGACGAGGCGCGGAAGCCCTCCAACGTGCTGCGCCGCGTGTTCCAGGACTACGGGAAGGTCGACGAGGCTCTCGGGGCGGCGCACCTGGTGCTCGAGTCCACCTACGACTACCCGGGTTCCACGCACGTGCCGCTCGAGTCGCACGCCGCGCTCGCCCGGCTCGAGGCCGACGGCAAGCTCACCTTGTGGTCGAGCACGCAGAACCCCCACTACGTCCATCGCGACGTGGCCAAGGCTCTCGGCCTGCGCGACGCCGACATCCGCCTCATCAAGCCGGCCGTCGGGGCCGGCTATGGCGGCAAGTGCGACCCCTTCTGCACCGACATCTGCGTCGCCTACCTCGCGAAGAAGCTCGGTCGACCGGTGCGTGCGGTGTTGGAGCGCGAGGAGGTGTTCTACGCCCACCGGGGGCGGCACCCCACGCGCATGTGGCTGAAGATGGGCTTCGCGGCCGACGGCGCGATCACCGCCATCGACTTCAAGGCCTGGGCCGAGGGCGGCGCCTACGCGAGCTACGGTGTAGTCACCAGCTACTACCTCGGCGTGTTCATGACACTGCCGTACAAGCTTGACAACTACCGCTTCGAGTCCCACCGGCTCTACACCAACAAGCCGCCCTGCGGGCCCAAGCGCGGGCACGGCGCCATCCAGCCGCGCTTCGCGCTGGAGATGCACCTCGACAAGGCGGCGGTGCAACTGGGCCTCGACCCGGCCGAGATTCGCCGTCGCAACTTGATCGAGCCCAACACGGAAACCTGCAACGGCCTGCGCGTCACCAGCGTGGGTGTGCGCGAGTGCCTCGACCGGGTGATCGAGGCCAGCGGCTACGCCGAGCGCCGGGGCCGACTTGGTCCGAACCGGGGCCTCGGCCTCGCCGCCAGCGCCTACATGTGCGGCGCGCTGCACCCCGTCTACCAGAACGAGATGCCGCACAGCGCCGTCCAGATCAAGATCGACCGCAGCGGCGAGGTCACGCTATTTTCCGGAACTGCCGACATCGGCCAGGGTAGCAACCACATGCTCGCCGCCCTCGCGGCCAGCGAGCTCGGCCTGCGCCCCGAGGACGTGCGGGTGATCGAAGCCGACACCTCGCTCACGCCCGTGGATCTCGGCAGCTACTCGAGCCGCGTCACCTTCATGGCCGGCAACGCCTGCCTCGCGGCGGTGGGCCCGCTTCGGGATAAGATCGCCAGCGCCGTCGCGGCTAAACACGACACCGAAGCATCAAATATCAGCTTCACCCCGGAGGGAGTCGGTACTGATACATCGCGTGTATCATGGGTCGACGCCGTCTGGCTCGCCGAGGAGAGGTTTGGCCCGCTGGTCCAGGCCGGGGGCTACACGCCGCCCAAGATTGGCAGTCGCTTCCGTCGCCAGTCGGTGGGCCCGAGCCCGGCCTACAGCTTCACCGCCCAGGTGGCCGAGGTGACGGTCGACCCCGACACCGGGGTCGTCAACGTCGACAAGGTGTGGGTGGCGCACGATTGCGGCAAGGTGCTCAACCTCGCGATCGTCGAGGGACAGATCGAGGGCTGTGTCTACATGGGCGTGGGCGAGGCGATGAGCGAGGAGCAGAGCTACCAGGGCGGGCGCGTGCGCGCGCCAAGCCTCCTCGAATACAAGATCCCCACCGTCCACGAGTGCCCGGAGATCCTGGTCTACACCGTGGAGTCGAACGATCCCGAGGGGCCACTCGGCGCCAAGGAGGCCGGGGAGGGACCGCAACTCCCCACCGCCCCCGCCATCGCCAACGCCATCTTCGATGCCACGGGCCTGTGGTTGCAGGCGCCGCCCTTCACGCCCGAGCGAGTGTTGAAGGCGCTGGAGCGGAAGCAACGGGGGACGGCCTGATGTTGCCCTTCCCCAGGGTGAACTACGAGGCTCCCCGCACGCTCGACGAGGCCGCGCGGCTCGCCGCCGAGTCCGGCGCCAAGCTCCTGTCGGGCGGCACCGACCTGTTGCCCTCGCTGAAGCACGGGCTCTTCCAGCCCACGGTGCTGGTGTCGACGCGCCGGCTGCAGGCGCTCTACCAGCAGTCGCCACGCCAACTCGGGGCGGGGTTGAGCCTGCGTGATATATCACGTATATCATGGGTTAACGCAGAGTATCCGGCACTCGCGGCCGCCTGTCGCACCGTGGCCACCCCCACGATCCAGGGCATGGCCACCCTCGGCGGCAACCTCGCCCTTGATACACGGTGCGTGTATTACAACCAGCCAGAGGGCTGGCGAGCGGCACTCGGCGGCTGTCTAAAGTGCGAGGGCACGGTCTGTCACGTGGCGCCGAGGGGAACCGGCTGCTACGCCGCCCACTCGGCCGACACCGTGCCTGCGCTGTGGCTCTACGGTGCCAAGGTCCGGGTCCATGGTCCCGGGGGCGAGCGAATCATCGATGTATCAGCCATGTCTCAGTCGGATGGCCAACGTCCGCCCCTGGACCCGGGCCAGATCATCTCGGCGGTGACGCTCCCCGCCAGCCCGCCCGCCGTGGTTCACCGGAAGCTGCGCCTGCGCGCCGCGATCGACTACGCGCAGCTGCTGGTGGCCGTCTCGCGCGACGACGCCGGCTACCGCGCGGTGATCTCGGCGGTAGGGCCGACACCGGTGGCGGTGTCTGGTCGCAGCCTGCCGGAGCTGGTCGACGCGGCTCACGCGGCCGTGCAACCCCTCGCCACGCACCTCAGTGCCGTCACCTGGCGCAAGAAAATGGTGCGGGTCGAAGTGTCCCGAGCGGCGGCGGCGCTGCCCGCCTAGTTCCCCCGGTACATCAGCTCCGCCTGCTCCGGCGCAATCCAGCCCATCAGGGCGGCAGTGTGGTAGCCCACCACGACCTCGTCGAGCGAGCGCACCTCCACCTCGCTCGTGGGCGACAGGGCACGGTCTACCGCCATCACCTCCGCGAAACGCTGGGGAAAGCGAGGAACGAGAACGGGCTCTGCGAGTCCCTCCGGCATCACGGGCAGCCCCGTCTCCGCGCGGTAGAGGTCTTCCGCGCCGAGGATGTGGGATAGCTCATGCGCCACGGTGATCTGGGCGTAGGCGGGGTTCGGCTCGGAGGTGGAGACGAAAGCCACCGCCACGCGACCCACGCTGGAGCCCCGGCTGTGGGCCGCGACCTCGCTGGTGGTGTCGGCGTAGATCACGTAGACTCGGGCATCCCAGAGGTCGGGATCTCCGCCGTGCTCCCGGGCGATCGCGTGGAAGTAGCGCGGATACTGGAAGGACAGCCAGGCCTGTTTCCACCAGGGGTCGTCCGGCTCGGCGAGCGACGGCGGCACCACGGCGTGGCCCCAGGGGCCGAAGGTGCTGATCTGCACCGGCGCCAGCTCCTGCCTGGTGAGGCGTTGACGTTCCCGCGCGAACCAGGGGCCGATGTGCTGGAGGGCGAAGTCACCGTCAGGGTCGTTGAGCTGCCGCACGATGGCGCTTTCCAGCATCTGCGGCTCGCCGATTTGGAAGATGGCCACGTTCACCGTGCTGCTGGGGTCGAGACGACGTTTCTCGCGTTGCCAGTAGTCCTCCGCCGCGTAGAGGAAGACGCTGAAGCAAAAAAGCACGAACAACTGCCGGAGCCGCCGCAGCCGGACGGCCTTGCGCACATCTTCCGCGCAGCAGGGGCACAGTCGCTGGTCGCGCGCCTCGAGCCGGCACACCGCACAAATGGCGCGACCACAGGTCTGGCAGGTACGTCCCAGCAGCTGGGCCGGGTGATCGGGGCAGGTGGCAGCGCAGTCGGCGGCCTCCTCGATGAGCACGGCGTTCGCGGACTCGGCGCGAAGTCGCGACACGAGTGCCTGCGCATCGGCGATGCTCGTGGTGTCAAGCAGGCAGACCGGCAGCATGGCCGCGCCCGCGACCGGCGAGATCGTCGTCGCCGGCCCCGGGGCGACCAACACCACCTTCCACCGGCGCCCAGGGTCGCCGGGCTCCACCCTCAGATCCCCTGGCCGAGGAGCAGGTAGGCGCTGCCGGAGCGGCTCCCCACGCCGTAGTCCTCGTAGGGTGCGCCCACGAGCACGTCGGACTTCCCATCCCCGTTGGTGTCGCCCACGCCGGCGATGGTGTTGCCGGCGTAGTCGCCCTCGCGCTCCCCGATGAGCTTGGCGCTGGCCGACAGGAGCGTGGCGAAGCCCGACACCGGGCCGTACACCAGGTAGGCCGCCCCGGCGTTGTTGCCGCCGGCGTCTTCGAGTACCGAGCCCACGAGGATGTCGTCGTCGCCGTCGCCGTCCATGTCGCCAGCAGGCGCGACCGACCAGCCCGCGCCGTCGTCACCGCCCTCGCCGGCCACCGCGCCGTCCGCCCCGGAGAGGTCGAAGCTTCCGCTGTGCGCGTTGCCGAGCAGCAGGTAGGCCGCGCCCGCGTCGGCAGCGCCGTAGTCGTAGTAGGGCGCGCCGACGAGGAAGTCGTCGTAACCGTCACTGTTGGTGTCGCCCGCGGTCGCCACCGCGTAGCCGGCCTGGTCGCCGAGGTTCTCGCCCACGCAGGTGAGATCGGCCGAACCGAGGTCGACGTCGCCGCTCACGGGCCCCAGCAGCAGGTAGGCCGCCCCCGAGCCCGCGCCGCCGCTGCCGTCGCCCACGGCGCCCACCAGCACGTCGCCGAGGCCGTCGCCATTGCTGTCGCCGATCAGGGCCACCGAGGTACCGGCCTGGTCGGCGGCGGACTCGCCAATGATCGTGGCTTCCGCCGCCGACAAGTCGATCGCCCCCGCCGTGGGGCCAGGGACGAGCCAGGCCACGCCCGACAACGATCCTCGGTCGTCGGCCCCGGGACCACCCACCACGAGATCGTCGTAGCCGTCGCCATCGACGTCGGCGCCGCCGCCCAGGGCGTAGCCGGCGTAATCCCCCGCGTCCTCACCGAGCAGGATGGTGCGCGCGCCGGTGGAGAGGTCGATATCACCGGTCTTACCACCCTCCACGATGTAGGCAGCGCCGGCGTCGGTGCCCCCGCCATCGTCGTACCATGCGGCCACCGCCACGTCGTCCTGGCCGTCGGCGTCCCAGTCACCCACGGCGGCCACCGACCAGCCGGCGCCGTCGCCCGCGTCGCCCCCGAGGATGCGCGCCACGGCAACGGTGTCGAGGTCGTTGACCCCCACGGTGCCGCCGGTCACCACGTAGATGGCGCCCGCCCCGCTGCCGCCGTCGTCGTGGCCCCAGGCGCCGATCATGAAGTCGGCGTAGCCGTCGTTGTTCCAGTCCCCGGCGGCGCCCACCGCGGTGCCGGCGTAGTCGTCGGCGTTGCTGCCTCTGAACTGCGCGTCGGCCGTGGATAGGTCGATGTCACCCTCGATACCGCAGGTGTTGGAGGTGCCGTCGCAGTCGTTGTCGAGGCCGTCGAAGCACACCTCGGTGCCCGCCGGGCTCACCGTGGCGTCGCTGTCGAGGCAGTCGTCAGCGTTCTCGACGTAGCCGCCGGGCACCGCGCAGGCCTCGTAGGTGCTCGCCGGGTCGCCGTAGCTATCGCCGTCGGCATCGGCGTAGAAGGTGGTCTTCACGCCCTCGTCGACCTCGGCGTTGCAGTCGTTGTCCACCCCGTCGCAAGCCTCGGGGTTGCCAGGGAAGGCGGTGGGGTCGCCGTCGTCGCAGTCGGTGGCGTCGTTCACCCAGCCGGGCTGCGCCTCGCAGAAGTCGGCCACCACCGAGGCGTCGCCGAAACCGTCGGCGTCGGCGTCGGCGTGGAAGACCAGCGTGACGCCGTCGTCGATGGTGCCGTTGCAGTCGTCGTCGACGCCATTGCAGGTTTCAGCGATGTCGGGGTTGACGGCGGGATCCTCGTCGTCGCAGTCCTCGCCGCCGAGGCCCCAGTGCTCGAAACCGTCGGCGTCGGCGTCGCGCGCCACAACGTGGAAGGCCTGCGTGGCCGTGGCCACCAGCCCGTCGACGTCGGTGACCACCACGGTGACGGTGTAGTCGCCGATCGGCAGGGGATCGAGCGTGAAGTCGGCCATCCCGTCCACCCCGGGCGCCACGGGCAGCTCGGCGAGGCCGTCGCTGGCCCCCGACCAGGCGAGCACCAGCTCGGTGAGCGAGCCACCGTCGGGATCGCCGACCAGGACCTCCACCCGCACCGGGTCGTCGGGGTCGAAATACTCCTCGGCGCGGGGGTCGAGGAATCCGACCTGCGGCTCGCGCAGCTCCGTTGCCGTGTCGGGCGCCGCCACCGGGTCGTCGTCGAACCACACGCCGCCATCCTTTTCCGAGGAAAAGTCCCTGGAGCAGGCGGCAAGGAGCAGGAACATCAGCCGCGTAGTCTACCGCGACGCGCCGCCCCCGCGGGCCGACTGGCCGATCGCGCCGGGGCGGGCCGCCCGCTGCCGGTACACGATCGCCAGCACCTGCGCCACCGGGCCGAAGAACTCGGCGGGGATCGGCAGGCCGAACTGGGTGCGGGCGTAGAGCGCCCTGGCCAGGGGGCGGTCCTCGATGATGGGCACCTCATGGCGACCGGCCTCGGCGCGAATCCGGAGCGCAACATGGTCGACACCGCGCGCCACCACCACCGGCGCCGCGTTCTCCTCGCGACGGTAGCGCAAGGCCACGGCGTAGTGGGTGGGGTTGACGATCACCACGTCGGCCTCCTTCACTCTCGGCAGCTGCGACTGCATCGCGATCTGGCGCGCGCGCTGCTTTCGCCTGGCCTTCACCTTGGGATCGCCTTCCTGCTCCTTGTGTTCCTGCTTGACCTCTTCCTTGGTCATCATCATCTGTCGCGACATATTGTACTTCTGCCAACCGAAGTCGACCACGCCGATCGCCACCACCACCGGCGTTACCCGCTGCAGGAAGTCGATAGCCATGCTGCCGAGGAAGGCGAACTGGGCGCGAGGCTCCAGGGTGCCGAGCACCGGGATGGCGTCGATGTGCTCGCGCACGCAGGCCCAGGCCGCCCAGCTGATGAAGCTCGCGATGGCGAGCCCCTTGGCGAGCTGCACCCAGGGCTGGGCGCTGAAGAACTGGTTCTGGGCCGCCTTGAACGGGTCGAGGCGCTCCGCCTTGGGCTCGAGCGCCGCGGGCGCCACGTTGAAGCCGGTGATCAGGGTGCCGGTGAAGGCCATGGCGATCGCGGTGGCGGCGAGGGTAAGCACCAACGACGGCCCCATGGTGGTGGCCACGGTCACCGCGATGATCTCCACGTCGCCCATCGCCAGCTCGCCCGCCACCGCGCGCGCCCGCATCGCGTCGACGAGCCCGCGATAACCATCGCCGAGCAACGGCAGGCAGGCGAAGAGCGTGCCGCCCCCGGCCACCACGCCGACCGCCGCCACCAGCTCTTTGGATGTCGCGACTCTTCCTTCCTCGCGCGCCTGCTGGATTCTTCTGTCGCTGGCCTCTTCGGTCTTGTCCTGCTCGGTATCAGCCACCCGACACCGCCTGGAGCAGCGCGCGGATCGGCACGATGAGGCCCGCGAGCGCGTCGCGCTCCATCATCAGCATCGCCGGCACGGCCGCCGCGAACACCACCATCCCCGCCATGAGCGTCAGCGACATGCCGATGGAGAAGAAGACCTGGAGCCCCGGCGCCATGCGCCCCACCGTCATGAGCGCCAGGTTGACCAGGAACGCGAAGGCCACCACCGGAGCGGCGAGGCGCACGCCCAGCACCAGCACCGAGCTGGCCACGTTCAGCAACACCTCGCCGCCCGCGAGCGGGGCGACGATGGTGCCGGGGGGCACCGTGGTGAGCGACTCGCCGAGCGTGCGCACGCAGGCCAGGTGCATGTCCAGCGCGAAGAACAGCCCGGTGGCGAGCATCTGCGACAGGGCGCCCAGCGGGTTGCCCTGCGTCCCGGTGATCGGATCGAGCATGCCACCGAGCGACAGGCCGATCTTCATGCCGATCACCTCGCTCGCCATCGCGAGCGCGCCGATGACCAGCCCCACCACGAAACCCATCGCCACGCCCACGCCCACCTCGAGCACGCTGGTGACCAGCAGATCGGGGATCGTCGCCGGGGCGCGGGTGCCCTCGACGGTGGGGTAGAGCACCGCCGCCAGCGGCAAGGCCGCCGCCAGCCGCGCGATCGCGGGCACGCTGCGGGAGCCGGTGACCGGCAGGGCCATCAACAGGCCTCCCACGCGCGCGAAGACAAGGAAACCGAGGAGCAGGGGCTCGAGGTCGACGACCTCGGTCACGGCGCGCCCCGCGAGGCCGCGGGGATGCGATCGAGGCTGCGCTCGCCGAAAGACACGGTTTGCTCAATCATCCAGCCGCCGCCGAAGGCGAGCACCGCGCAGATACCGAGCAACTTCGGCAAGAACGTGAGGGTCTGCTCGTGCACCTGCGTGACCGCCTGCACCAGCGACACGATGGTGCCGATGATCACCGCCACGCCGAGCAGCGGCACGGAGAGCAGCAGCGTCATGCGCAGGGCCTCCTGGCCAAGGCGAATCACCTCCGACTCGTTCATCGCACCACCCCCGCCGCGAGGTCGCGGACCAGGAGCGCCCAGCCGTCCATCAGCACGAAGATGATCAGCTTGAAGGGCAGGGAGATGACCACCGGCGGCAGCATCATCATGCCCATGCCCACCAGCACGCTCGACACCACTAGGTCGATGACGAGGAAGGGCACGAACACGTAGACCACGGTGATGAAGGCCGTCTTGAGCTCGCTCAGCACGAAGGCGCTGACGATGCACGAGGTCGGCAGTTCGGCGAGCGAGCCCGGGACGGGAATCTGCGCCACCTCGATGATGGTCACCATGTCGGAGCGGCGCGTGTTGTTCAACATGAACTCGCGCATCGGGTCGAGCGCCGCCGGGAGCGCTCTCTCGATGGGCATCGCGCCCGACAGGTAGGGTTCCACCCCGGCGGCCCAGGCGCTGTCGAGCGTCGGCTGCATCACCATCAGCGACAGGAAGAGCGACAGGCCCACGATCACCTGGTTGGGGGGCGACTGCTGCAGGCCGAGCGCCTGTCGCAGCAAGGAGAACACGACGACGAAGCGCACGAAGGGCGTCATCACCACCAGCATCGCCGGGATGAAGGACATCCCCGTGAGCATGAGCAACAGGCGAACCGCGCTCGACACCGGCGTGGCGACCACGCCCTCCGCCAGGTCGCCAACCAACTGGGCGCCCGGCTCGGCGACGGTCACCACCGGTTCCACAGCCGCCGCGAGGCTAGCGAGGAGCAGGATCACCGGCGGCCCTCGGCCGCGACCTTCTCGAAGCGGCGCACGCGGTCGTCGAGGCTGGAAGAGCGGGCGCGGGCAACGTCGGTGCCGGTGGCCCGCTGCTGCTCACGCTGCGCGAGTCGAGCGAGCAGGTCGCGCGTGGACGGGATCGGCGGCTCGGGCGCGCCCGGGGCCGGGGCGAGGCGCAACGGCTGGGGCGACGCCAGCAAGCGTAGGTCCTGGAGCGGCGGCCCCACGCGGACCGGGGCGGCGACGGGCGCGGCCACCACCGGCGCCGCGGAATCGGCCGGCGCGGGCGGGACAGGGGCGCCGGTGGCCAGCGAGGCCGTGCCCACGGCGGAGAAGATGCGACCCCGCG
>Ga0194131_10004399_pt1 | contig 21291 bp, 17 predicted proteins | sample TA2KigO120mmetaG_FD_148631 | JGI IMG/M metagenome (GOLD analysis project Ga0194131, IMG submission 148631) | Freshwater microbial communities from Lake Tanganyika, Tanzania - TA2015053 Kigoma Offshore 120m | ecosystem: Environmental > Aquatic > Freshwater > Lake | place: Tanzania: Lake... | reverse complement strand
CGCCCGCAGGCGAGCTTGAAGGCCGGGTCGCAACGCAGGCTGTCGAGATCGTTGGCATCCTCGTAGCCGCAGGCGATCGCCAGGATGCGGGCGCGCAAGATGCTGGCGAGCGGGTGTATCACGCGCGCGCCGTCGCGCCGATCGGCGATCAGGGCCGCAAGCCTGTCCGCCAGACCGAGACGGCGCTCGGCCTGGGCCAGTACCATCACCCCGCCGTCGGAGCTGATGCGCCCGCCGTCGAACGACGCGCTCATCTTCTTGCGCCCGACGCTTGGCAAATCGAAGGAGAGTTCTCTATCGTCGGCCATGGCGGGCGTGGCGCCTCCCTGCTCTCGTGAAGGACCGGCTTAGACAACCAAATCCTAAACGAAATCAGTGAGTTATGCTACACCCGCAGCATCGAGACAGCCCGCGTCACGAATAATTCGGGCTAGGCGCCTTCATAAACCTGCGGACGCCCCTCTGGCGCGACGGCGCATTCGTCGGCGTGCTCGCCGCGCCGGTGCAGGTCGGCCATCTATCCCGCGCGCTCCAGACGATACCGGGCAGCGCCATTGGCCGCTTCTTCATCCTGCGTGGCAGGGACGAGGTGCTGGCGCATCCGCACTTGGCCGCCCGGCGATCTCACGCCACCGACGAGCGCCAGCCGCTGCCGCGGCTCGATCAGGTCGACGATCCGATCCTTGCGCGCATCTGGGACGAGAAACGCGCGCCGATCGAGACCTTGCGGGCGAGGCTGACCGATAGCCATCTGGTCGAGGCCGGCGGCCGGACCTACGTTTTCCTCACGCGCGAGCTGCGCGGCTATGGGCCGACACCGTGGATTATCGGCACCTATGTCGACCAGGAGGATGTCGAGCGCGAGCTGCTTCGGCTTATGCGCGCGCTGATGGCCGGCGCCGGCGTGCTCGTGGTCGCGCTCATCGCGGCCTTCGGTTTCGCCCGCCTTCTCGGCCGACCGATCCTGGCGCTGGCTCGCACGGCCGAGGCGGTACGCAACCTCGACCTCGCTTCGGCCGTGCCGCTCAAGCGAAGCGTCGTGCGCGAGCTCGATGACGCCGGACGCGCCGTCAACCAGATGCTGGTCGGGCTCCACTGGTTCGAGACCTATGTGCCGCGGCGGCTGGTCAGCAATCTGATCGGCCGGCAGACGACCGCCATCGCCTCAGCCGAACGTCGGATGACCGTGCTGTTCACCGATATCCGCGGCTTCACCAGTCTTTCCGAGCAGCTGTCGACCGCCGAGGTGGCAGCGCTTCTCAACGAGCATTTTTCTCTTCTCGACCGCATCGTCAATCTCGAGGACGGCATCGTCGACAAGTATATCGGCGACAGCGTGATGGCTTTCTGGGGCGCTCCCGCAATCGAGCCGGATCATGCGGCTCGCGCCATCCGGGCGGCCCGCGCGATGATTGAGAGCATCGCTTCGGACAATCGACGCCGGAGCGCCGACGGGCTGCCCATCATCCGTGTCGCCATCGGAATTCACACCGGTCCTGCCATCGTCGGCAATGTCGGCCCAGCCGGCCGCGTCAACTACACGATCGTCGGCGACACGGTGAACACCGCGACCCGGATCCTCGGCGAGGCCAAGACGCTCGACGATCTCGCCGACGTCGTGGTGCTTGCCAGCGGCGAAACCGTCCGCGCCGCAGGCCAGGAGGCCCGTAACTGCCAAGCCCTGGGAACTCGCCAGCTTCGCGGCCGGATCGGGGCGATCGAGCTCTTCCGCGTCATCTAGAAAGGGAGAAGCGGGGGCCTGACTCGGTTCATGACGGCTTCGCCAACCGCAAGCGGGCAGAAAAGGGCCGTCAGGACTCGAACCGATCGACGACTTGACCGTCGGGATCGAGCGCGCAGGCGATCAGCGGTCCGCCGAAACCTGCTCCTCCGTCGATAGTGACGGCGAAAGGCGTCTCGACCAGACCGGGGTGCTGGCGATCGTAGCCGCGCACGACGCGGGCGAAGTCGCCGTAAGCCCGATCCATCTGTGCGAAGGCCGGGCTTCCCCACCAGAAGCTGTCGACCTGGGCGTTGAGCGGCCGCGACGGATCGATCCCGGCGTGGCAGAAGAGGACGCGACCGCCGGTCGCCGCGCGCCTGAGGCCGGAGAAGAACAGGTCATGCCCTGGGCGTGCCCGTACCGCGTCGCGGATTCGGCTGGTCCAGCGGCCGATCGTGAGCGCGCCATCTCGCGCGGCGACGCGCCCCTGATCCGCCGTGGTCCCGTAGGCCGCAAGCGTCGCGCCGACACCGTGATCGAGCATCCAGGCAAGAACGCCACGCGGATCCGTGGCGAATTGGAGCTGGAGAAGCTTGTGCCACATCTCCTCCTGCGCGCCGCGCAGATAGGCGAGATCGGAGACGAAGACCAAGGGCCGCGCCAGGAACCAGAGGCGAAAGCGCAGCAGCTCGTCGATCGTCTCGGCGGCGGCAGCGCCGTGACCTACATAGTTGCCGAGATAGACGAGCCGGTCGTTCTGGCCGAGGCGCCGCGCAAGCTCGGCATGCAGACGTCCGAGCCGCTCGGCCTCTCCGTGAATCGAGGCGACCGCCCAAAGGCGGTCGCCCGATTTGAGCGCTGCGAACTTTTCCCGATCCGACATGCGCCGAGAAAGTAAGCCTCTCTCAAGCCGCGCGCAGCATCTGCTCCAGCCGCTGTGCGGCCGTTTGCTCGTCGATCTTCTCGATCACCGCGAACTCGCGTGCAAGCCGGTCGAGCGCGGCCTGGTAGATCTGCCGCTCGGAATAGGACTGATCCGGCTGCCCGGCGTTACGATAGAGGTCGCGTACCACCTCGGCGATCGAGTTGGGATCGCCGGAGTTGATCTTGGCCTCGTATTCTTGAGCACGACGACTCCACATCGTCCGGCGGGCGCGCGAGCGACCCTTGAGACGGGTGAGCGCCGCCAGCATCTCTTTCCTAGTCGCGAGCCTGCGCAGGCCCGAGGTGCGCACCTTGGCGATCGGCAGGCGTAACGTCATCCGGTCCTTCTCGAAGGTGATGACGAAAAGATGCAGATCCTGGCCTGCGATGGTCTGGGTCTCGGTTTCGACGATGCGCCCGACCCCGTGCGTCGGATAGACGACATGGTCGCCGGTGGCGAAGCCGGAGGCTCGGATCAGCGTCGCGAGCTTGGCCGACTCACCAGCCGCAGAAGGCCTCGGGGCTCCGGTCAGCGGCGGCGCTGCCGGCGCCGGCTTAACCATGATCGCAGGCTGACCGGGGACCGCCACGACCGGCGGGCGGACCGGTGTCGAGGCCATGGTCATCGACCGCGGTAGGATCGGACGAGCCGTACCGTTGGTATGCGCCTCCGTCTTTTTCGCCGGAGCCGGCGCTTTTCCGGCAGCCTTTGCCGCCGGAACCTTGGCGGGCTCCGGCTTCTTGGCGATTGCCGCAGCCTTGCCGTTGGCTTTCTCGGCCGCGGGACGAGCCGCCGCTTCGACCTTCTTGGGGACAAGCTTCTTTGCTTCGGGGGTCTTCTTCGCTTCGACCTTACGCGCGACAGCAGTCTTCTTTGTCTGTGCTTTTGCCGCGATCGGCTTCTTTATCTGAACTTTGCTTTTATTCTTCACCGACTGAGGCTTTCCTTGCGCTTTCTTCGTGACGGCACGCACCACAGACTTCGCGGACAAGACCTTCTTCTGCTGCTGCTTGGCAGCAGCGACAGGCTTGGTCTTCTTGGCGGCAGGCGCTTTCGCCTTGGTCCTTTTCTTAGTCATCGGCTACTCCAACCCTCTTGCTCGCACGCGCCGAAACGCAGTCACGAACCCCTTCGGCAGAAGCCGAAGCCCCGCCGATCCCCCAGTAGCAGTAAAGTGCGGAAAAGGAGCCTGTGCCGAACTATGGCCTAATTCCGCGGCCCCTTTCGTATTCACCTAGAAATTCTGTATAGCACAACTTTCCGCGAATTTCCAGATGTGAGCGCCAACCTGCCGCACCACAACGATAACTCATGCCTCGCAAACCCGTGATTTGCCGGCATTTATGACCGAGCCACCGCAACATCTCGGGATCGGCCGGATCGGTGCCCCCAAATGGAGGGGCCTCGTCCGCGTCACGGGCCTAGAAGTGGGAACGACGCTGAGCGGCGTCAACGCTTGCCCGGGTTGGGGCTGAAATACTTTTCGAACTTGCCCTCGACGCCTTTAAACGAATCGGCGTCGGCCGGGGCTTCCGCCTTGCGGGTGATGTTCGGCCATTGTTCTGCATACCGGCGGTTCATCTCGACCCACTTTTCCGCCCCGGCCGTCGTGTCCGGGACGATCGCTTCCACCGGACATTCGGGTTCGCAGACCCCGCAGTCGATGCACTCGTCCGGATGAATAACCAGCATGTTCTCGCCCTCGTAGAAGCAATCGACGGGGCAGACCTCCACGCAATCCATGTACTTGCACTTGATGCAGGCCTCGTTCACGACATAGGTCATCGCCGGTCTCCGGTGGGCGCGGCGCCTTGCATCCGGTCGGGTCGGGCGCTTCAGGGGACGTTCTGGGCCGCGAAAAGGCGGCCTCATATAGCACCGGCGGCTACAGGTGAAAACGCCGTCTGCCGTCGCGGCGAGGGTTTGATAGGGTCACGCCCTTGCGCCACCTTACCCGACCGGCATGACGACCTTCGATCTTTCCCGCGTCCGCGCCGACACCCCCGGTGTGGCCCAGGTGGTTCATCTCAACAATGCCGGAGCCGCATTGATGCCCGCGCCGGTTCTCGGCGCTGTCACCGCCTATCTCGGGCGTGAGGCCGCGATCGGCGGATACGAGGCGCATGCCGAGTCCGAACGGGCAATCGAGGGCAGCTACCGCAGGGCCGCGGCGCTGATCGGAGCCAGAGCGGAGGAGATTGCCTTCATCGAGAACGCGACTCGCGCCTGGGACATGGCCTTCTACGGACTCCGCTTCGGCGCCGGCGACCGCATCCTCACCGGCGCGCATGAGTATGTCAGCAACTACCTGGCCTATCTGCAGGTCGCGCAGCGCACCGGCGCGGCGATCGAAGTCATCCCGAACGACGAGAGCGGCCAGGTCTCGGTAGCGGCGCTCGAGCGCATGATCGACCGCCGGGTCAAGCTGATCGGACTCACTCATGTTCCGACCAATGGCGGCGTGGTCAATCCGGCAGCAGAAGTCGGCCGCGTCGCGCGTGCCGCCGGCATCCCCTACTTGCTCGATGCCTGCCAGTCGGTCGGCCAGATGCCGATCGATGTCCGCGCCATCGGCTGCGACATGCTCTCGACGACCGGCCGGAAGTATCTTCGCGGGCCGCGCGGCACTGGATTCCTTTTCGTCCGCTCCGACTTTTTGGAGCGCATCGACCCGCCGATGATCGACACCCATGCCGCCGCCTGGCCGGCACGGGACACCTATGTTCTCCGGCCTGATGCGCGCCGCTTCGAGAACTGGGAGACCAGCTACGCGCTCCGCCTCGGCCTCGTTGCAGCGATCGACTACGCGATGGCGGTCGGCCTTCCGACGATCTATCGACGCGTTCAGGCGCTTGCTGACGATTTCCGTCGCCGGCTCGATGCGATCCCCGGAGTCGCCACCCGCGACCTCGGCCGCGAGCGCTGCGGCATCGTCACTTTCACCGTCGACGGCAAGCCGGCCGACGAGGTGAACGCCACGCTCGCCGCCCGTCGCATCAATGTCTCGAAGACCACGGTCAACGGCACGCGCATCGACATGGAGCAGCGCGGCCTGACGGCGATGACCCGTGCCTCGGTCCACTACTACAACAGCGAGGAAGAGGTCTCCGCCGCCGCCGACGCGGTCGCCGCGATCGCCGGCGGCTAGCCTTCCCCGGCACACCAGCGGCGCCACATCTCCCGGAGCGCTGCCTCGACCGAGCGTGCGTAGGGGGCCGGCTGACACAGCGGCGAAGCCGAGACGCGGGCACGAAGCCCCGCACGGAGCGCGGCCAGCCTGCCAGAATCCGTCGCGAGCGCCCTTGCGATGCCGATATACGCATCTTCGTCGCGTGCGATCAGTTCAGGGAGACCGATGGCGGTCAGCAGGCTGGCGCCGACGCGGCCGACGAAACAGGACCCCGCCAGGGTGACGACCGGCAGCCCCATCCAAAGCGCCTCGAAGCTCGTGGTCGAGCCGTTGAACGGGAACGGATCGAGCGCGATATCGGCCATGCCGATGGCGGCGAGATGGTCGCGGGAATCCCGGCTTCCGGAGACGAGCGACAACCGCTCCGGCGAGATGCCGTGTCGCGCAAACTCGCTCACATGACGACGCTGCGTCGCCGGATCCTCGAACGCGTCGGCGAATTTGAGCGCCAGCGTGGAATCGGGCACCGCGGCGAGCACGCGACTCCAGAGAGCGATCGTCGCCGGGCTCAGCTTGGCCGGGTTGTTGGCGGAGACGAATCCGATGGTGCGGCGATCGGCCGGACGCGGCTCGACCGGCGGCGCTTCGGCTGGTGGCGTCTGTAAGTAGAAACAGGGAAGGCGCACAAGCCGCTCGACGAAGGGTTCGCCGCTGTCAGGCGGATGGAGGACAGCGTCGGTCAGCCAATAGCCGATCTCCGCCATGCCGGAGGTGCCAAGATCATGCGCGCTGACCATGATCGGCGCGGGCCGGAAAGTTGCGATGCGCGGCCGGTTGTCGCCGGTGTGGCCGCCGAGCACGACCAGGATGTCGACCCGATCCTTGCGGATGGTCTCGGCGACGCTGCCGTCGTCGGCAAGAGCGAGGTCGCGCCACAGATCGGCATGGCCGCGCAGCCGCGCAGTGACGGCATCGGCGGTTGGGGTGACGGAGTACATCGCGACCTCGACGGCCGATCGGTCGTGATGACCGATTAGGCCTTCGATATTGCGCGCCACCGGGCTCGCGCGGAGATCCGCCGACAGATAGCCAAGCCTCAAGCGCCGATCCGGATCTCTCGCTGTCACCGGCGGCGAGGGCGGCATGACCGGCCGGTGGCGTCGGCCCCAACCGATCGCCTCGGCGGCCCTCATCCGGTTGCCTCGGTCGGCACGATACGCCAGCGCAAACAGGAGATTGCTGTGCACCCGCGCATCCTCAGGCGCGATTGCGAGGGTCCGCTTGAACGAACCGATCGCCGACGCCATGTCGCCGCGCGCTTGCGCGAGCAGCGCCTCGTTGTAGATGGCACGGCCGAAGTCGGGCGCAATAACGACAGTGAGTCTGTAGTGAGCCTGCGCCTCGCTTTTCCGCCCGGCGCGCTCCAGGGCGACGCCGAGGTTGAGCAAGGTCAAGAGATCGATACCGGCAAGGCCGAGGGTTCGTCGCAATGCGGCTATGGCACCAGCGAAGTCTTCGGCGCGCAGAAGGCAAAGGCCGAGATTGCCATGAGCCGGGGGAAGAGCCGGATCGATCGCCATCGCGCGCCGGAGCAATCGGGCGGCGCGCGAAACCTGGCCGCGTTCCGCCAGGACGACTGCCGCATTGATCGCCGCGCCGGTATGCGCGGCCGCTACGGCCAGAACGCGCTCGTACCCGCCATGCGCCGGCTCGCCTCTCGCCTGGACGGCGAGCGCAACGAGGAAAAGCGCGTCTGAGTCGGAAGGAATCTCGACCAGCCGACGGCGCAAGCGCAGCAGCGACGATGCGAACTGACCCGATGCGAGTTCTCGCGCGATGGAAGCCGGATCGAAGATCGCCGGCTACCTTTCGCCCAGGAGCCGGTCGATGGCGCGGCGCTCGACCTTGGTCGGCCTCCCGGAGCCGGGCTCGCGTGCCGCCGATGTCGCGGCGCCCTTGGGACGTGGCTGCGGCGGCGAGAGGTCCTCGTAAAGGGTGCGCGCCTCCTCGGCCGGTCCGCGACGCCCACCCAGCACCTTGACCTCAATCACGCGGATATGCGGCCCGAGCGGAAAGGTCAGCACGTCGCCGACTTTCACCGCCTGGCTCGGCTTCGAGACGATGCGACCGGAGATGCGCACCCGGCCGTCGGCGCAGAGCTGTGCCGCCAGGGTCCGGCTCTTAAGGAAGCGCGCGAACCACAGCCATTTGTCGAGGCGCAGATGTTCGGTCGTCATGGTCGCCTCAGCAGTCTCGCCAATGGAGCGAAGGGCGAGCCCTGGTCGGTCGACGGCTGCCGCTTCGACAGGCGACGGGCCGCATTCCGGGCTCTGGGGTAGAACAACGTGCCCTCGGGACCGACCTCCGCCCGGTAGCCGAGATCAGCGAGCACGCCGGCGAGTTCCCCGGGGCGGCACCCTGCGAGATCGACAAGCTGCTGCGTTGCGAGGAAGGGGCCCTGGGCCGCGAGCATTCGCGCTGCCTGGGCCAGGCGCTCGATCCGCTCGCAGGCGAGCGCATGACCGCCGAGGACGGCACGGCCGCTCGCCGCCCAGAACTCCGGCGGCAGCGAAGGATCGACGGCCGGAGCGGCACCGCGCGGCGCCTCCACCGGCGCACGTCCAGCCGCAATCGACCAGAGCAACCCGAGGAGACGCACGGTCGCCGGCTTCGCCAGCGCCGGCATGAATACGTGGTGGACACCAAAACGGACACCGAGCCGTGCCAAAGCCTTGCGGTCTTCGCGGCGGAGCGCTGCCACCTGTGCCTCAGCCTCGCGGCGTGGAACGGTCCCGAGCCGCTCGACTAGGCGATACGCCAAGCCGCGCGCCGCGCCGCCGAGAGGGGCATCGCGCAGCTGCGCCAGGGAGGGCGCGACCTGAGTTACATGGCGCGCGACCCAGGCCGCCAGGCGACGCGCGATGCGGTCGCGTTGGCTCGCATCCAGATAGTCGCTGGCAAGCACCTCGATGCGCGGCTCGATCGCCGTGCGGCCCGGCCCGAGCCGGGCAATAGTCGCGTCCTCCCAGAAGATCGACGCCCAGTCGAGTCGAAAGGCCATGTGCCCGGCCTCTTCGAGGCGGTCGACGCGGCGGGCGATTTCGCGCGGCACCACGCGGCGGGCCGCTCCGAGCACCGGCCGCGCCTCCGGCTCACTGCCGACATCGGGAACGAAGCGAAGCCCTTCGAGACGGCCGACCGCATGGCCTTCGACCAGAACCTCGCCATCCGAGCGCACAGCCGCCGTCAGATCCTCGCCGCCGGCCAGGCGCTGGGTGAGAATCGCGGCGCGACGATCGACGAAGCGCTGCGTCAGGCGCTCGTGCAGCGCGTCTGAGAGACGGTCCTCGATCGCCCGCGCCTTCTCTCGCCAGCGCGCCGCATGGTCGACCCAGTCAGGCCGATGTGCGACATAGGCCCAGGTCCGGCAATGCGCGATCCGTTGGGTCAGCGTGTCGATGTCGCCTTCCGTGCGGTCGAGCGCCTCGACATGGCGGGCGACCCAATCGGCCGGGAGCCGCTCGGTCGGTCCGGTCAGATGGCGGTAGATCTGGCCGAGCAGCCGCGTATGCGCGTCGGCCAAGACCTTGCGGAAGTCGGGGATCTGGCAAACTTCCCAGAGAAGCCGGATCCGACCCTGGTCGCTTGCGAGCTCGACGATCTCCGGATCGCGTGCCAGCACCTGGAGCGCCAGATGGTCGTCGGCATCTCGCTTGCGCATCAGAAGCGAGGATGGCGGCCTCGCCTCAAGCGAGCGCAAGAGCGCGGTCAGCGAACGCATGTCGAGGTCGGCGTTCCGCCACCAAAGCCGCTGCAGCGACTCGAAGCGGTGCTCCTCGATCCGCGTCACTTCCTCCTCGTCGAGCTCGCCAGCCTCGCCCGTGGTGCCGAAGGTGCCGTTGGCCATGTGGCGGCCGGCGCGGCCGGCGATCTGCGCGAGCTCGGCCGGTACGAGACGCCGGGGCGCGCGACCGTCGAATTTCTGCAGCTGGGCAAAAGCGACATGGTCGACGTCCATGTTCAGGCCCATGCCGATCGCATCGGTCGCCACCAGAAAGTCGACCTCGCCGGCCTGGAACATCGCCACCTGGGCGTTGCGCACACGCGGGCTGAGCGCGCCCATCACGACGGCGGCGCCGCCGCGCTGGTGGCGGACTGCCTCGGCAAGCTCGTAGACATTGGCGATCGAGAAGGCGACCACCGCCGAGCGCCTGGGCAGCCGGGCCAGCTTTCTGGGACCGGCATAGACCAGGGTTGACAGCCTGGGGCGGGTCAGAACCTCGGCGCGCGGCGCCAGCCTCCGCAAGAGCGGCCGGACGGTCTCGGCACCGAGGAACATCGTCTCATCGAGGCCGCGGGCATGGAGCAGCCGGTCGGTGAAGACGTGTCCCCGCTCCCAGTCGGCGCAGAGCTGGATCTCGTCGACGGCCAGGAAGGAGACTGGCCGGTCGACCGGCATCGACTCGACCGTGCACACGAAGTATCGCGGGTTCTCCGGGACGATCTTTTCCTCACCCGTGATCAGGGCGACGGCCTTGGCGCCCTTGGCGCGGACGACCCGCTCGTAGTTCTCGCGGGCGAGCAAGCGGAGCGGAAACCCAATCATCCCGCTCGTATGACCCATCATCCGCTCCATCGCGAGATGGGTCTTGCCGGTATTCGTGGGTCCGAGGACGGCCGTGATGCGTCCGCCCAAGCTTGGCGCTCCGCCCATGCCCCCAAGATCGGGCTTCCCGGCGCCGTCTGCAAGGAACTCGCGGAGAGCCCTTGCGTGGATGAGGGTCATTCCCATATGAGGCGGCGATTTCACCCTCAGCCGCGCAGGAATCGCCGGGGCCGCCCATGACCGAGACCGCTACAGAGGAGAAGCTGACTTTCCAGGCCGAGGTCAGCCGCCTGCTCGATATCGTCGCCCACTCGCTCTACAGCGAGAAGGAGATCTTCCTTCGCGAGCTGATCTCGAACGCCGCCGACGCCTGCGACCGCCTGCGCTACGAGGCCCAAACCCGGCCTGAGCTCGCCACATCAGACCAGCCCTTCAAGATCACGCTGACGATCGACAAGCCGAACCGTCAGCTCACGGCGTCGGACAACGGCATCGGCATGAGCCGGGACGAGCTTGTGAAGAACCTCGGCACGATCGCGCGCTCCGGCACCTCGGCCTTCCTCAAGGGCCTGACCGGCGACTCCAAGAAGGACCTGAACCTGATCGGCCAGTTCGGCGTCGGCTTCTACTCCGCCTTCATGGTCGCCGACCGCGTCGACGTCACGTCCCGCCGTGCCGGCGAGGAGCATGCCCATCGCTGGTCCTCAGACGGCAAGGGCGAGTTCTCGGTCGCGCTTGCCGAGCGCGACGCCGCCGGCACCGACGTCACCCTCCACCTCAAAGCGGAGGAAGACGAGTTCCTTTCCGACTATCGGATCAAAGAGGTCGTGCGGCGCTATTCCGACCACGTCCCGGTGCCGATCGAGCTCCGCATCGGCTCGGACAAGACCTCGCTCAACGACGGCTCGGCGCTGTGGCAGAAGCCGAAGAGCGAGATCACCGAGACGCAGTACAAGGAGTTCTATCGTCACGTCGCGCATGCGATGGACGAGCCCTGGCTCACGATCCACCACCGGGCCGAGGGCACGATCGAGTACACGGCCCTGCTCTACGTGCCGACCTCGCGGCCGCTCGATCTCTTCAATCCCGATCGCCGACACCGGGTGAAGCTCTACCTGAAGCGCGTCTTCATCACCGACGACGCCAAGGATCTGCTGCCGGCCTGGATGCGCTTCCTGCAGGGCGTGGTCGACACGCCCGATCTGCCGCTCAACGTCAGCCGCGAGCTTCTGCAGAAAAATCCGCTGCTGTCGAAGATTCGCTCCGGGCTGACCCGCAAGGTTCTCTCCGAGCTTGCCAGGAAAGCGAAGGACGATCCTGAGGTCTATATCGCCTTCTGGGAGAGTTTCGGTGCCTGCCTCAAGGAGGGCCTCTACGAGGACAAGGGCGAGTACCGCGCCGACATCCTCAAGCTCAGCCGCTTCCACTCGACCGCCTCCGACAAGCCGGTGACGCTGGACGAGTACATCCAGCGCATGAAGGAAGGCCAGGACGCGATCTACACGATCAGCGGCGACGACCTTCAAGCTCTCCGTGCCAGCCCGCAGCTCGAGGGCTTCGCCGCTAAGGGCGTCGAGGTGCTGCTGCTGACAGACGCCGTCGACGAGTTCTGGATGCCGGCCGTCGGCACCTATGAGGGCAAGGCCTTCAAGTCGGCGACGCGCGGCGCCCTCGACCTCGACAAGATCAAAGGCGAAGAGAAGGGCACGCCGAAGGCCGAGGATGCTCCGGCCGAGCTCGGCGCGCTGATTGCGCTGTTCAAGCTCGCCCTCGGCGACGAGGTGAAGGATGTGCGCGCGTCTGCCCGCCTCACCGACTCCGCCGTCTGCCTGGTCGCCGGCGAGGGCGATCTCGATATGCGGCTGGAGCGCCTGTTGCGCCAGCACAAGCAGCTCGACAAGGCGATGAAGCGCGTCCTCGAGCTCAATCCGACGCATCCGCTGGTGAAGAGGCTGGCGGAGATGACCGGCAAGGAGGGCGCCTCCGCGGTGCTGGAGGAAGCCGCGCACCTGCTGCTGGACCAGGCTCGGCTGCTCGAGGGCGAGCCGGTCGCCGATCCGCGCGCCTTCGCCAAACGGCTCGGCGCAATGATGGAGCGCGGGCTCGCGGTCTAGGGAGTCGTCGCGACGGCCAGGACCGGACCGAGATCGCTCTCCTGGATCAGGGCGACATGCGCAACTCCGGGCGGGAGCTCGCTTGCCGGAATTGCGCGTGCCAGCGGCCCGCCTTTCCAGGCATCGATCCGCTTCAGGCCCCGCACGATGTTGAACTCGGCAAGGGTGCGGCCGGCATTCTCGCCGCGCGTCACCTTGGTCTCGTGCTTCGGATCGTAGCCGACGATCCAGATCTCGCCCTGGCCCGCGCCGTCGATCCGGAGATCGAGGCCGCTCACGGTCCGGGCGATATCGAGCGTCGGGCGCTTGGTCTTGGCGGCGCTCGCGATCAACCGCTCGACCGAGCGCCGGTCCGAGCCGATGGCGTGCTGGCTGCCGTCGACGATCATCTGCGGGGTGTAGACTTGGCGCGTCATCAGCGCCTGGGAATATTTCCGCTGACGGGCCGACCAGGACGCGTCACCGAACGGGTCCTTCCAGCCGATGTAATCCCAGTAGTCGACGTGGAAAGCGAGCGCCACGACGTCCTTGCGCTTGGCGAGATCACCGAGATAGGGGTCCGCCGGCGGGCATGAGTTGCAGCCTTGCGAGGTGAAAAGCTCGACCAGGACGGGGCCGCCGGCTATGGCCGATTCGGCCGAAAAAAGGGCGGCGAGCAGGGCAAGGGAGGTCGTTTTGATACGCATGGATGATGCCAACCCCTGAAGCGTCAGGTCTCATCGACAAATTCGCGGAACGCTTGCGGAGGTTACGGGAGCGCGCGAAATCTTGATCGCCCTCGTCCGTTTCCAAGGAGTTCCCCACCATGCGTTTCCTCCTCGCGCTCAGCCTCGGTGCCATACTTCTCGCCGCTCCCGCCCATGCCCAGGACAAGAAGGGCCCGCCGGCCTGTGCTGCGATCGACTTCCGTCCGATCGCGCAGGGCATGTCCGACGGCGAGCAGGAGGCCGGGATGTATCGAAGCCGCTTCGGCCGCATCGAGATGATGGCGACCGTGAAGGGCGGCGCAGCCCAAGACTACCAGGCGGTCGTGAACGGCAAGCCGCTGAAGACGCTGCAGACCCTGCCTCAAGCCGCCATCGACTGCGCGGCGACCAAGAAGATCCCGGCGACCGTGCGTTCGACCACGCCTTGCGGCGATGCGACCAAGCTCCGGCTCGTCATCACCCAGCACGGCGCCGACAAGGTGCTGGCGACCTATGGCCTCAAGGGCAAGAGCTGGAACTTCTGCAAGGCCGGCACGGCTGTCTGAGCGACCCGACGATCGGGCGGCGGCCTCGATGCCGCCCGATCGCTCGACCTAGGCCTTCAGCCGGTAGCCGCGCCGCACGAGGCCGTCGACCACCGCCCAAAGGCAGAGGTTGATGACGGCGAGAACGGCGATACCGATCGCGAGATCGCCGTCCGCGTGACCGATGAAGCCGTAGCGGAAGCCGTCGATCATGTAGAAGAACGGGTTGAGGTACGCGACGAAGCGCCAAGCCTCCGGCAGGCGCTCGACCGAATAGAAGGTGCCGGAGAGGAAGGCCAGCGGCGTGATGACGAAATTCGTCATCGCCGAGAGGTGATCGAACTTCTCCGCCCACAAGCCACCCAGCACGCCGAGCAGCGCCAGCATCAGCGATCCGGCGATGGCGAAGAAGACCGCAAAACCCGGATGCGGCAGCGAGAAGGGAACCACGATCCACATGGCGATCGCGGCGACGATGCCGACGAAAAGGCCGCGGGTAACGCCGCCCGCTGCCCAGGCGATCACCAGCTCGCCCGGTCCCAGCGGCGGCATCAGCACGTCGACGATGTTGCCCTGAACCTTGCCGATGATCAGGCTCGACGAGGTGTTGGCGAAGGCGTTCTGCGTAATCGCCATCATCACAAGACCCGGCGCCAGGAATTCCAGGAACGACACATCGCCGACCATGGTGCCGCCGCGGCCCATGGCGAGCACGAAGACGGCGAGGAAGAGCAGCGTCGTCACCACGGGCGCAGCCACGGTCTGCATTCCGACCTTGAGGAAGCGCCATACTTCCTTCTGATACAGCGTCCACAGCCCGATCCAATCGACCGGACCAAGCGGGCGCGGATCGGGGGCGCGAACCTCGCGGCGGGAAGCGGATACGTCGGCCATCGGCGGGCGCCATAGGCGCCGCCTTCCCGCCCCTCAAGGGGATGGACCGGCCGCGAAAAGCGGGGCACCGTCCACCGATGGCGGCAACGCGACGGAAGCCTCCGCGCAAGGTGACTCAGCCGAGCCTGGAACGCGCGGCGCTCGCCTATCTCGAGCGTTTCGCTGCCTCGACCGAAAGCCTCCGGCGCGTCCTCCTCCGCAAGATCGAGCGTTCGGCGCGCGTCCACGACATCGATCGCGCCGAGGCCTCGGCCTGGGTCGAGGCGCTGATCGAGCGTTATCTCCGCTCCGGTCTCCTCGACGACCGCGCCTATGCGGAGGCACGCACCGCGAGCCTCCGCCGCCAGGGACGCTCGGCCCGGGCCATCGCCGACCGGCTGGCGCAGAAGGGCGTCGGCCGCAAGGCGATCGCGGATGCGCTGGCGCCGACGCGAATCGAGCGCGACGAGCTTGACGCCGCGGCCCGGCTTGCCCGCCGCCGCCGCATCGGCCCGTTCCGGCCGGAGGCAGAACGTCGCGAGCATCGTGAGCGCGATCTGGCGACGCTCGGGCGCGCCGGCTTTGCCTTCGAGACCGCGCGCAAGGTGGTCCTCGCCGAGTCGAGCGAGGCGCTCGATGCCTTGATCGCCGAGCGGGGATAGGCGCACACTCGACCCTCGCCGTAGCGGGGGAAAGCCGATGCGCAGCGCACTCCTTGGGTTCCTCGCCTGGGTCCTGGCGGCAAGCGGCGCGATCGCCGGCGAGCAGGTCGATCTCGAGCTCGTGCTCGCCGTCGACATCTCGGGCTCGATCGACGAGGAGGAGGCGCGGTTGCAGCGACAGGGTTATGTCGCTGCGTTGACCGATCCGGACGTGCTGAAGGCGATCCGCTCGGGCATCGAGGGCAAGATCGCGATCGCCTATTTCGAATGGTCGGGCCCCGAGACGCGGCGCCTCCTTCTCGACTGGACCATCATCGAGGACGAGACCTCGGCCAAAGCCGCCGCGACAAGGCTGGCCTCGTTCCCGATCCGCTCGGCCATGTCGACGTCGATCTCCGGCGCGATCGAGTTCGCGATGCCGATGTACGGAAAGGCCTACGAGGGCACGCGCCGCGTCCTCGACATCTCCGGCGATGGCCCCAACAACGCCGGGACGCTCGTCACCGTCCCGCGCGATGCCGCGCTCGCCCGCGGCATTACCATCAACGGGCTGCCGATTATCAACGACCGGCCGAGCCGGGCCGGATTTCCGGTGTTCAAGGACCTCGACCTCTACTTTCAGCATTGCGTCATCGGAGGGCCGGGCGCCTTCCTGGTCGTCGCCGAAGGTTTCGACACCTTCGCCGAGGCGATTCGGAGGAAGATGATCATCGAGATCGCCGACCTCACCTCGCCTCACGCGCGATGGCCCATGCCCGAGGAGGTGAAGCGCTACGCGCAGGACTACGCACCCGGCTGCGACATCGGGGAAAGGCAGTCCCGCGAGTTCTGGCAGAGGCGTTTCCAAGCCCCCTGAAATCGCGCCAAAAACCCTTGGCTGACCGGCCTCTGTGGTATACTCGCTGCCCTCGATCCGACGGCCCCCGGGGGGTGGCCGTCACACAACGGAAAGACCCCTGGAAGGGCCTTCGACATCATGCATTTCACCCTCGATCGCGCCGCTCTGCTGAAGCCCTTGGCGCATGTCCAGAGCGTCGTCGAACGGCGCACCACGATCCCGATCCTCTCGAACGTGATGATCCAGGCGGCCTCGGGAAAGGTCTCGATCAGCGCCACCGACATGGACATCGACATCGTCGAGTCTGTGCCCGCCGAGATTATGAAGAAGGGCGCCATCACCTGCCCCGCGCACACGTTGCACGACATCGTGCGCAAGCTTCCCGACGGCTCTCAGGTCGAGCTCGCGGTTGTCGGTGATTCCGGCCGCGTCACGCTTCGTGCCGGGCGCTCGACCTTCACGCTGCAGACGCTGCCGATCGAGGAGTTTCCGGCGCTGTCCGGCGATACGCTGCCCCATCGCTTCGAGCTGCCGGCGGCGGATCTCCGCACCCTGATCGACCGCACGCGCTTTGCGATCTCGACCGAAGAGACGCGCTACTACCTGAACGGCATCTACCTGCATGCCGCCAAGCAGGAGGGCGTCGATGTCCTGCGCGCGGTCGCGACCGACGGCCATAGGCTGGCGCGGGTCGAGATGGCCCTGCCCGAGGGCGCGGCCGGCATGCCCGGCGTCATCATCCCGAGGAAGGCGGTGGGCGAGCTGCGCAAGCTGGTCGAGGAGACGCCGGGCGCCGTATCGCTCTCGCTCTCGGAAGCCAAAATCCGCTTCGCCTTCGACGGCACCATCCTGACCACGAAGCTGATCGACGGCACCTTCCCGGACTACGAGCGCGTGATCCCGGTCAACAACGACAAGATCATGCAGGTCGAGTGCAAGCCCTTCGCCGAGGCGGTCGACCGGGTTGCCACCATCTCCACCGAGAAGAGCCGTGCGGTGAAGCTGGCCGTCGCTCCCGATACGCTAACGCTCTCGGCCTCGAGCCCCGAGAACGGCACGGCGACCGAGGATCTGCAGGTCAAGTTCGGCGCTTCGCCGATCGAGATCGGATTCAACTCCCGCTATCTGCTCGACATCACCCAGCAGATCGAGGGCGACGGCGCCGAGTTCGTCATGGCCGACGCCGCCTCGCCGACCATCGTTCGCGATCCGTCCGATCGGAGCGCGCTCTACGTCATCATGCCGATGCGCGTGTGAGGGTGACCGGTCTCGCCTTAAGAACTCCGTCGATGCCGGAGCCGGAGGCCGCGGGCCTCGCGGCGCTGTGCTTCAAGCTCAGCGATTTTCGCGGCTATGGCGCAGCATCGATCGAGGCCGACCGCCGGCCGGTGGTGCTGACCGGGCCGAACGGCGCCGGCAAGACCAATGTGCTGGAGGCGCTGTCGCTGCTGGCGCCGGGCCGCGGCCTCAGGCGCGCGAGGCTTTCCGATCTCGATCGCCAGGGCGGCGGCGCCTGGGCGATCGCTGCGCGGCTCCAGCGCGGCCGGGATGAGCCTGTCGAGGTCGGTACGGGGCGCGATCCCGAGGGCGGAGAGAAGCGGGTCGTCCGCATCGACGGCAAGCCGGCGCGCGGCCAGGCTCAGCTCGCGAGCGTCGGCGCGATCCAGTGGCTGACGCCGCAGATGGACGGGCTCTTTCTCGGCAGCGCCGGCGATCGCCGCCGCTTCCTCGACCGCTTGGTGACGGGCGCCGATCCCGAGCATGCCGGGCGCCTCGCCGCCTACGAGCACTCCCAGCGCGAGCGGCTCCGTCTCTTGCGTGACGGGCGCGCAGATCCCACATGGCTGGATGCGCTGGAGGACACCATGGCACGGCACGGCGTCGCCGTCGCCGCTGCCCGTCGCGAGCGCGTTCACGCTCTCGACGGCGCAACCTCCGGCACCGGTCACTTCCCTCAGGCCGAGCTTCGCCTTACCGGCTCGGTCGAGTCCTGGCTGGGAGAGATGCCGGCACTTGGTGTCGAGGATCGCCTCAAGGTGCGTCTCGCCGCCAATCGCCGCCTCGACGGCGAGACCGGCACGACGGCCGAAGGGCCGCATCGAAGCGACCTCGAGGTCACGCATGTCGGGCGCGGTCAGGCCGCACGCCTCTGCTCGACCGGCGAGCAGAAGGCACTCCTGATCTCGATCCAGCTTGCCAATGCGCGGCTGGTGAAAGGGCATTCGGGCGCCGCGCCGATGCTGCTGCTCGACGAGGTCGCCGCCCATCTCGACGAAGGCCGGCGCGTGGCGCTGTTCGAAGAGATTCTGGCGCTGGGAGCCCAGGCCTGGCTCACCGGCACCGACGTCCAGCTGTTCCGGCCGCTCCGCGGCCTTGCCCAATTCCTCCGCGTCGCCGACGCGCGTCTGTCCAACGATTGAGTCCGATGACCCAGCCAGCACCGAAGCCGCCCAGCGCGGACGACTACACCTCCGATGCGATCAAGGTCCTCAAGGGCCTGGATGCCGTGCGCAAGCGCCCGGGCATGTATATCGGCGACACCGACGACGGCTCCGGCCTGCATCACATGGTCTACGAGGTTGTCGACAACGCCATCGACGAAGCTCTGGCGGGCTATTGTGACATCGTCACCGTGACGCTCAACGCCGACGGCTCGGCGACGGTCACCGATAATGGCCGCGGCATTCCGGTCGATATCCACAAGGATGAGGGCGTGTCGGCGGCCGAGGTCATCATGACCCAGCTCCATGCCGGCGGGAAATTCGACCAGAACAGCTATAAGGTTTCAGGCGGGCTCCACGGCGTCGGCGTCTCCGTCGTCAATGCGCTTTCAGAGACGCTCGACCTCCGCATCTGGCGTGGCGGCCATGAGCACTTCATGCGCTTCAAGGACGGCGTCGCCGAGGCGCCATTGAAGACCGTCGGGCCGCAAGGCGAGAAGCGCGGGACCGAGATCACGTTCCTGCCGTCGTCGCAGACCTTCACCAAGACCCGCTTCGACTTCGACACGCTCGAGCATCGCCTGCGCGAGCTCGCCTTCCTCAACTCCGGTGTCCGTCTGCTGCTGACCGACGCGCGCGACGCCGAGCCTCGCATCGTCGAAATGCACTATGAGGGCGGGCTCGAGGCGTTCGTTGCCTATCTCGACCGCTCGCATACGCCGCTGCACTCGCCGCCCATCTCCTTCGCCGAGACCAAGGACGGGATCACCGTCGAGGCGGCGATGCAGTGGACCGACAGCTATCACGAGACGATGCTGTGCTTTACCAACAACATCCCGCAGCGCGATGGCGGCACGCATCTCGCAGGGTTCCGCGGCGCGCTGACGCGCTATATCAACCAGTACGCTAACGAGTCCGGCATCGCGAAGAAGGAGAAAGTGACGCTGTCCGGCGACGATGCGCGCGAGGGGCTGACCTGCGTGCTCTCGGTCAAGGTGCCGGACCCCAAGTTCTCCTCGCAGACGAAGGACAAGCTCGTCTCCTCCGAAGTCCGCCCGGTGGTCGAGAGCATCGTCGGCGAGAAGCTGCAGCAGTGGCTGGAAGAGCATCCGGGCGATGCCAAGCGCATCGTGCAGAAGGTCGTCGAGGCGGCCGCCGCACGCGAGGCCGCGCGGAAAGCACGCGAGCTGACTCGCCGCAAGGGAGCGCTCGACGTCGCCAGCCTTCCCGGCAAGCTTGCCGACTGCCAGGAGCGTGATCCCGCGCTCTCGGAGCTCTTCATCGTCGAAGGCGACTCGGCAGGCGGCTCCGCCAAGCAGGGACGCGACCGCGGCAAGCAAGCGATCCTGCCGCTCCGCGGCAAGATCCTAAACGTCGAGCGTGCCCGCTTCGACAAGATGCTGAGCTCGGCCGAGATCGGCACGCTGATCGCCGCGCTCGGCACCGGCATCGGCGAGGAGTTCGATATCGCGAAGCTCCGCTACCACAAGATCATCATCATGACGGACGCCGATGTGGACGGCAGCCACATCCGGACGCTGCTGCTAACCTTCTTTTATCGTCAGATGCGCCAGATCATCGAGCACAAGATCGAGGAGAACGGCTCGGAGGCGACCAAGGGCTATCTCTACATCGCCCAGCCGCCGCTCTATCGCGCCAAGCGCGGCTCCTCCGAGGTCTACCTCAAGGATGACCGTGCGCTCGACAATCACCTGACCAACGCAGGCCTCGAAGAAGCGGTGCTGATACTTGCCAGTGGTGCGCAGATCGGCGGTGCCGAGCTGCGCGCGCTGGTCGACGCCGCGCGTCAGGCTCGCGCCTGGCTGCAACCGATCGGCCGGCGGCTCGGCTCGATGCCGCTGGCCGAGCAGATCGCGATCGCCGGCGCGCTCTCGCCCGAGCTTCTCGGCGACGCGGCGAGCGCCAGTGCGGCGGCCGAGTACATCGCCAAGCGCATGGACCAGCTCTCGGCGCTGCATGAGCGCGGCTGGCGCGGAGAGTCAGACGGCACTGGCGGGCTCCGCTTCGAGCGCACGCTCCGCGGCGTCACCTCGCGCTTCCGCCTCGAGGCGGCGCTGGTCCGTAGCCCCGAAGCGCGGCGGCTCGATGAGAAGGCCGGGGATTTCCAGAAGATCTATGCCAAGCCCGGCAGGCTCAAGGCAAAGGACAAGGAACATACGATTCATGGCCCCGTCGCGCTGATCGACACCGTGCTGGAAACCGGCCGCAAAGGGGTCACGATCCAGCGCTACAAGGGCCTCGGCGAGATGAACCCGGAGCAGCTCTGGGAGACCACGCTCGATCCGAATGTGCGTTCGCTCCTGCAGGTGAAGATCAACCATGCCGACGAGGCGGGCGATCTCTTCGCCAAGCTCATGGGCGATCTGGTCGAGCCGCGACGCGACTTCATCCAGCAGAACGCGCTCAAGGTCGCGAACCTCGACGTTTAGATGTCGCTTCCAAACCGGGCGTTCAGTTCGTTGATCGGTGCATCGCTGGAAAGCAGATGACGGCCGGGGCGCCTGAAGGGGCACGCCGCGGCCGTCTGCTGATGCTTACCGATGCTGATGCGAGGCCTTTTGCCATCGTGTGGCCGTCCCTTTTTAGACAGCCAGCACCGCGATACTCTATCAGAATAGCATAAGGGGCTGTCCCAGATAACTCGGTTATGGAGTTATCATGGGACGGATACGACGGAGCCGATTGGGGGTCTCGAAGCAGGATCGCCTGATCGAACATTTCGTAGCT